>Ga0180432_10000827_pt1 | contig 50069 bp, 42 predicted proteins | sample SS_ome_10_FD_132414 | JGI IMG/M metagenome (GOLD analysis project Ga0180432, IMG submission 132414) | Hypersaline lake sediment archaeal communities from the Salton Sea, California, USA - SS_1_MS_2 metaG | ecosystem: Environmental > Aquatic > Non-marine Saline and Alkaline > Hypersaline >...
GATTTTCCTTGAGAATTTTAAAGAGATAATAAATTTACGCCCTTTGGGGGAGGGAATGAAACGCGCCGATAAAGAAACAAAAAACGGCAAAAAAGCAGTTGTTATAAAAGATGGTATATCGGCGGATGCACAGGAAACATCGCATCAGTCTACTCCTGAGGGCTGGGACCTCGACCAGGTGATAGAAGCGCTTATACGAGAGAAAGATCTAACTCTCAAACAGGCGCATGTGGTGGCGGAATCCGTCGAATGTGAGTTGTGCGGTCTCGGTATTCCAAAGGTCGAAGAGGCTTTGCTGGCTGACATGGTGGAAACCAAACTTCTCGAGTTTGGCATAAGCTCCAAAGAAGAAAATGACGTGTCGGAAAGTATATCGGTGCCTGATGACGGCTTTTTTACCAAGGGGCGCATACCTTTCTCGCCAAATGCCATGCGCGTGCTCGAGAAGCGTTATCTGAAAAAGGATCTCGAGGGCAATCCCATCGAGCGGTCCGAAGAGATGCTCCGCCGCGTGGCGCGTGTGGTGGCCAAGGCGGATGAATTGTTCGATAACGGCGCCGATCTGGATGCCGTCGAGGAAGAATTTTACCGGATGATGGCCGAGCTGAAATTCATGCCGAACAGTCCCACCTTGATGAATGCCGGAAGAGAACTGGGGCAACTGAGCGCCTGCTTTGTCCTTCCGGTCGATGACACTATGGAGAGTATTTTTGAAAGTTTGAAGAATGCCGCGCTTATCCACCAGTCCGGCGGCGGTACGGGCTTCAGTTTCAGCAAGGTGAGGCCGAAAAACGATGTGGTCAATTCCACAAGGGGTGTAAGCAGCGGGCCTATAAGTTTTATGAAGGTATATAACTCCGCCACTGAAACTATAAAACAGGGCGGTACACGTCGGGGCGCGAATATGGGTATTTTGCGCATTGACCATCCCGATATCCTTGATTTCATATCTTGCAAGGAAGATGGTATATCACTTACCAATTTCAACATCAGCGTCGGTGTGACTGAGGATTTCATGAAAGCTGTCGAGACCGACGATGAGTATAGTTTGGTAAACCCGCGAACCAAGAAGGTTGTTGGGAACCTGAGAGCAAAAGAAGTGTTCGACCGCATAGTCGAGTCCTCGCACCGCAACGGCGAACCCGGTATAGTCTTCCTCGACCGGCTCAATCGAGATAATCCCACCCCGCATCTGGGTGATATAGAGAGCACCAATCCGTGCGGTGAACAACCGCTTTTGCCGTATGAATCCTGTAATCTGGGAAGTATAAATCTGGCCAAAATAGTCAAGGACGGAGACATAGATTTTGATGAATTACGCCGTATTGTCTGGTGCGCCGTACACTTCCTTGACAACGTTATAGAGGTAAACCGCTACCCATTGCCCGAAATCGAAGATATGACGCATATCGGCCGCAAAATAGGTCTTGGAGTGATGGGTTTTGCCGATATGCTTATTGAACTCGGTATTCCATATAATTCTTCTGAAGCTTTAGTTGTGGCCGAGAAGGTGATGAGTTTTATCGGTGATGAAGGGAAAGTTGCCGGCGCGGCGCTGGCGGAAAAGCGGGGGCCTTTCCCTGCGTTTGATGACAGCACCTTCGCCCGCAACGGTGAACCTCAACTGCGTAACAGCACAGTCACCACTATCGCGCCCACCGGCACTATAAGCATAATCACGGGATGCTCCTCGGGAATCGAGCCCATTTTCGCAGTTTGCTACGTGCGCAATGTGATGAACAACGATGAATTAATCGAGGTTAATCCGATATTCGAGAGGATCGCCCGCGAGCGCGGCTTTTATAGTGAAGCATTGATGCGACAAATTGCCGAGCAGGGCCACCTTGAAGGTATCGAAGGGATTCCCGATGATATTGCCCGGTTGTTTGTGACGGCACATCAGGTTACGCCCGAGACTCATATACGCATGCAGGCCGCTTTCCAGAAATATACCGATAACGCCGTAAGCAAGACGGTAAACTTCCCCGAGGATGCCACACCCGAGGAAGTTGCCGAGGTTTATATGCTGGCATGGAAGCTAGGCTGCAAGGGAGTGACGGTATATCGCGACAAAAGCCGTGATTCTCAAGTGCTCAACATCGGAGAAGTCAACCGGGACGGATCGTCCACCGAAACGCTTTCCGACCAGGTTTCCGGTTCGCAGTTGCATACCTTGCCGCCTCTTTCTCCCAGAAAGCGGCCGGACGTTATTCGCGGCGCCACTAGAAGGTTGAAAACCGGTTGCGGAAATCTCTACGTTACCATCAATGAGGATGAGGAAGGGATGTTCGAGTTATTTACCGCGATGGGCAAAGCAGGCGGCTGCGCATCGAGCCAGGCGGAGGCTGTCAGCAGACTTATTTCGCTTGCGCTAAGGGCGGGTGTGGATACGGAGGCCGTATTGCGTCAATTGAGGGGCATATCCTGCCCCGCGCCGGCATGGCAAGACGGCGAGATGATAATGAGTTGCGCAGATGGAATTGCCAAAGCTATGGAGCTTTACGTGGCCGAAACACGTCACAACGGCGAGAGCGTAGTGAAAAAAGTCGAGAAACGCGTTCAGCGGGAGCAGGAGCGTCCTGTAAGTCACAACCCCACGCCGGTTGATGGGCCGATGCTCACCATTTGCCCGGATTGCGGCTCTCGCTTGGAATTTGGGGGCGGCTGCGCTTATTGCCGTGGCTGCGGATTTCAAAAATGTAGTTGAGTTTCCGACCCCGGTATACCGGAACGGTCGGAGGAAATGGTGCGCCGGTTGAATCCAAGCGGCGTGATAAATGTCAACTTCTCAAAGGAAGCGGCTCTTTATGGGCCGCTTTCGGTTTTTGGTGTATTTCCGTAAAATTTAACGACTTTTTGAGGTATCCCTTTACATAATGGATATTTTGTTTAAAAATATGTAAGTTTAGTTGGAAACCGATGGGTGTAACAATTGGAATAGATTTGGGAACTACCAATTCCTGTGCGGCGATAGTGGTGGACGGCAAGGCCCGAATTATCTCCGATACGGGCGGCGGTTTCACCATTCCCAGTATGGTTGCCGTGGACGAGAAGGGCAACCGGCTTGTGGGGCAGTCTGCCAAACGTCAGAGTCTCGTCAATCCCCTTAACACCATATACGGCGCCAAGCGACTTATCGGAAGACGATACCAATCCAAAGTAATGGATGACGTAAAAAAACATTTTACATACGACATGTCCCAGGGCGATAATGACGATGTGCTTATCAGGATGGCGGGTGAAGTGTACGGCCTGGATGAAGTCAGTGCTTTGATTCTCGATAAAGTGCGAAATACGGCCCAGGACATACTCGAGGAAGAAGTCACCAGCGCCGTGGTGACAGTTCCGGCCTACTTCAGTGACCGGCAGAGACAGGCCGTTAAAGACGCCGGAAAAATATCCGAACTGGAAGTGCTTCGAATAATAAACGAGCCTACCGCCGCCGCGCTGGCTTATGGCTGGGGCAAGCATCTGCAACAGCGTGTGGCCGTATACGATCTTGGCGGCGGAACATTTGACTTGAGCCTGCTCGAGGTACGCGATAACGTTTACGAGGTTAAAGCTACCGGCGGGGACACGTTCCTCGGAGGCGTCGATTTCGACAACCGGCTTATGGATCACATTATGAACACTTTCCAGAAAGATAGCGGAGTTGACCTTTCGGATGATGCTTTAGCTTTACAAAGGGTAAAGGACGCTTGCGAAAGAGCGAAAATCGACTTGTCCACCAAGCAGGATGCGCGAATAAATATCCCTTTTATCGCGATGGGAGATGATGGTCCGGTTAATCTCGACATCACGGTAACGCGCGATCAATTCAATTCCATGGTCGAAGACCTTGTAGACAGTACATTGGACACATGCAAATTCGTTCTCGAAGACGCTGCCTGGACAACGGACGATGTTCAGGAAGTGTTGCTTGTCGGCGGTCAGACGCGCATGCCTTTCGTGCAGGAGAAGGTCGGCGAATTTTTCGACAAGCAGCCCAGCAAGGGCGTGCATCCCGACGAGGCGGTCGCAATAGGCGCCGCATTGATGGCGTATTCTCTAACCGAAGTCTCCGAATATAAGATAACGCTCATCGACGTCCTGCCGATGAGCATCGGTGTCGCTCTTGCTAAAGATCGCTTTCACAAAATATTCCCCCGAAACACCAGCATTCCGAACGCCACCAGCATGGTGTTCACCACCAGCAAGGACAACCAGAAACAGTTGAAACTCAAGATCTGCCAGGGTGAAAATGACAAGGGCAGCGAGAACGAGTTGTTGGGAGAGTTTGTCTTCACCGGAATATCACCGGCTCCAAAAGGTCAGGCTCGCCTCGAGGTTATATTGAAACTCTCGCCGGAAGGCATGCTTACCGTCGAAGCGCAAGACCCCGATACTAAAAAATGGATCGAAACAACTATCACGGTTTCGAGCGGAATAACTCAAAAAACGCATAAGACGAATCTTATTGAAAAGAAACCTCCGCCGGTTAAAAAGGAAAAGAACGAAGCCACTCCTGCGCCCGGGAAGTCCGCCGCCCGACTGCCTACACCGCCGCCCGCCCGATCAGTTCCGAAGCCTCCACCCGCGAAGCCCGCCTCGTCGGATAAGCAAGCTGCTCCGCAAACGCCGCCCCCCACCCCCCAACCGCCGCCCGACAAAACTCCCACTCCCGGCCTGGGATTGGAGACAATGACCACCAAGTCAGGAAGGACTGTGATTAAACGCGATCCGATTACCGGTCAGATCATAAGGAATGTGCCTTCAGAAGAGAAAGAAGCTGCCGAGCAGGATGAGAAAAAGGAATTCAAACGGTATAAACCTCCCCCCAAACCTCCGTCGCTCGGCGAAAAAATATCTTCCTGGTTTAAACAAATATTCAAAAAGTAAAAATAAGCTAAACGGCGTTACAACGTGTGCATACGCACCTTTCGCAGGAGTGCCTGTGGGCCTTCCGTTTTGCACAGGTAATCGTCGGCGCCGCTCTCGATGGAAAGTTCCCTGAGTTCATCGGCGGATTTGTTCGAGTAAAGAATAATAATGGGTATTGGATCGAGGAGTTTTCGGACGATCTCGACGACCTTTGTTCCTTTCAGAGCGGGCATCATGACATCGACAAGCAAAACATGCGGAGAAAATTCCTTTATATCGTTGGTAGTACCGATTGCACGGCTGGATGTGCGGACTTCGAAGCCGCTTTTGTCCAATATCCGCTTTGCAATCGAAAGTATACCTTCGTCGTCATCGAGCACGTAAACACGCTTTTTCGATTCTTCCATTGGCCCTCTCCCAATTCATCACATACTAATTATGATAACACATAGTACCTTATAAAATCAACAAGATATGCACGAGCGGTTTTTTTCGCTCCTCTCCGCCCGGTTGACAATGAGTTAAACGGAAGTGATTTTCAATCCTGAAAATATCATGAAGGAAATTTTCAACGTTTGGAAGAAGCCGCGCCTGCTGGTGCTGGCGAGTTATACTGCGGCGGTATACGCGGCGGTGGTTATACCGTTTAAGTACGGTCTGCCGCTTATTCCCGGAGCGACTGAAATCAGGCCCGGGGTGGCGGTGCTTTTTCTCTGCGGTTTCCTTTTCGGCCCGGCGGCGGCTTGGGGAGGAGCTTTCGGCAACCTTCTCGGAGACTTTTTCGGTGCCACCCTTGGTGTGAGCAGTATTTTCGGGTTTGTAGGAAATTTCCTGTTGGCTTACCTGCCGTATCGCGCCTGGGAGGTGATGCGCGGCGGCAGAGCATTACCGGAAATGGAACCTTTCCGATGGATGAGATACATTTTGACAATGGCACTATGGCGTTTCAGATACTTTTGGGCAGACTTGAAGAGCAAGAAAGTTTTGCCTCAAAAACCTGTAAAACCCGCACCTTTAAAATGGCGAAGTGACGTAATTGTGCCATTGCGGTGGTGGTTCCGCTACGTACTGGCGATAGCGCTCGGATCGGGGGCGTGCGCGGGGATAATAGCGTGGGGACTGGACCTGGCGGTAAGACTTCCATTTTTCATTCTGGGCACAATAATTTTCTTTAACAATATGCTCATGGGCTTGGTGTTGGCGCCCTTGCTCCTTTTGCTTATCGTGCCGAGGATGGAAGCGTGGGGGTTCACATATAAACAAATGGAGTCATCGAGGTTGGAGCCCGGCATGATTGCGAGGTTCGGATTGATATCGGTAGTTGCCGCGACCGCTTTTCTTATGGTGGGAGGGCACCTGTTTAGCCGTAAGGTCTGGATCGAGATGGTCGCCGGGTGGTTCTCGATGCCGGAATGGTTGTCGAGTTACCCGCCGGGGGCGCTGGCTCCGGTCGTGCTTGTTTTGCTTCTCGGGACGGTTCTGTTGGGAAGTGGGAACGTATCCGAAGTGGAACCGGAAAGTGATCCACACGAGAAAGAAATTTCACCGCAGGAGGTAGAAGGCGCCGTTTTGGAAGATGTGAGCTTCAGTTATACCGGAGCCGACAGCCGGGCGCTGGATGGAGTGAGCCTTTCGATTGGGCGCGGTGAGTTTGTTGCGGTCATGGGAAAGACCGGCGCGGGCAAGACCACGCTCGCGCGTTGCCTGACGGGCGCCGTGCCGCATTTTTATTCGGGAGATTTGTCGGGTACGGTAATGATCGAGGGTGGAGATCCGGCAGGAAGCGGTCCTGCCGAAAACGCCCATTGCGTCGGGATGGTCTTCGAGGATTTCGAAAGCCAGCTATTCAGTACCAAGGTATCGCTCGAAGTGATCTTCGGGCCGGAAAACCTCGGCATGCGCCGGAACCGAATCATTGATGCCCTATCGTCAAGCCTGTGCCAAACCGGGCTTGAAGGTTTCGAAGACCGCGATCCGGCGTCTTTGTCCGGCGGTGAGAAGCAACGGCTGGCCGTGGCGGCGACTCTGGCCATGGATTCGCAGATGTTGATACTTGATGAGCCAACCACCGATCTCGACCCGCTCGGTAAGCGCGAGTTGTTCGATGTCCTCGATAAACTCGGCAACGGCAAAACGCTTATGATTATCGAGCACGAAGCGGAAGCCGCCGCCGACGCGGACCGCGTGGTATTGATGAAGGATGGAAGAATCGATACGACCGGCGGCCCGGAGGACATTTTACGCCGTCCCGGTCTACTCGAAGAGCATGGAGTAAGGCCGTACGATTCGGTGAAGTTGCTTGATGCTGTCGGTGAGAGTAATCCGCCGCTGGATACCAAAGCGGCGGTGGCGAAATTATCCGAGGTGGGTGTCGATATCGACAAGGGTAAATACTCGAACTTGTTGGAGGAGGAGAAGCGCCGCGAAAATTCTTACGGCGAGAAAATAATCCATGTCGAGGGTGTACATTACGTCTATCCGGGAGGAAACGAGGCTTTACGCGGTGTGGATTTCGCGGTTCGGAAGGGCGAATTCATCGCCCTGCTTGGGCACAACGGCAGCGGTAAAACCACGCTGGCAAAGCATCTGAACGGTCTTCTGGAGCCGACTTCGGGGGGCGTCTTGCTGGATGGAAAACCCATCGGCGATCTTCCGCTGAGCAAAGTCGCGCAGAGGGTGGGATATGTCTTTCAGAATCCCGATCACCAGATATTCAGCGCGACGGTAGCTGAAGAAGTGGCATTTGCGCCTACAAACTTCGGCCTGACGCCGACCGAAGTGCAGCGGCGAGTTGAGGCGTCGCTCGAGGCCACCGGGCTGGTCGGGCGCGAAAACTTCGATCCCTTTCACATGACCAAGGGAGAAAGGCAGAGGGTGGCGATTGCGGGAGTTTTGGCCGGCGCGCCGGAGGTAATCATACTCGACGAACCGACCACGGGCCTGGATCTCGACGAGCAGAAGTCCGTTATGGAGCTTCTGAAGCGCCTGAATCGGGAAGGTCACACGGTAATAATCATTACACACGCCGTCTGGGTGGCGGCCGAGTACGCTCATCGAACGGTGTTGATGACCGGTGGCCGGATTCTGGCCGATGGTCCCACCCGGCGCGTGTTCGGTATGGAGGAAGAGTTGATAGAGACTCGAGTGGTACCGCCGCAGGTTACACAGATCGGCAGGCGGGCTTTTGGGGAGGTATTTCTTGGAGTCGACGAGATGCTTGGCTGTATCAAACGAGGCGGTGGCTGATGTACTTTTACGTGGATAGGTCAGGTTGGCTTCACCGATCTCACCCGGTGACGAAAACGGTGGTTCTTTTGTGCATGTTTGCGGCGGCGCTTATGGTCGAGCATCCGGGCTGGGCGTGTGTGCCGCTTGGGTTCATTCTGTTGGGAGCGCTTTCGAGCGGCGCATGGCGCAATGCAGGCAGGCTCGCGCCGCTGCTCATTTTATTGACCGTGCTGAGCGTTTACATCTGGACTTTTGTATACATCGGCGATGCCGGCGACCAATTCCTGAAAATTGGCAATTGGTTTATTCCAAAACGCAGTTTTCTTTTCGGGTTGGGTATGGGTGTTCGGATAAGTATAATGTTGCTGGCGGGGTTGGTTTTTCTGGCCACCACCCAGGTGGAGGATTTTACCGGCGGATTACATCGCGCCGGTCTGCCGTACGGTTTGTGCTTTGGCTTAAGTCTCAGCTTCAGACTGTTGCCGTCATTTTTAGAGGTAGTGTCGACGGTGAGGGAAGCCCAGCGCTCGCGCGGACTCGACCTGGACACCGGCGGCCTGGTGGCAAAGGCCCGCAAGCACCTGCCGCTATTAGTGCCGGTTTTCGTATCGAGTATTCGGCATTCGGACGACATGGCTCTCGCGCTCGAATCGCGAGGCTTTGGGCGCTCGAACCCCAGAACATACCTCAAAAATTACGAGTTTGGACTGCGCGACGTATTATTGCTTCTTGCGATTACGGGTTTGTTAGTGTTTTTGGGCCGGTTGCGCGCTCAAGGCCTGGGTGGAGTTTAGTGCATTGTGAAAGTTAAGCGTATGGCGGTTGAAAAGAATCGACTTTTTCTATATTTTTGTACTTTGCAGCGGGGAACCTGATCTGAAGGCTTTCCAGGAGGGAATATCTTATGGTGGACAAGGCAAAAAAAATCTGGATGGATGGCGAGTTCGTCGATTGGGATGATGCCAACATTCATATACTCACTCACACCTTGCATTACGGTTACGGCGTATTCGAGGGCACAAGGTGCTATAAGCTCAGAAATGGCGGCAGCGCAATATGGCGTCTCGACGACCATATAAACCGGCTTTTCAACAGCGCGAAGATTCTAGGGATGGAAATTCCTTTCAGCCAAAAGCAGATTCGCGATGCAAGCATCGAGGCGATACGCGTAAACGAACTCGAGGAAGGATACTTGCGCCATATCGTATTTATGGGTACCGGCGCAATGGGTCTTTATGCGGACAATCCCATCCACGTGAGCATTCCCGTATGGAAATGGGGGGCCTACCTGGGTGAAGACGGGTTGAAAAACGGCATCAGGGCCAAAGTATCAAGTTTCACCCGCTACGAAGTGAACACCGCCATGACCAAAGCCAAGGCATGCGGTTATTACATCAACTCGATACTTGCCAAGCGGGAAGCGGTGAAACTTGGATACGACGAAGCGATAATGCTCGATCCCGACGGTTTCGTCAGTGAAGCCAGCGGCGAGAACCTGTTTATCGTGCGCCGTAACGTGATATACACTCCGCCCATGGGATCCAGTATACTCACGGGGATCACCCGCGACACCATAGTTACCCTGGCCCGGGACGGAGGTCATACTCTTGTGGAGGAACGATTCGCACGCGACGTTCTGTATACTGCCGACGAAATTTTCCTTACGGGCACGGCGGCGGAAGTGACGCCCGTGCGGGAAGTGGACGACCGCACAATAGGGGACGGCGAGCCTGGGCCGGTTACGCTCGAGATGCAAAAAACGTTTTTCAATGTGGCACTTGGCGAAAATGATAAACACTCGGATTGGCTTGTGCCGGTATGAAGTTACTATTTAGATAAAGCGGGAAGAGTTATTGCAGAAGCTCGGCAACAACAATAAGCCGGGGAGATTTCGGGCGGTTCTTATCGTCCTGGTCATCCCGGCCTTTTTAATCTCGTTCAACGCCTTCTCCAAGACGAAAGAATCGCCGCCGCCTCAAACATGGCGCTTATATGACGCATCATACAACCGTGTGTGGAACGCAGTGGTCAAAACAATCGCAAAAGACTTGAAATTCGGCATAAGGGCCGCCGACCCGAAGGAAGGTTACCTGGCCACATGGGCGAAAACGCAACCGGAAAAGGGTGGAAAACCCAAACGCCGCACGCGGATAAACATTAACGTGAAAAAAACGGCCAAGGGTACTCTTGTCACGGCTTCGTGCGTCATCGAGGAATATATCCCGCCGAAAAAAGGAAAAAAAGCACTATGGATGATTATGCCCTCGGACAATTCTTGCGAAGCGACCGTCTTGAATGCCGTGGGAAGAAGACTGGAAAATTAACCCCCCAAAATAAAGCGATTATCCTATTTGGGGCAATTGCCTAACCTGCTGTTTCGTGGTATTATGTTAGCAAGCACTAAGTTTATGGTGTCGAGAAAGGTTGCTCCTTTTGAATAAAGAAAAACAAGGGCGGAAAATAATTGCTGTTTGCGGAAAAGGCGGCGCGGGAAAAACCGCCGTTTCGGCTATGATGGCCGGGGCCGTCAGGCGCCTTGATCCGTCGTCGAGAACGCTTCTGATAGATGCCGACCCGGCGGGTGGGTTGGCCTTTGCCATGGGTGTCGAAGTGCGAAAAACCGTCGGTGAAGTCCGTGAAGATGTTATACGCCAGGCCCGTAAGAGAGACCCGGAAATAAAGGAAAGAATCGCCAACTCGATAGATTATTACGTTCTTGAGGCGCTTGTGGAGCGGTCCGGATGGAGTTTGTTACCGATGGGTCGCGGGGAGAGCGCGGGATGTTTTTGCCCGGTAAATTCCCTTCTGAGAGAAGCGATCAAGGCATTGGCTGGAGACTTCGATCGAATTATCATAGACGGCGAGGCCGGCGTCGAGCAGATAATGCGTCAGGTAATGAGATCGGTCGATACGCTTCTGGTGGTAAGCGACTTGAGCGTTCGCGGTCTGAACACGGTCTCGATTATAAAAAACCTTTTGAAAGATAAGCGTGTCCTTTTGGATCCTGAGATCATGCTGATTATTAACCGCGTGAAAGACGACTCTCGCGCTTTGGAATCTGCCGGGCGAGTGGGATTCGAGCCGGCGGCATTGGTGCCGGAGGACCCCATTGTAATAGAATGGGATGCGCAATCTAAACCGCTCGGCGAAATACCGTCTGAAACCCCGTCGATGAAAGCGGTGGAGAAACTCGTCACCAGGCTGTTTTTCGACACGGAAATTGCCGCCGTCGGCAAATGATTGTCAAGTTGACAACGATTAACAAGCCGGAATTAGTGGATGGATGAGATAATCAAGCAAACCGGAGTCGTTGAGAACGACCATGTAAAAAAATGGAAGGATGACGGCGGCCGTGTGATTGGGTACGTTTGCGTAGCTACCCCGACCGAGGTGATAGATGCCGCCGGTTTAATGCCATACAGGATAAGGGCGTTGGGCAACAGTAACACCGAGATCGCTGACGCCCACATGTCCCGCTTTAACTGCAACTTTTGCAGGTCGTGCTTGCAACTCGGGCTGGATGGCATTTATGATTTTCTGGACGGCATGATCGAGACCAACGGCTGCGATCACCTGCGGGGTATGGTCGAAAACTGGAACTACGTTAAAAAATTCGATTTTCTCCATTACATCAAGGTTCCGCATATAGTGGACGAGGACTCGTTGAAGTACTACGAGGAGGAATTGAGGTTATATAAGAAAGCCATCGAGAAACATTTCAATTTGGCAATAACCGATGAGGAGATATGGAGTCAGATACGGAGACACGAAAGAATAAGGGATAAACTCAGGACTATTTACGAAATGCGGGAGAAGGACGAGCCGGCTTTTACGGGAGCAGAAGTCCTCTCGATCTTTTTGCTCGCTACGGCTGTTCCCGCCGGCGTTCTGGAAGGACTTCTGGATCGGGTAATAGAGGAAAGGAAAGACAATAAGATCGAAGGCTACAAGGCGCGGCTTCTGCTTGGGGGGAGCGCTACGGACGAGGTTGACTTTGTAGAGGAGATTGAGGGCATCGGCGGACTTGTGGTCACGGATGCGCTTTGCTACGGTTCCCGCGCCTTCTGGCCGCATATTGGCGATAAGAAAGAAAGCGATCCCTTCAAGGCGATGGCCAAGACTTATCTTGAAAAACTTTTATGTCCGAGGATGTTTAATGATTTCCCCAGCAGAAGAGATTTTCTGTTCAGCGCGATTGAAAGGGCGAAGGTCGAGGGGGTTGTGCTCATACACAACAAGTTCTGTGATGTCCACGGCGTCGACAATGTACTGCTTCGAATAGCCCTTGAAAATAAGGGAATCCCTGTTCTCCAACTCGAGAAGGAATACGGTGCAGCGGCGGATATTGGCAGGATGAAGACAAGAGTTCAGGCTTTTCTGGAAAGGATAAGTGACAGCCGATGAAATTAGGCATGTCTCCCGGACTTTTCGACCGCCTTGTCCATCTGTTTAGGGTGGTGAATCGAGTACCTGATCCCGTGCTGAAAAAACTGGGAGCGATTTTGATGGCACTCAACGTTCTTCCCTCTGACCTTGCTTCGGCCGCTGGGGCCTTATTGGCTCCGCAGTCGAGGGAAGCGGGGGTTGTTTTTTTGAAGATGTTATCGAAGTGGATAGTCGAGGCCCACAGCGCTGCACGCGAGGGCAAAAAGGTCATCCTGGTACCGTTCAATTTTCCACCCGAGCTCATCCATGCTTTTGACAAGGCAGTGCCCCTGACGAGCGAGGTATTAACCACCATGGGGGTGGCAATCCTGAAAGGTCAAGGCGAACGCTACTGGGACATAGCTATGGGACTCGGACTTCCCGACCATTTGTGCTCGGCCAATACCATCGAACTCGGATCAATGCTTGGCCGGGAGGATTTCCAACCGGATGCCATTATTTCGTCCGCTCCCGGCGGATGCGACGTGAACTCCAAAATCCACGAGTTTGCATCGCATTATCTCGATATTCCTCAGTTCTTCCTTCAAAAGCCGCCGGATGATTCAGGCAGAGGGCGCGAGCAATACAGCGTATACATGCGAACCCTGATTTCCCAATTGGAAGAGTTTATAGGGGAAAAGTTGACGGAGGATAAGCTTCGCGGGGTTATAGAGAAAGCCAACCGCTGTACCGAACTCTATTTTGATATATGGGATTTTCACAAAGCCGCTCCCAATCCGGTTCCAAACATATTCGCACTTTTTATGTACGGGACCAGGTTCAGCATGTGGGGAAGGGAAGAGGGTGTAAAGACTTTCGAGGCCATGGTCAAGGTGGCAAAGGAACGGTTGGCCCAAAAGGCCTACCCGGCTGAGAAAGAATTGGCCCGTTGCGTGTGGTGTTACACCAGCTACTACTATGATTTCATGGGGTTATTCAATTGGATGGAGGATCAAGGTTATTCCCACCTCGGCGACGGTCTCGACCTTTACTTCCCTCAAATAATCGATACCTCAACCATGGATTCGATGATCGAAGGGCTAGCCGAGTCGGCCTGGAACATGCCCATGACCAGACAGGTCGGGGGCGAGTCCATGTCTCGCTCGTGGACCGAAGACGTGGTTTTCGTTGCCAGGGAACTCAACGCCGACTGTGTTATATACTGCGGTCACCACTCCTGTAAGCAGACTTGGAGCGTGATCTCGATTTTAAGAAAAGAGCTCATGAACCAGTTGGGGTTGCCGCTTCTCATCCTGCAGGGAGACTCCTGGATCAAAAAGATGACGCCTATTAGCGTGATTCAGCAGGAAATCGACGAGTTCATTAAAAACGTGGTGGCGAGAAAAACCACCAAGAAAAGAGAGCTCAGGAAACGAAAAAAGATCAAGTCCGATTTGCAATAAAATCGCCACGGCGATTAAAAATGTTGAATGATAATCAATGACAACCTGAAAGGTATTCCAGATGTTTTTTGCCGGAATTGATATCGGTTCACTTACGGCCCAGGCGGTTGTGATCAAGAACGGCAAGATAATTGGGGCCAAGACTATATCAGTGCTTCCCCATCCCGTCGACTCTGCAAAGGAAGTCATAGACAGGCTCCTTTCAAAACAGGAAATTAAGTGGGAGGATATCAAGTGCGCGGTCAGCACCGGCTACGGGCGGGAAAAGATACAGCAAGAGGGGCTTACCCGGGAAAATATCTCCGAAATATCCTGTCATGGTTTGGGGGCATACACTATTAATCCAAATATTCGTACGGTTATTGACATTGGTGGCCAGGACGCTAAAGTGATCAAGGTCAACCAATCGGGAAAGCTTGATAATTTTGTTATGAACGACAAGTGCGCGGCTGGCACCGGCCACTTTCTGGAGGTAATGAGCAAGACCCTGGGAGTCAGCCTCGATGAACTGGGTCCTATGTCCAGGAAGTCGAGGAAACCGGTCGAGATGAGCAACCGCTGCACCATATACGTGGAGACCGAGGTTATTCACTTTCTCCAACAGGGCGTGTCCAAGATTGATATAGCCGCCGGGATCAACAGAGCCATGGCCGAGAGGGTGGTGGCGCTGGCGCGGAGGGTCGAGCCTGAAAAGGAAATAATGATGACCGGAGGCGTGGCCAAGAACGTGGCGGTAAAAAGCGAGATCGAGAAAACACTCAAAGTAAAAATGGTAAAATCAAAGATTGATCCGCAAATCATGGGCGCCTACGGGGCCGCGTTGTTTGCGCAGAAGCAAGAAGGCGCCAAATGATAACTGTGGGATGTGATATAGGCAGTCTTTTCGCCAAGGCGGTAATCTTGGACGATGACGAATTGATAGCTTCAAAGATAGTAAGGACTACCGGCAATATGGCTGATGAGGTTGATGAATTCTTAAAGGACGTTATTCGGGAGGCCGGTCTTTCTCGGGACAGGATCGATTGCCTCGGAGGAACCGGTGCCGGGGCAGATATTCTTAAGGACGCCGAGTTTGTGGAGAGCACCCTGACTTGTGTCGGGGCGGCATCGAGCTATTATATACCTGAGACTCGGCTTTCCATCGACATTGGGGGGCAGAGCATAACTTCAATGCTCTTGGACGAGAATGGTAGGGTGCTTAACTTCATGCGGAATGACAAGTGCGCATCCGGTTCAGGCAGGTTCCTGGAAGTCATGAGTGATAAGCTTGACGTGGAGATTGAAGATATCGACCAAACCGTGGCCAAATCACGGAAGACTGTGGCGATTAGCAACCAGTGCGGAGTGTTCGCCGAGAGCGAGGTCATAACCCATGTCAACAACGGCGAGCAGACCCCTGACATTATCGCCGGTGTGTGCGACTCGGTGGCCAATATGGTGGCCACCCAGGGGAGAAGGTTCGGTATGGCCGAGCACTACACCCTGACCGGCGGCGTGGCCAAGATCAACTTTGTGACGGGAGTTATAAAGGGAAAGCTCGATGGGACCTTTCATCCTTTTCCCTTTGATCCGCAGCTCGCCGCGGCAATCGGAGCCGCCCTTCTGGGAGACTAAGAACGATATGAGACCGTTCAGCGAACAGGTTGAGTTGATTCGTTTGAATTCTTCGCACAACAACTCTCTGGAGGGGTTGTTAGAATTATTTGGGTTAGAATGTTTACGGGAATTATTACGTAAATAGACTTATCCGGCGGTATAACCGGTTAACAGAGAGGAGAAAGCGATGCGGAGTGAATATGATGTAATTGTTGCAGGTACCGGGCCTGGTGGCGCATCCGCCGCCAGGGAGTTGGCTAAAGCCGGCAAGAAGGTGCTCATGATCGAGCGAGGCGCCGATAACCAGTGGTTGGGGAACAGTTTTGCAGCGGCGTTTTTAATCGATTGGAAAGGTGCTATCCCTCTCGGACACCCCATGATGGCCCGGGGCATCACCACCGGTGGGTCTTCGGTGGTGTATTGCGGTATGGCGACGTTACCCGCCGCGTGGATCAAGGAAAAAACCGGCATTGATTTGTTGCCTATAGCCGATGAGATAGTCGAGGAGCTGAATATTAAGCCCTTGCCCGATAGGCTTGTGGGAGGTGGCGCCAGGCGCATAATGGAAGCCGCACAGTCGTTAGGGATGGACTGGCAATTAACGCCCAGGTTTCTGAACCCTGATAAATGCAAACCCGATTGCGGTCTTTGCATGCTGGGCTGTCCGACCGGAGCCAAGTGGACGGCCAGGGATTATATAAAAGAGGCCATGGAACACGGCGCGGAACTGCTTACGAAAACTTCGGTCGAGAAAGTATTACGAGATAACGGCACCGCCATAGGTGTCAAGGCCAAAGGCCTGCAAGGCACACGCGCATACTTCTCCGATATAGTCATCCTTTCTACCGGCGGGTTAGGCACTCCGGTAATTTTGCAGAATAGCGGCGTCGAGGAAGCGGGCGATGGATTCTTTTGCGACCCCCTCGTTTTCACCTGTGGCCAATATGATGGGAAAGGCTCCGGTTACGATATTCCAATGACCGCTGGAACGTGGGAATTTCACGATAGTGAAGGTTATTTAATGACCGACCTGATTGAGCCGTGGATTCTTTATTTAGGCTCGATGGGCATGAAAGGTCCTCAGCATCTGCCCAAAGCACTGAAATTCGCCAAAACGCTGGGAATCATGACCAAGTGCAAGGATCCCATCAGCGGTACTATAGATCGGAACGCAAAAATATCCAAAAAACTTGAAGACATAGTGTGGAAACGCCTTAATTCGGGCGACAGCCGTGCAAGAGAGATACTTCTCAAGGCGGGGTGCAGCCCCGAAACTTTGATTACGACGCCGGTGGTGGGTGCGCATCCGGGAGGATCGGCCCGTATCGGAGAAGTAGTGGACGACAGACTCGAAACCATGAAAATAAAGAACTGCTATGTTGCGGACGCGAGCGTAGTACCCGGCGAACTTGGGACGCCTGTTGTGCTTTTGGCCTTAAGTTTAGGCAGGTACGCTGCCCGGAATATTTTATCCGGCCGCTAAAACAAAAGAAGGGTCAGGTAGGGCGATAGACAGGGAAACTAATAAGGAAGGAGACTGAAAAATAAGATGGCTTTAATAGCAGGAGTGGATATCGGGTCAACCGCGAGTAAAGCGGTGGTAATGAGGGATGACGACATACTCGGCGCGGTCATAGGCCCAAGTTCGACAAATCCGGCGAAAACGGCGCAAAACATATATGAGCAAACACTCGAAAAAGCGGGCGTGGCCGAGGGCGACGTCGAATATATAGTAGGCACCGGCTATGGTCGTGCCCATGTGCCGTTTGCCAATGAGAATATATCGGAAATAAGCTGCCATGGTCGAGGCGCTCACTTTTTTTTGAATGGAGTCCGAACCATACTGGACATCGGCGGCCAGGACACCAAGGCCATTTGTGTTGATGGCAGCGGCGCGTTGATGGATTTTGCAATGAACGACAAATGCGCCGCAGGCACGGGGAGATTCCTCGATTCGATTATACGCAGCATGGACATATCCCTCGACGATCTCGAAAAATACCACTTTCAAGACGGTGAACCGTCCACCATCAGCAGCATGTGCAGCGTTTTTGCAGAGAGTGAGGTGATAAACCTTGTGAACGAGGGAGTCGAGTTGCCACGGATAATCAAAGGGCTTCATATAAGCCTTGCAGGGCGAGTTGCGAGTCTTGCCAAGAGGGTGGGTGTGGTCGAGGAAGTGGCGATCACCGGCGGTGTGGCAAAAAACCGTGGGGTAATTGAGGCCATCGAGCAAAAGCTTAAAATCAAGGTAGCGCGGTTTCCGGAGGGTGTTGATCCTCAGGTTGTCGGGGCCGTCGGCGCAGCAATACTCGCAAAGAATAAGCTGGCAGCCTCGGCGAAGAAATAAAACCGTCGGAATATTTCAGTGGAAGCAAAAGACGAAAAGAATTCCTCGACCGAAGAGGAAAAACTACCTACTTTCGACGTTCAGATAAACCGCGTTCGTCAAACCGTCGATAAGTGGGGCGAATCCGTCCGCGCCTACCGCGCCCCTTTCGTGGACGATGAAGGCAGGCGGGCTTTCGTGCGGAAGATCGGTCTGGGCCCCAGACGAGGTGGCCGGGCGAGCATAGTTCCTTCCGACGAATGCGAAGTCGAGTTGGGGGCGCCTCCCAAGGCCAACGTCAACCTGGTTTTGTGGACACATGATTCCTCGTTGATAAAAGATGGCGAAATTGGCCTTATGGGTCCTGACATGAAGGCGAAAAAAAAGGTATCATGGCCTTACGCTCAGGTAATAATGGTTGCTCTCGAAGAAAGTTTCGAAACCGACCCTTTTACACTTGAATCGACCCAGTATCTTTCCAACCGCTTGCCCGGTTTTATGGTAAGGACGGTTCCCGGCAGGCTTTGGGCTCGAGTAAGCCGCAAAGCGGTCAAGGATGGGATGGATTTCGCGCGGTTGGGCGCGGCGCTTATCGCGGCATACAAGGATGATTTCACCGGAGTAAAAGCGGTCGAGGTGTTGTTCGTCACCGAAGACGACGAGCATGTGCGAGAGCTTGAGACGATGGCGGCGGAATCGAGAATTATTATGGGAAAAAGTAAAAAACTGGTGCTCGTCGGAGACGGTACTTACGAATGTGCCGACCTGGATTGCGAGACTTGCGATGAAAAGGAAACATGCGATGCGGTCAGGGATATCTTGATACTCAGGCGAAAGCAGAATGAAAGGAGAGAAAACTTATGACAAAACGAGTTGGTATTGTGGGTGCCGGCGTTACGCCCTTCAAAGGCACCTGGCGGGAAAAGACCTATTATGATCTGGCCCAAACGGCGACACGGGAGGCGGTCGAGGATGCCAAGATCGACATTCAGGACGTGGATGGGGTCTTTTATGGTATTTATAACGACATATTTGAAAGGACCGCCATTCCCGAGCATGCCATCCACGGACTTTTAGGTATGCAAGATAAGTTCGGTATACGGGTCACCAACGGCGGCGCGACCGGCGCCTACACCATGTCTGCGGCACATGCCTACCTGGCCGCCGGCAGGTTTAAGACCGCATTGGTTTTGGGAGTGGAAAAGGCCACGGATTGCTTTGATTTTTCTTCGATGTCAGCCACGCCGGAGGTTATCAAGACTATCGGTTGGTCGGGAGATAGTTTCTTCGAGCAGGGAATCGGCTGGACTGCTTCCGACAGTTATGCGGAAGTGGTTTTGGCTTACATGGATGAGCACCCCGGAGATCTGAAACCGGAAATCACGGCACAAATATCCGCACAGTTGAGCCGACAGGTCAGAGACAATAAATATGCCCAGAGGCAGTTTGACCAGGTGACGCCCGAAGAGGTTATGAATTCGCGGCTGGTCGTATATCCCTTCAAGGAATTGGAGATATGCGTCTATACGGAAGGGGCTTCAGCCCTTATCATGGCTGAAGAAGATACGGCAAAGGCGATCTCCAAAAACAGCGGTCAGCCTGTGATCTGGATAACAGGCGTGGGCGAATCCAACGAGCATTCCTTTGCAGGAAAAAATCATAAAGATATGTCTCGAATCATGTCCGATTACCATGCTTCTCATCGTGCTTATGAGATGGCCGGTATCGACGATCCCACTAAATCGGTCGATATCGTGGAATTGCACGACGCATTTGTCCACCAACTGGAGATCAGTATGGCCGAGTTCGGATTGGTACCACTGGGTAAGGCCGATTCTCTGATAGAAGAAGGTCTGATGACGGAAGGTGGAAAATACCTGGTCAATCCTTGCGGAGGTCTGATCTATTGCGGTCATGCCGTCGGTGCTAGCAACATCATGTCGGCATGGTCAGCTCGCAATGAGTTGATTTCGAGAAAGCTGAAAACGGCGCTGGTGCATGGAACCGGCTCTACCATCGCTCAATATGCGGCCTGTTTGGTTTTCGAGCACGAGTAGCAAAAGGAGGGCAAAGAATTATGAGTAAACAAAAAGAAAAGGTTATTCGTTCGGAATATATCCCGGATGTGGGATCGGATATTGAAACCATTGACGGCAAAGACTATTTGGTTACCAACGATGCCATGTACACCTTCTACAGAAGGACCAAGGGAGAATTTTCGCCCTTCTTTCTGGCCCTGAAAGATGAGAAGAAGCTCCTCGGTTGCAAATGCTCGAAATGCGGGCTGGTCAGAGTGCCGCCGTTTCTCACACATTGCCCGGATTGCAATTTCGCCCCTACTGAACTGATTGAAGTGGAGCAGGTAGGTGTCATGAATTCTACCCCGCCTATTACATACTTTGCGACTTCTCTTTTCCAGCATATGGCTCCTTATGGACGGGGTCGGGTTATATTCAAAGGGGCCGATACCGCCCTGAGTGTAATCCTCTATACCACTACGGGTATTCTGGTGCCGGGGATAATCAATAAGGGTACCGAGGTGAAGCTCGTTTTTAAGGACGAACGCATCGGGGAAATAACTGACGTATTCTGCGTTCCGGCTTCTGAGCTTACCGAGGAACAATTAAAGAAGAAAGGGCTTACAGAATCGGAGATTGATTGGGAGTCGCCCGTTGAGCCGGAATTGTCCGACGTGTCGGATAAGGATGTTTCAGCTTATAAAAAGGCCCTGGAAGAGATCAAAACTATTATTAAAGGTATGAATTCAAACGAACGGGCGCGCAAAGACATCGCCGGTTGGAAACGGGATATCCAGGTTAAGGTTCGGGGCGGGCAGTTCGCCATTATCATGAATGACGGGGATATCGGAATAAAAGAGGGGGAAATTAAATCTCCGGATTTCCTCATGGTGTGCGAGACCCCGCAAACTTTACTGGACGGACTGGCTTATCGAGGGGCGATTACCGACGCAGTTATCAATAAAAAACTGTGGATAAGCAAGAACATGGAATTCAACACTATCTTCAAACTCGACAGGATGGCCCGGTCGCTGGTACGGTCTAAGAAGACTTGATCTTGATTCATTGCGATGCAAGTTGTATCGCATAGCAAGTAAGGCATGTCCGTGAAGAGCTCACGACCTCGATTTCGCCGGGGCCGTGCGAGAGCATATCGACAAGGCCGTCAGGCACATGGCCCTTGCGCTCGATGATATCCTGGCCGGTGCCGAAAGAATCAAAGGACTGAAACGCCGTTATCCCGCCGACCCGAAAACCCGCCCGCCGCTCGACGTCATCGGCTGCAAAGAACACAGAGACCTGATTAACTCATTGTAAAATGATAAATTGGCAATTAGCATTTGGAAATTGTTTATTTTCAGAGGTGTTCGACCAGTATCTTAACTCCTATGCCGATTAGAACCAGGCCGCCGATAAGTTCCATCCGTTTACCGAAACGAGCGCCCAGGCGGCCGCCTATGTTCATTCCAATAAGTGTCATCCCGGCCGCCACTACACCGATAATAAGGCTGGGATACCAGGCGCTGACTTTCAGCATGGCAAAACTCAATCCCACCGCCAACGCGTCGATGCTGGTCGCTACCGAAAGCATCACAAGAGTGACTCCTCGGGTCGGATCGCCGGTTGTGTGGAACTTATCATTCTTGCCGAATGCCCCGTAAATCATCCTGCCGCCGATGAATGCAAGCAGCCCGAACGCTGCCCAATGGTCGTAAGCTTCAATCCAGCGCGCCACGCTCAGGCCCGCAAGCCAGCCGACCACGGGCATCATGAACTGGAAGAAGCCGAAGTGAAATGACAAGCGAAACATCTGCCGGGCTGATACGTCCCGCAGCGCAGCGCTCGATGCGATAGAGACCGCAAATGCATCCATCGCAAGACCAAACGCAATCCCCACTATGGTTATAAAACTCACCTTTTTGTACTTTAACAGGGCCTTTACATTAAATTAAGGACAATCGCTATGCCAACTTTATTATGTTAACCCCTGCCGACGATTTATCCAAGATGAGTGCTATAGAACTCCACGAAATGAAAAGTAGGTTGACGAAAATTCTCGTGCGGGTATACTGATAATTCTGAAAAACAGGAAGGAGGAGATTATGGGCACGGGCAAAAAATTCGTCGTTTTGGTAGTGGCCGCCATATTGGCGGGAACGGTAGTTTTTGGGGATTTGGTATGGGGCAAGGTGCAGCCCGGCTCGGAGGAGCCGGAGCCGCTATTCCGCACCGATAAATACTCGATGCTTATCCATTACATGCACCAGATTTACGAACATTACACCGTCGCCGGCAAACTCGTCAATAAGGGAAAAGTCGAGGACGCCATCGTACATCTCAAAGCGTTGCAATATTACATCAATCTTATACCGAAAGAAATGCCCGATAAGGATCGCGACGGGAAACCGGTAGATAAAAACCTATATATGAAGAACTATCAGCAATTGAAGAAGTTTACCAATCGGGTTATAGCGGATCTGAAAGCCGGCAAATATAAAAAGGGCAAACCCCTGCCGCCGCCCGACGTTGTCACCAAAACCTGCGACGACTGCCACAAGGATCAGAAGATACCGCCTCCCTGGTGATGATTTTCTATGGAAATCAGCGACAAGAACGTCGCGGAATTCGCGCAGGAAATCGCCCAAATACCCTTTTTCAATGACCTCGATCCGGGGGTTTTGCTTGGGCGAGTATCCTTTTTGAAGGACGTTGATCGAGAATTTCTGGAAGAAATAGCGCCCAAATGTATCCTGCGCGTTTTTCAACAGGGTGAGGTGGTCTGTCATCAGGGAGAATATGGCAATACCTTTTACCTCATACTGAAAGGTAAAGTCGAGGTAAGCGTTCGGACTCAGGAAAATCCTCACATAGCGCTCGCAGTGCTTGAGCAGGAAGATTTTTTCGGAGAATACGCTCCACTGGCCGAAACGGCGCGGACGGCCACGGTAACCGCACTTGACCGTGCCATACTTATCGAGGTCGGCAAGGAAGCTTTTTTATCGCTTCGCGACAATTACCCGTCTGTCAAAGATCGCATAGATAAAGTCTATTTCGAGAGAATACTTGCCACCCAGCTAAGAAAGATAGGCCTGTTTCAGGATCTTCCGAATGAAGTTATCGAGGCGCTCAAGGACAAGGTCGAGCTCGAGGAGTTCGATCGTGGCGACGTTATAATTAAAATGGGAGATCGCGCCGACAGCCTTTATCTTATCAGGTCCGGTTTTGTGAAAGTGCGCATCGGGGAAGGCGATGACGAGAAGGTTTTCGCCTACTTGAAAGACGGCAGCTACTTTGGCGAGATGAGCCTTTTGCATGGCGGTGAGCGCAATGCGGACGTCGTGGCGGTCACCCGTATCGAGCTAGTGAAAATACACTCCGAAGATTTCGTGAATCTGATCGAGAAATTCCCGGGAGTCAAGGAGCGCCTCGAACTTATCGTTGCGCAGCGTGAAGAGGATACGAAAGAGATATCCGAAGACGACGAGCGTGCGCGCAAGATGAAGTTCGCAGTAGACACCGGCCTGGTGCAGGCGGGCCGCATACTGCTTATTGATCTCGACACGTGTTTGCGTTGCAACTCTTGTGTCGAGGCTTGCGCCGCAACACATGATGGCTTCCCGAGAATTCAAAGGACGGGGCAAAAGCTGGGGCGAGTGCTGTTGCCCACCACATGCCTGCATTGCACCGATCCCGAGTGCATGTTATGTCCCCACGGCGGGATATACAGAGACAAGGATGGGGAAATACATCACACGGTGCAGTGCATTCATTGCGGCGGCTGTGCCCGGAGATGCCCTTACGGCAACATTCTGATCATCAAAATCGACGACAAGAAACAATCGAGATTACGTTGGCCTTTTGGCGGCAAGGGTAAAGTGTCCGATCAAGCGGAAGAAGCTAAAAAGCCCTTGTCCGCTAGGCAGCGGGTGGTTAAATGCGACATGTGTTTCGACCAGCCGTTTATCGCCTGCGTTTATAACTGTCCCGTCGGAGCTTGCCGCGTAATAACCCCGGAGCAGTTTCTGGAGCTTTCTACGGAATGAGTAACGGCACGCTGAACAACACCTCGAATGTGAATAAAATCATGGCCGCTGCGACGCTTGTGATAACCATAGCGGTTCTGCTTATGTATAAGGCCCTGCCGATCGAGTATCAAGGCGCGCGAACCACTTTCGGGAAGGGACTTGGCATCACCGCGCTGGCTCTTGCGCTGTTTTCAATGCTCTACTCGCTTCGTCGCATACATATGAAATACCGTTGGGGAAAACTCGAAGCCTGGCTGCAAATTCACATATACACCGGCCTTCTGGCGCTACTTTTTGCTCTCATACACTCGAACTGGCGCTTTCAACCCGGCGCGGCAACCACGGCGCTGATTCTGTTATTTCTTACGGACCTTTCCGGCATCGTCGGATGGGTAATTTACATTTATGCTCCATCGGCAATGTCGGAGAGAGACGGAGAAAAGTATGGTTCACCGGATGAGATATACGCACGAATGGATAAGATACGGCAGAGTATAGAAACGCTTGAGCACAGAATAGCGAAGGCCGGTAATTCGGATGAAGAAATGATGAGTGAAATATCCTCCGGCGAGGAGGAACTTAAGGTTTTAGATCACGATCTTAAAATAGCGATGCGCCGGGAGGAGATGATTGGTATATGGTTGAACGTTCATATACCTATTTCAGCGGCTTTTATAGTAGTGGCCTCCGTGCATGGTTTTGTGACTTTTTATTTATAGGAAATCGTAGGGGAACGGATTGTTGTAATGGCCAAGGTATCGAAAGAACTTCTGGACAGGGGATGGAAGGCGAGGCACTGGCGAAATCAAATCGGCCTGCTGGGAGGGCTGATGGCGGGTTTCTTCCTTACCGTCTACACCTTTTGGGGAGGCCGCCATATATACATGGAGCAGCCGTTGAGTTTCAACCACGCCGGTCTCGAGCAAAATTGCGGCAATTGCCATCACGCCTTCAAGGGCGTTAACGATACCCAATGCGCGTTCCCTTGTCACTCAGGCGGAACTCCCGAATCGAACGCTATGATACCTTTTACGGAGGGAATTCATTACATCAAGGGCCGCTTCGGCCACGATGATTGCCTCGAGTGTCATCCAGCCGAATGCCACTCCGTGCCTAAAGGGAAAAAAGGTAAAGGGCCCGTCGGTCAGGAGCGGGGTGGTATTCCTTGCGAGCCGCAGGAGGTCGAAAACCTTGTGCTGCCCGATCCGCTGACGGTGGAAACGTGTAATTCTTGCCATCCCGCAGGTTGCGAACGCTCCGTTCGGTGTTTCGATTGCCACGTAGAGCATCTGGACGGCATGCCGCTTCCGGTTAACCGGTCAGATGAAGTTTTTCCCGGCAAGTTCGCTTTTTCCAAAAAATTGCTACGACTTATGGAAAGCGATCACCGCGCCGAAAGCGTGAAAGTCAGGCGAATTCTGCCGTTGGGGAAATTGGTAAAAAGCGATGGGACGATTTCGTATAGTGTAGAAAGCCTTCGGTCCAAAATGCCCGCCGGTAATTGCCTCGCGTGTCATCCGGGCATACTCAATCGTGTTCCACCCAAACCCGAGCATTGGGGGAAATCCCTGGTTCCGAAAAGCATTTTCCGGCATAACAGCCCCGGCCACCGTAAATACCGCCGTTGCAGAAGTTGCCATCGAAGTGGATGGCTGGTTGAACGAGACCCGGAAGAAAATATATTCACTATGGAAGCGTGCGGCAAAAGGTGCCATTACATCGACGATTGCACCGAATGCCACAAATTCCATCACAAAGCCGCAAAGCCCGGAGAACATGTCGACCTCCCCGCAAGGTTGCAATACATGCTCGAAGCCACAAAAACGGCCACGCCCGAGAACCGCTGAGTTGCATGACTTGTATGTCATCCATAGATATTTTGATCTTTAACTGATTGAATATCCTTATATTTTTTTACTTTCGCTGCACCGTAGCTTGGGGCGTGCTATACTGAACAAATAATGGGCAGAATTCTCAAAATAGGCGCCATCGAGTTGCGCAATAAGCTGGTTGCAGCACCCATGGCGGGGATAACCGATATCGGTTTCAGGTACCTTGCGATGAAGATGGGGGCGGGGCTTACCGTGACGGAGATGGCCACATCGAAGGGTTTGATACAGCGCAATAAACGTACGTTGAGAACGGTCGCCACGCACCCCGATTCAAGGCCCTATGCGGTACAGCTTTTCGGAAACGATCCAGGCATATTGGCGGAAGCGGCCCGGATCGCGCAGGAGTTTGGCGCGGATATAGTTGATCTGAATGCAGCGTGTCCGGCGCACAAAATAGTCCGAAACGGCTCGGGCGCCGAACTTTTGCGGGATTTTCCCCGCTTTACGCATATATTAAGGTCAATGAGAGAGGTTTTAACCGTCCCGTTTACGGTGAAAATACGTTCGGGTTACAATTCCGAATCGATATCTGCACCCGAAATAGTCAAAATTGCGGCGGAAGAAGGCGTTGACGCTTTAACCTTGCATCCCCGCACCGCATCGCAGAAGTTCGAAGGCCGTGCGGATTGGTCACTTATCGGAGAGGTTATGGGGGTGGCCGATATACCTATAATTGCCGTCGGCGACATTTGCGGCCCGGCAGATGCGCTCGAGGTGCTCGATCAAACCGGTTGCGACGGCGTTATGGTAGGCCGTGCAGCTATGGGCGACCCGTTCATCTTTCGGCGGATAGCAGCCGCGCTGGATGGTAAAGCTATTCCTGCCGAGCCGACATCTTCCGAAAAGTGTGAATCGGCACTCGAGCATCTGGACATAATGCTCGAGTATCACGACCCGAAAGTCGCAATTGCATTATGGAGAAAGCACCTTTGTTGGTATGCTCGTTGTTCGCGTGGAGCGTCCCGGTTGAGGAGCAAGGTGTTTACTATATGGGATGTGGAAGAGCTGAGGGAGCTCACTCGCGGATTTTTCGGCGTGTTCGCTGAATCGCATCAGGCGGTTCAAGGTGTTGTGTATGAAGCAAGATAGAAACTTCGGGATACTAATAGCGGTGGCCGATGCAGAAGTACGCGCCGCGCTTGTCGAAGCGCTTGGGGGCGATTTTCATGTCCGGGCGGTGAATTCCGCAGCGCATATTCTCGAAATATTGGAAGACAGCCGTTATGGCACGGCATTTCTCGGATGGGGCATGCCGGGGCTGTCTTTGCCGGAATTGCTGGAAATACTTAGCGATAAGCGGCTGCACGTAAAAGCCGTACTTGTCGCCCGGGGGTCGGATACACAATTGCGCGCGGATGCGATAGATGCAGGCGCAGAAGCGGTGTTGGGTTATCCGTTCGATCCTCGCGAGGCCGTCGCTCTTGCTCAAAAACTGAAGAACGCTACGGCGGATAAAGGTTTTATCGACTCGTTTGTCGTTCGAGAAAAAGAGAGGGTTCTCGGTCTGCTGGGAATAATGGACGATATGCTCGAATCGGCGGTTAACGCGGCGATGGAGCTTGCTCAAGATGACGCTCCGGTGCTTTTCCAGGGAGATGCGGGTACGGGCAAGGGGCTTCTGGCGCGAGCAATGATGTTGGCCGGACCGAGGCCGCTTGGGCCGTTTGTGGATTTTTCCGCAAGGGGCAAATCGGCGGCGGATATTGAAGCGGCGCTTTTCGGAACAAGCGCGGAAACAGGACTTGTGGAGAAAGCGAAGGGCGGTGCGTTGCTTATACATGGAATAGACGAGATACCCGTCCGGCTTCAGGACAGGCTTGCCCGGGCGATTGATTTCTTGTGGGATCAGGCACGGTTTTTATTTGCGACACGTATAGACCTGCACGGAGCGGTACTGCGGGGAGAGTTTCACGAAGAATTGTGGAAAATGATCGAGGGCAATATTATCGCCGTGCCGTCATTAAGAGAAAGGTGTGGGGCGATAGAAAGTATCACCGGGGAAATAGTTTCTCGATATGCCGAAAGAGTCGGTTCGCCGGTTAAAAAAATTCACCCATTGGCGCTTCGCCTGCTCGAAAAGTATTCCTGGCCGGGTAATCTGGGTGAACTCGAGCGTACTGTAACGTTTGCCCTTGGTCGTGCCGCCGGGTCGGTCTTACTACCGGATGATTTGCCTTTTACCTCTCACACCGGGGCGACGGAGAGTTTAGAGGATTTGTCCCTCGAGGAGAGTATAGCGGCCAAGCTGGCGCCGCTGGTGGAAACTATTGATGAGCTTCCCGAGGGGGAGTTGTACCGGTTGATATTGGCGAGGATGGAGCGGCCTCTGTTACAGTTGGTGTTGGACAGGTTGGGTGGCAATCAGGTAAAGGCCGCAAAAGCTTTGGGCATACATCGCAATACGTTAAGGAAAAAGCTGCGCGAGTTGGGTATCTCTCCAAAGACACCGGTTATCAAGTATAAAAAATGAAGCCTTAATTTTGGGTGTTTTGTGAAGTAGTCTACTGTTTCGGAGTTTGGTTTGTAGTGACTGAGAGAGATGAAACCTCATATAAACGCCGGGGAGGGGAAGCCGTATATCACAACAGTGGCTTCGATATCGGTTCCGGTAGGTTCGACCTTGGCGTACCGGGTCTCGTGGCGGAGTGTGTTGAGGCTCTTTATCGCTCGACGGGAGTTCCGGCGGTTCAGCGTGACCGGCTGCCATATGCTGCCGTGGTAGTGGGCGTTATTTTGGGTCTGGGTTTTGGTTTTCATCCTGACGGCATGCTTTACGGGCCGATAGGCGCAGCACTTGGAGTGATATTTGGAGCGGTCGGCGGCGTATTCGCGGGGTTGTTTCTGCACTTTGCCGCCAGGCCGATTCTCAGACCTGAAGCGGAAGCCCTGAGGCAGGTCAGGATGGGCAATTTCCAAAACGCCGGCCGGACATTGCGCCGCGCAGAAAGATGGATATGGCGCGACCGGAATTCTTTCGAGCGTATAGCGCGCCTTATTTTGCCGCCGCTCGGCATAGGCCGATCCGATCTTCCTCCGGAAATAGCCGCGGCCAACCTGGTGGCCTCCGAAGGCATACTTGCGGAAAGCGTGGGAGACGTCGAAGAAGCCATGAACTCTTATCTCGGGGCACTCGATTTATGGCCCAGGCATACCTTTGTGCTGGCGAGTCTTATCGAGCTGACCATGAGGGAGAAGACATGGGATCGCATGGAGGAGGTTGTCAATACCGCCGATCGTTTTCTCGAAAGGGCTCGAGACCCGCGCCTGGTGAGCACGGTTAAGGAACATCTTCAATTTCTTGAAGCGGAAGAGCACAAAGAAAAAAAACCGCCGGAATGGAAACCGAAAGAAGAAGAAACGCCGTACGTGGCCCAGCGACTGCCTGCTTCGGGCTTGCAATGTCGCATAGTGGAAAATCCCGGCAGCCAGATAAGCAACGGAGTGTTGATCGTGAAACATGGCGTCGGTGACGAGAAGCTGTTGAAACTCCCCGCCATGCCTTTTCACATGGTGCTGATATTGGCCGAGTACATGAAAAGTCAGGACATTGAGGGGAAAGATTCCGCCCAGATGGGGTGGGTGACGATACAGGAGCTTTTGGACAAACTTCCGTGGACGACTCCTCATGTGACAAATTCCAACGTCCATAAACTCGTATACAAAGTTCGGACGCAATTGACCCGTGTGGGCATGGACCGCAACCTCATCGAGGAAAACCTTAACGGGTGCTACCGGTTGAGAGTTTCGCCCAAACGAGTCACCATCGAAAGAGCGGTCAGGGTGTAACGGTCGCATACCTGTATCGGTGGCAAAAACTGATTATGGATCCCGAGGAAAAAATTAAACTTCGTCCCTTGATGCTGATGATAACCCAAGTCGAGGGCCGAGATTATATCGTGGCACAGGATCAAACCCGTGAGGCGGCTCCGGTGATGTTGCCTGCGGAACTCGAGCCGTTTTTGCGAATGCTGGACGGCACTCGCAGCATACGCGATATGCAGGTCGAGTTGACCCGTGCGATGGGAGGCAAGCTCGTACCGATTGATGAAATAACGAAAATAATTGAAGAGTTGGACTCCAACCTGCTCCTCGACAGCCCGCGGTACCGTGAAACGGTCGAGCTTGATAAAAGGTTTTGGAAGCAAATCAGGTTGCGTAAACCTTTTCACGCGGGTCAGGCTTACCCGACCGAGCCGGATGAATTGGCCGAAATGCTGGACGGTTTCTACCGCGATCCGTCAGGTCCGAAGGAAAACGCCGGCGATGAGTCCGCATTTGTGCGTGGGGTGCTCGCTCCGCACATCGACGTGAAAAGCGGCGGACCCACTTTCGCATGGGCGTATAACAGCTTAAAAAGTCAACCTCGAGCTGAATTGTTCGTCCTGCTGGGGACCGCGCATAATCAAACCGCCGGCCCCATAAGTATATCGCGAAAAGATTACGCCACGCCGCTGGGGATTCCAGACACGGACAATGAATTTATAGATAGACTTACGGACACATACTCGCCGCCGTGGCTGATGGACGATATGGTCCACCGGACCGAGCACAGCATCGAGTTCCAGGCCGTATTTCTAAAACACCTGCTGGGGGACGATACGGCGAAGGTGGTGCCCATCCTGATAGGCGGCTTTTCGGATTACGTGCAGAGCCGTTCGAGCCCTTCGGAAGACAAGCAAATTGCTGAATTCCTCGATGCGTTTCAGAAGGTCGTCGATAAAGACGAAAGAACAATTACCTATATAGTGGGAGGCGATCTCGCGCATATCGGGCCGCGTTACGGCCACCCCGAGCCGGTGCTCCCGGCTGACATTGAAGCCTGCAAGGCAAAGGATGTCGAGATGCTTGATGCGGCTGCGAAAGGCGCCGAGGAATTCTTCGATTACGTCGCGGCGGAAGGTGACCGGCGAAATATATGCGGCATGCCGCCCATGTATATCATGCTGAAACTTATCGAAAAAGCCGAAGGTACCGTCCTTCATCATTCTCACTGGTTCGACGAATCCACGCGAAGCGCCGTGACTTTCGCTGCAATGTTGTTTACTTAAAGCGGACTCTTCCTACTTACGACTTTTATAAGCTCATGAATGATTTCCGGTTTTCCCGGTGTGAGCGGTCCGAAGACTCCATGCAATTTCACCGGCCTGTGAGGCGGATTCTTTTCGAACCAAATTGTAAACTTGGGGAGCAAATTTGCGATGACTTTCGCTAATGCGCCGCCGAATTTCGGCATGCTTTTGTTGTCTATTCTTATGCATATTTTCCATGTCTCGACGGTTTTCCAAGGCACCTTGACGCGCTCGCTGCCGCAAACATTCATCAGTATCCTCGCGGGTTTTCCTTCCTCCGTCCAGATATGCATGGAGAATCGCTTGTCGGGAGCGAAGTCGATACCCGACAGAAGAAAAGGCACGCTCAGCACATGCACAATGTCCGGTGGTAACTTAAGAATAGGCTCGTCAAACACCGATTCTTCGTAGTAGTACGTATCTTTCTCAGGAGAAAGTTTTTCCAATACGTAACCCAACGCCTGTACACCTGTCACGGCGTCTAAATAATCGAATTCCCACCTCAAAGCGACACCGTCTTTGCGAATCTCGCGGCAAATATGGCGAATTATTCTCGAGCCGTCCCGGGCGTCGACCATCTGCAAATGATGTTCCGATTGGATTACCTTCGTCGGGGGGATAAAGCTCATGCCACGGCTCTTTTCCGTAACCCGGTATATAAGTGTTTCACCCGGCGGTATTGTGGGGCGCCGAAACGCCGCTTTGATGTCGGCACGATTGTTCTCGGGTGATGCCGCTATTAAAACTGCCGTTATAATCGGGAAAAACGCAAGCGCGGTTAAACGAATTTTCATGGGCATATCTCCCGGTTATATTCACAACATCAGGGCGGTACCGATCTGCATGGCGAAACCTATATCGCCCTTGATATGTATTTTCCCGGACATGAATGCGGTCTGTGGATTGAGCTCTCCCTTGCGCATCGCGGCGGCGTCCGCAGCGCTCAGAGTAATGGTACAATTTGGTTCTTTTCCCGTTTCGGATTCCGCAGGATCGCCTGACTCGAACACCGCCGCGATTTCCCAATCGCCTTTTTCGGGGTCGATTAGCCGGAACTTTATCGAGCCTTCAATGTCCTTAAGCCTGTCGATCTTCTGCTGGTTTAATATCGCGCTACGAGACCCGGTCGGTCCTCCGCTCGATCCTTTGGCCGGCATGTTAAACCGAAATCCCTTTTCTCCACGGATAGCGCTGCGCCAATCATCGATAGTTTGTACGATTTTCACGATTTTGTGCGGGGAATCGCCGCTAACGCCCACCAGTTCGCCTTCGTCCATCATAAGCGTCCATATTCCTCCTTCGGGTCCGGTCAACTCGAATGTAATTGCAGCTTTAAGCTCGAAAGCCTCTTTAGGCAGCGAGGACTTATTTTTCTCGAATTGACTCGGCACAAATTGCATAAAGAATTTCTCCGGAGTGATATCGTCTGGTATTTCCGGTCTATTCATCATGCTCCTCCTCAGCGTGAGTGTCTTGTAAAATCGACATCTTAAGAGGACATCTAAAGCGAAACGGCTCTCATGTCAAGTGGCCGCATGCCTTAACTTGACCAATGCTCGGTGAGGTACTTTTCTACGGCCAGGGCCGCCCGAGCGCCTTCCCCGGCGCTGATTACCACTTGCCGGTAATCGGGGTTCACAACGTCGCCTGCGGCGAATATACCGGGAACGTTGGTTTGCATGTCTTTATCCACCAGTATGTATCCCTGCTTATTTCTTTGAACCATTTGCCCGACCCAATCCGAGATGGGCTTCAGGCCTACGTATATGAAAGTGCCGTCCACTGCAAGTTTACGCGTCTCATGCGTGCGTACATCTTCAAGCTCGATCCCTTCGACGACGTCACTACCGTATATTTCCTTGACGACGCTGTTCCATTGGTACTTTATTTTAGGTTCCGCGAACGCCCTTTCCTGCAGGAGTTTTATCGCCCTGAGCTGGTCTCGCCGGTGCACGATATGCACCTCTTTTGCAAATTTTGTAAGGTGAATCGCTTCCTCGACTGCTGCATTCCCGCCTCCGACCACGGCCACAACGAGGTCTTTATAAAACGGCCCGTCGCACGTGGCGCATGCGCTGACTCCACGACCCCAGAACTTATCCTCGCCGGAAGCGCCCAGTTTGGTAGGAATCAGCCCCGTAGCGATTATCACCGCCTTGCCCCGGCAGGAGCCTTGATTGGTTTCAATTATTTTCAGGTTGCCTTCTAGCGTTATGCCTTGTACTTCCTCGTTTTTTATTTCCGCGCCGAACTCCGCCGCGTGATCTCTGAATTTGGCCGCCAACTCGAACGCCTCGATGCCACCGTGGAATCCGGGGTAGTTCTCGATGCGTTCGGTGTTTACGACGTTTCCGCCCATTATGGCTTTTTCGATGACGACGGTTTTAAGTAAACTCCTGCCTGTGTATATGGCCGCCGCTACGCCCGCAGGTCCGCCACCCACTATGATAATGTCCCAAAGTTTTGCTTCTTCACTCATCCTTTTTTCCTGAATCAAATTTGATTATATTCCTGAAGTCGTTTTATAAAGCTTTTTCCTTTTTCGAATGCATCCTCCAACGCCGAGGGATGCTCTTTTACCGCGCCCTTTCTATCAAGCTGATTATAAAAGATTTCCTCCGTCTCGTCGATCTCCAAAACATCGTAGAAATATTTCATCGTCAATCGAATCGAGTCGAACATCTTTAAACTTCGCGATCCTCCCACCGCTATGCACATGCCCGCCCAGACCTTGCCGTCAGAGGAGCGATTCGGCGTTTCGAGCACATACTTGCGCGCCCATAGCGTTTGGCAACGATCTATCACCATCTTTCCCCACGCGCCGACCGACATAAAGTATATGGGAGTGGCGAAAATCAACAAGTCAGCCGCAAGCATTTTCTCCATTAATGGTGGGAAATCGTCCTTGATGGAGCATACCCCTTTTTTCTCGCAATATCCGCAAGAGCGGCATGGAGATATATTCAGATCGATCACTCTGACGTATTCGACATCGGTCCCCGCTTCGCGCGCGCCGCGCATCGCCTCTTTTGCAAGCAGGTCGGAGTTGCCGTCTTTGCGTGGGCTCGAGCTTATAGCCAATACCTTCAAGGTGGGCATTAACAGCTCCTTTTAGGTGTTTTCGGAGTTATCCATTTCGCCTGCTTCATGGTATTCGGAAGATGATTTTACGACAATTTTCCCTTTGATTGCGTCAACTGTTATGATGTCCCCGTTCTTTATAAGGTTGCATATATCCTCTGCGCCCCCTACGCAAGGTACTCCGAACCGTCTCGATAGCATCGCCGCGCTCGATATGAAACCGCCTGCTTCGGTTACCACCGCGCCGCTTGTCGTGATGAGTGGAGCAAAAGTTTCAATCACTTCCGGCACTACTAACACTTCACCGCGCCGTAAGGATTGTATGGCGCCCACATCGGGGATCAACCTGGCCGGGCCGGTATAAATGCCGCCGGACAGGTCATAAGCTTCAATCAAGATTTCTGCTGTGTAGCGATCTTGTTCAAGTGGCCGGGATTTTTTGCCGGAAGTCGTAACGGGGACATGCTTTCTCTCCATTAAATTATTGAACTCCTCCGTGCGTTCTTCGACCAGATCGCTAATTTTTCCCGGAAGCGCTTCCAGCGCGAGTACTTTTTTAACCTCATCCATCGTGAGAAAAAAGATGTCGTTTTTTTCGGATATTTCCCCCCGATCTCGAAAACGCCCGGCTATCTCCAGCGCCAATGTCCGCATAGTTTCCAGCGTATTGGTTAAATGTTCTTTAATAATCGCTCCCAGATTATCCGCGCGGTTTGCCTGCCTCAGTGAAATATCCAAAAGCAAAGTTCCGAAAAAGCCCATGCTGTTTTTAAGGCCTCGAGCGACTTCCCTGGCCTTGGCGGCGGCGGTTTCTTTTCTCGAATCAGGGTCAGGGCTTTCGCCCGCATCGACCAACGTGCTCAATAAGTTTGAAATTTCCGCCGGCTCTTCGCGCCACCTCGGCAGCGATAGTTCGAAGGGAGCCAGGCAATGATGGCCGTATTTGCCGATGAATTTATTGAGGCGTTTCGAGAAAAGTTCACCGCCCTCGATTCGAGACAGGTAAGATTCGATTTCGTTCCAGCTTGTCGCTTCTTTCAATTTGTCCGGTATGTCCCCGATGGATGCGGCGAGCCGCGCCAGCTTCCATGCATCAGCCGCCACACCCGTATCGCCGAAACCTGCCAGTAACTCCGCATGAACTCCACGGGAGTTGTCGACGCCACAACAATCGAGAATGTTTCTCAGGGTCGAATGAGACAATATCGATACCAGCGCCGATTCGAGCCATACTTGCACTGCCGGTTTTATGGAAGCGTAAATTTCATCGAAAAGAATATGCAAAGCGGCGTCGCTTTTGCCGCGAAGGTCATCTCTCGCGATTCGATCCGGCAACAATTTCAACTCCGCCGGAATTTTCGTGACTTTCGCATCCAAAAGTCGCAGACGAAATTGGGATCGAGCAACCAGTATTGAACTACCGATCAAACCCGGAGCGTTTTCTGATTCTTCATCGCAACCCGGAGGATAAGCCTGTGGTACAATATCCGGGTATGTCGGCGCCCAGCCCGAGAGGTGATCGCGCAATAGCGCCGAGTTTTCGTAAAGGCGGCCATAAATGTCAGCGTAAAATATGGCATTATCGGAAACCTTGATGCCCACCGATCTCATGGCCTTATGAGCGGTTTCTTCTAACAGCGGTATTATTAAGCTTTTGGTGAAAGGCGTCATAGACCCTGGCATCATCTCGGCAAGACCGGCCCTTGACCATGTTATTTCCGTGCGCCTTGCAAGTTGATCCGCTGGCAATTTTGCATCCAGCACGAAAAACTTCCCTTCCACCGCGCACCAATCGACCTCCACGGCATGCCCGAAATGCTCCTCGATGCGCGATCCGAAACGTGCCAGGGAACAAGCAAGTTCCTCCGAAAGGCCGGAGGGATTTTGGCCGGCCAGGCGCCGTTCTTCAAGCTGCCAATCGGCGCGATTCACCACGAAGACTTCCGATTGTTTTTGCCCTGCCGGAAGCTTTTCGCTACCGGCTTTAACGGCGCGTATTACGGTGTTGTTTAAATTTCCCGTTTGTGTGTCGTATGAAAGCAATATTCCGGTCACATCCGCCGGTACCGCCAGTTGCACTATGGCCGCCATTCGCCAGGGCCGGTGCATCAAGCCCACCCGGATGAGATGGCGTAGCGCCCGATCTGTAAAGGCGCCCGCCCACACTCGTTTAAGCGCAGCGATAACTTCCTCGGCGCCTTGTACCGCCGGAAACGAGTCGAAAAGCCCGGAGGGCAAAGTGCCGCTCTTTTCGGGCGAAGCGACGGAACTTCGAAGAGCGACATTGGCGTATCGGTCACCGGCGCCGAGGTTGACGTATGCTTCCCCGATTGCATCGATCAGCGGTTCGGGAAGAGAATATGAATCGATGATTTCTCTTATCCCAAGTGCTCGCTTGCAGAAGGTTTCCTCGTCGATGTCGGCTATTCCATCCATCAGATGAGGTATTTCCCGCCACGTTTCGCCCGACTCGATGCAACGCCGCCATGCTTCGGCGGTAACCACGAAACCGTCGGGGATGGGGAATCCGGCACTCGCCAGGGAAGCGAGCGTAGCAGCCCTTCCGCCCACCAGGGAAACACCTTGTTCCGGCGAGATATCGTCAAGGGAAATGATGATCGGCTCGTTTACCATTAGTTGCGAAGTTCTCTCAATGCGAGGAATTCGGTATCGACCGGGTCAATGAACACGCACTCACGACCCTTGTCGTAAGCCAAAACGTACGTGAGATTGTCGGCGCCCATCGATAATTTTGAAAGTACCATGCCTATTTTCCCTTGTGAAATTCCAGTGTACCACGGTCGGGATGGCTTTTCAATTATATCCATTGAAACTGAAACGTGTCGGTTTTCGGGGAAACCGTGCTTGACGGCTCACTGTCGGCTATTTATTCTAAACGCTATCGGAGGCATATTGCATCGGTTGCGTCCTTGCCGCCGGGCGTAGCGGTCGAGTCGGCGATTGTGGCCAAGGTATCCATATCCCGAGAAAGTATTTGCGCCTATTGACAATTCATCAAGTATGATGTATAAGAAACACACGAGCGAGTTTCTGTCCAGGATTTTGTCCTCCCGGCGGAAAGGGGTTTTAGTTTTCGGACATCGCGGAGCGCGTGGACTTGCTCCTGAAAATACGTTATCCAGCTTTGAGCTTGCCTTATCGATGGGGATTGATGGCGTCGAGTTCGACGTTATGCCGTGCGCCTCGGGCGAGGCGGTTGTATTTCATGATTACCGCCTGGATAAGCTCGCAGGCGGTTGGGGATGGGTGGAAGGCACTTCTCTTGATAAACTTAAAAAGTTTGACGTCGGCGCGATGTTTCACCAGCGATACCGGGGAGAAAGGATACCCAGTCTCGATGAAGTACTGGAACTTATTCAGGACAGGTTGATAATAAATATCGAACTCAAGGGTGAAAATGCCCGCAACGACGGTCTTGAATCGCATGTGGCGCAGGCTTTAAGACGGCGAGGTCTGGTCGATAACGCAATAATTTCGAGCTTCAATCCGATGCGGCTGGCGCGGATAAACGAAGTGGCGCCCGAGTTTAATACGGGGGTATTGGTTCAACAGGATGCGGCATGGTGGTTACGAAAATTCTGGTTTGCGCCTTTGCGAGGAGCCGACGCCGTTCATCCCGAAATAGGGATGGTGTCGAAACCACTGGTGGACGGATGGCATCAAAAGGGAAAGGTTGTTATTGCATGGCCGGCAAATACTCCGGCGGATGTGAAAATGCTGATCGATTATGGTGTTGATGGGATTATAACGGATCGCCCTGACAGGTTGATGGATATGCTTGGTAGAAATTATGAGTTGGAATCCTGACATTTTGGCGGAATTTAAATCTGTGTTCGGCCAGGAGGCTGAATTGGCCGTGAGCGCTCCCGGCCGCGTCAACCTCATAGGGGAACACACCGACTACAACCGGGGATGGGTGCTGCCCATGGCCGTCGAGCGTAGAATATGGGCCGCGGCTAAGCCCACTACCGGCGGTATCGAGTTGTCCAGCGCCAACATGACACAACACGTGTCGATAGATAAACCGACCAGGCGCACCGGTACATGGGCGGATTACCCCATCGGGGTGATATGGGCGCATAGAGGAGGCGGCTGCAACGTCCCCGGAGTGAAAATCCACTATCATGGTAACGTGCCATTGGGCGGCGGACTGTCGAGTTCGGCGGCTATCGAGGTAGCGACGGCATTTCTTTTGCTCAAGTTTTGCGGACTGCCTCTTAGCCGCAAGCAAATCGCTTTAACCTGCCAACTCGCCGAAAACCATTTCGTCGGAATGAAATGCGGAATCATGGATCAGATGACCAGCGCGTTGGCGCAAAGCGGTAAGGCGCTTTATATAGACTGCAACGATTTAAACTTCGATATGGTGCCTTTTGAAAACGATGATTATGTGATTGTAGTAATCGACAGCGGCGTAAAAAGGAAACTTGCCGGAAGCGCTTACAATAAGAGGCGAAAAGAATGCGAAGAAGCGGCGAATAAACTGGGGGCCAAAAGCCTGCGGGATATTAGCGTTGAAGATATAGATAAAGTGGAAAGCCTGCCGGAACCGCTCAACAGAAGGGTCAGGCACGTGGTGACCGAGAATCACCGCGTCCATGAGGCCTCCGGACACCTTCGCGAAGGGCGTTTTGATGAGTTCGGGAGTCTTATGACCCAGAGCCATGAAAGCCTGCACGTTGATTTCGAAGTAAGCATTCCGGAACTGGATTTTCTCGTGGATTCGTGCAACCGGATTGACGGCGTGCTGGGCGCACGGCTGACCGGAGGAGGGTTCGGAGGAGCCATAGTAGCTTTGGCGAAAGCGGAAGCCGTGTCACGAATAGAAAAAGAAGTAGTTATTGCATATAGAGAAATATTCGATAAAGAAGCTAAGTTGATGACCACCAAACCCGCCGAAGGCGTAAGAGTCGAGTATTCCTGAGGGAAAAATACTCCCTGTAAAATCATGGTTTGAACTTTTCATCGAGATGATATTTTTCTTCGAGGCCGATCATTTTTGTGAACTCGTCGAAAGTCATCATTTTATCTTGAATGCCGAAAGTGTCACCGTGCTCGATGAGGTATTCGTATGTATCCGACAAAGCTTTGGCTGCGGCGAACAGGCCCGATAACACGTATCCGACGCTTATGAAGCCCAGTTCACGAATTTCTTTGAGAGGTAATATGGGAGTCTGCCCCCCCTCGATGTTGTTAACTACCAGCGGCCCGGGGACTTCGGCGGCAATTCGCTTCAGTTCTTCGACGGATTTGGGCGCCTCGATAAAAATCATGTTTGCGCCGGCTTCCTTGTAAGCTTTTCCCCGCCTTATTGCCTCATCGAGTCCAAGCGGGTCGCGGGCGTCGGTGCGGGCGGTTATGACGAACGGCGCGTCGCCGCGAGCTTCCACCGCCGCTTCGATTTTGGCGATATGGTCTTCCATCGTGACGACCGATTTGTTTTTCATGTGCCCGCAACGCTTGGGCCATGTTTGATCCTCGAGCAATACCCCCCGTGCGCCCATTCGGATAAGTTCCTCCACCATGCGCATGACGTTCAAAGCGCCTCCGTAGCCGGTATCGCCGTCCACCACGACGGGGATATTCACCGCGTTGATAACACGCCATGCAGTGTCCAGGATTTGCGTTTGGGTCAATATTCCGAAATCCGGTTCTCCTATCAAAGAAGCCGCAACCCCGAATCCCGTCAGCACAACATTTCTGAAACCGGCGCGCTCCGCAAGCTTCGCGCTTAGTGCGTCGTAAACGCCGGCGGCCAAAAATACCTCGTGATCGCGTACCATGGGGTGTATTTTTTCTTCACTCATTTTTCCTCTCCTTGTTATCTCGTAGTTGAAGGAATGTAGAGATAATCTATTGTATGGATGAATAGTTGTTTGTTGCGATTTTAGCACTTAACTTTACACTGTATCAACGGAAACGGAAACACAAACCGAATCGGGAGGTATAACCTGAATGAAAAACGTTTATATCATAGGCGTGGGTATGACGCGCTTCGGCAAGTATCTGGATAGAAACATGAAATCGTTGGTTACCGAGGCGACTGACGCGGCGCTCAATCACGCGGGACTTGAAAGAAAGGACATCCAGGTCGCCGCAGTGGGCAATGCCTATCAGGGGATAGTTACCGGGCAGGAATCCATTCGCGGCCAGGTGGTTTTGCGCTCGATGGGCATCGGCGACATTCCGGTCACCAACGTCGAGAACGCTTGCGCTTCCAGTTCGACCGCCGCGCAGGTGTTGTGGATGGACATCGCGCTGGGTCTTCACGACATCGGCCTGGCTTTGGGGATGGAGAAGATGTACATGGAGGATAGGGAAAAGCGCCTTTCGCTTTTCAGTTCATCCATGGATGTCGAGGTAATGGAAAAAGTAATGAAGGCGATTAAAGGGATGTCCGGCCAAAAAGAAGAGGGCGAAAAGGAAAAGGATGAGGAATCGGGAGGCAAACCCAAGAAAAAACGCTCGGCGTTTATGGACGTTTATGCAATGGGCGCAAAGATGTGGATGGACCAATACGGCCTGACGCAGCGGCAGTTGGCGATGGTGGCCGGCAAGAACCAGACGAACGGATCCCTCAATCCCTATGCGCAATATCAGAAGGCGATGACGGTCGAGGAAGTGCTCGCAGCGCCGGAAGTGGCGTATCCACTCACCCGGCCCATGTGTTCCCCGGTAGGCGACGGCGCGGCGGCGGCGGTATTCTGTTCCGAAGATTACCTCAAACGTGTGGGGCCGGCGAAACCGATAAAAATCCGCGCTATTGAGCTGGGGAGCGGTATGGACAGGGCGATGGACGCCCCGGACCTCGGAGTGAGGCTATCGAAGCGTATATATGAAAAAGCGGGGCTCGGCCCGGAGGATATCAACGTCGCTGAGGTGCACGACGCCAGCGCCTGGAGCGAGATCAGGGCTTATGAGGATATGGGATTCTGCGGCGAAGGTGAGGGTGGAGAATTCATCGAGAAGGGACATTCACAGCTCACAGGGAAACTGCCGGTGAACACTTCCGGCGGCCTCGAGGCCAAAGGCCATCCCGTCGGCGCGACCGGAATAGGGCAAATGGCCGAAATCGTATGGCAGTTGCGTGGTGAGGCCGACAAAAGACAAATCGACAATCCACGTATCGGAATGTGCGAAAACGGAGGCGGGAACATAGGCATCGAAGAAGCGTCAATGGTCATTTCAATTCTCGAGAAAGTGTAAGCAGTTTATCTGCTCGACAAACGCGGGGTTTTGCCCTTAGATTTTCGCGGCAGTATTGATTGCCAGTCGTATTGCCCTGGTTGTAGCTTTTATAAACGCCGGTTTGAAAAATCCCGGTTTCCATTCGAGGCTTGCAAGCTCATCGCTGGTCGCAAGCACCGCCGCCAGTTGAGCTCCCCTGAACCTGGCTACGGTGAACAACGCCGATAATTCCATCTCGACGGCCAGCACGCCTTGTTCGCCGTAATTCCTGACCTTTTCGTGAGTTTCCCGATATGGCGCGTCGGTAGTCCAAACCACGCCTTTTTTAGTCGGCCAGCCCCGTTCTTCCGCAATCGAGGCTATCATTTCGGTCAGCTCGGGGTCGGCTTCGGGAGGAAATCGGTCAGGATGATAATGGGCGCTTGTGCCTTCTTCGGAAATTGCGCCGGTCGGCAAAGCAATATCCCCAATTTTCAGATCCGTCCGTATGGAGCCGCAGCAGCCGGCGACGATAATTTTTTTAGCTCCGTTTGCGATCAAGTTTTCGAGCATCGTCGCCGCAACGGGTGCGCCTACTGCCGGGCCGGTTATCGAAAACCCGCCGCGTTTGTCGGGCACATGCCACAATCCGCTCCATGCCAGGAGATGCTTTCGTCGTTTCGCCCTTGCCAGTGTTCGAGCCAGACGCACGTAGGGAGGAAGAATCGCCATTACCACTTTTGGACGAACTTTCGTTTTGGTGCTGAATGCTCCCGGCCGGATTAGAACCGGTTCGTTTAGTTTATCTCCCTTTTCCATTGCAGTGCGTTAAGAAAATAAGCATCTTTCATTTATAACCCAAGCATGGGCAATGTAAGAACGGGAACGATCACGGCCAAAATCGCCACGGCCAACAAGTCGAATAATATCCCTGTACGGGACATTTGCGGCAACGTCACGCCACCGGTGGCGAAAACTATCGCGTTGGGCGGAGTGCCTGATGGCAATATAAATGCGCAGCTGCCCGCCAGCGTTGCGGGAATCATCAATAGCAGCGGATGTATACCCGCTTTTGTCGCCATGGCTCCGAGTATCGGGAGAAACAAAGTCGCAGTGGCGGTATTGCTCATCACCTCTGTGGCAAGGCTTATTATCAGACAAATAATCCCGATTACCAGCACTGTCGGCAAATGCAGCATCGGCTCGAACGCTCCTCCGATCCATTCTCCAAGCCCGCTGGCGGCGACGGCGTGCGCAAGGCTGAACCCACCGCCCAACAGCAGGATTACGTCCCATGGTATTTTGAGCGCCCATTCGAGATCGAGCAAAAATTCACCGCGTTTGATATCCACAGGCAAAAGAAACATCAATAAACTCATCGCTATTGCCACGGTCGAGTCCTTGATGTAGCCGGGATGCGGAAACAGCGCCGCCCAGCCGGGTATATTCAATTGGCTTATTCCCGCGCGGGTGATCCACAAAAGCGCCGTCGTGCAAAAAACGACCATCACCATCTTCTCACCGCGCGACATCGGGCCGAGCCTGGCAAGCTCCATTTCGATGATTTTCTTTCCCGACCCGCCGCTCGATGGCACGCGATACATCACCATGGTGAGCAGCAGCCACATTATCGGAATGAAAACGATCACGAAAGGAAGCGCGGCGACCATCCACCCGAGGAAATTCACCTCATAATCCAAAACGATTTCCTGGGCGATTTTTGCGAATATGATGTTCGGTGGAGTGCCTACCAACGTGCCCATACCGCCTACATTTGCCGAATACGCGATACCAAGCGCCAACGCGGGACCGAGATTGGCCACGAGTCGGGCGCCGTCGCCTTCTCCTTCGAAATGCGCCATTAGGGCCATTGCAATAGGCACCATCATCAGCGTTGTGGCGGTATTCGATATCCACATCGACAGCGCAGCCGTCGACACCATGAAGCCAAGCACTATCCGGCGTGGCTTGAAACCTATCGCGCCGACTATCGAGAGCGCTATGCGGCGGTGCAGGTTCCATTTCTGCATAGCCATAGCTATAAAAAAACCGCCCATAAAGAGAAATATGTTGTGGTTGGCATAAGGCGTGCTGGCCTCCTTGGCGCTGATTGCGCCCATCAGAGGCAATAACACAAGAGGCGCAAGCGCCGTGATGCCTATAGGGATAGCTTCCCCTATCCACCAGCACGCCATCAGAAGCACCATCGCCGCCACTCGCTTGCCCTCGACGCTTAAACCGTCGGGAGCAGGGGCAAAAAGCACTATGAGAAAAAGAATTATTCCCGCTATAAAGCTTATGGTTCTCCTTGAATTGACCTTATTCTGTTTTTGTTCCATGAGTTCCCTCAGTTCTTTCTTTCAACCATATATATAAGGCACCCAAAAGACCGACGGTTATCAATAATAGAGCAGTAATTTTCATAGCGTAAGAGGCGCCACGTATTGGTATAATTAAAAGGGGAAGCGCTAAAGCCGCCAAAGCGCCGCCAATCAAATCTGCGAAATTTAATAATCCGCCCAGTTTGCCCGGTTCGCTCTCCGTTTTCTCTCCAACCAGGGCCGCAACTCCGAAAATAAGACCTGCCAACCATGATGCCATAAAAACTTCTATGGATAAGAGTAAAATTCTTTCAATCCCGAAAGAACCTGTAGACATACCATCAGCTCCGTAAATCCATAAAGTAAACAGGAAATAAAATAAAATGAACTTCCTCCTGAATATTTCTCCGCTTTTGTTACATGAGACGGCTGCACCATAACTTAATCCAATCATGTAAATCGTTATAATTATTCCTATATATCCGTAAAGCGATCCAGCGCTTGTTTGAACGGCGTATATGGCGGCTACTTCCACTGCCATCCCTGCAAACCCCACTCCGAATATTAAAGGTACCAGACTCCATGAGCGCCCTTTTTTGCCTGAAAGGAGCCAAATAATAACAAGGATTATGAACAACAGAATGAGAAATACAGGTTTGAATAGAAATTGCCGATCATTCCGGTTTTTAATTCCGCCGCGAAATTGACTTAACCATACATTTGTTCGGTAAGCATAGCCGATCGGTCGATAATCAACGTTGTCGGAGACGTGTCCTATGCGGTTTATAGCTTCGTAAAACGGTTTATAGCGTTCTTTGGTGAGATCGTAGCGTAACTTTTCAGAGCGGAAATACAAGCCATTTAATCCAAGTTCTTTGAGCCTTATGATTATTTGTTCCGGAGTTTCTAGCGGTACATTAAAATAGGAAGCTGTGAAGTAAAATCTATCGAGGGGATAAAAATGGGTTGACGGGAGGACTTTCCCTAATGATTTTTTTATCGATAATAAAAACGATGCCTGATCGTTGCTGATATAATTCGCATATTCGCCCACGCCGAAAATTATTACACCTTTATTTGAAAGAATTTGGCTTACCTGCCTGAAAAACTCGACCGTGTAGTAACGATTCTGTGCCAGGGTGTCGGGGTCGCCGACATCGAGCACCACAAGGTCGAAGGATTTCGGTTTGGCGTTGCGTATGAATCGCCTGCCGTCTTCGATGTGGAGGTGTACTCGCGGATCGCGCTGGACGGGGGAGGATATGAGTTTCTCCATTTCGATGGCGACGGGGTCTATCTGGCAGTAATCGAGCCTTTCGATGGGCCCGTCGAGCAGTTTTGCGCCGACCGTCGTAAGGCCGCCGCCGACCAGTAGTACTCGCTTGGCGCGCGGGTTTACGGTGAGCGCAAGGTAGGCCAGCGTCTCGTCCGACGGGCTTCCGGGCGATGTAAGCGCCGGGGCGCCGTTGATAAAAAGTGTGCTTTCCCCCTCCCTCTGCACCATCATCAGGTGCGCGTATCGCGAGTCGCGTTCGGCAATAACCGGATACCCCCGCCAGACGATATCCCGAGCCATTCTATTCGGCCCGTCCCATATCGCAAGGGTTATGGAAACGACGGTCAGCGCCGCCCATGCCGCAGAATAGGGCAGGGTACTTGACCGGCTTTTCCATGAATCAAAGGCCAGTACCGCCGAGGTCACGGCGGCCAACACGAATACCGCTTTCGCGCCGGACAGCACCGGCAACAGCAGTCCACCGCACATAAGACCCCCGGCGGCGGCGCCGAGCGCGTCCCAAAGATATGTACGCGCAACCGCTCGGCCCGCTGCCTCCTTCGATAACCGACAGCCCGCAGCGAATGAAGCTCCCAAAATAAGGCACAACGGCGCAAGCGCTGCAATGAAAAACACGAAAGAATGTACAGGGCTTACAAGAACCGCGGGCGGCACATTCAATATCACTTTGGCGAGATATGTCGCAAAGTAGGTAATCGGCAGAAGAACGGCCGCCGCGCCCAGAAGGAGATGCATCCGGGCGCGGTCGGAACCGCCGGTCCATCGGCCTCCAAGAAGCGATCCCACTCCGATCCATACTGTCCACGCGAAAAGCATCGGCCCGACGATCATCTCGTTGCCCGAAAAGGCGACCATCCCGACGCGAAGCAATATCACCTGTGACCCGATGGACAAAAAACCCATCAGGAACCATAGAGATCGGGTGGATGGCGTATACTGCTTTTCCATCAAGTGCAATTTAGAACATTCATGTACCAAAAGACAAGTGGCGCCGCTCGAAAGTAGGTCTCTTGTGCATTTGAGCCCGTTGAATTATTCTTTCACCGATAAAAATTATACTGAAAGATTGAAAGGGAGGTTCACAAAATGCCACAAATTGATTTTGGTTTGAAGGACAAAGTAGCGATAGTGACCGGCGCGAGCCGTGGTATAGGCAAGGCTATAGCGACGGGTCTGGTCGAGCAGGGCGCGAAGGTGGTTATTTCCAGCCGCAAGCAAGATGTCCTTGATCAGGTAGCGGAAGAATTGAAGGGCATGGGCGGCGATGTGCTGCCAATGGCGTGTCACACCGGAGAACTCGACATGATCGAGGCGCTTTATGAAATGGCGGACAAAACTTACGGCCAATTGGACATACTCGTCAACAACGCCGCCACAAACCCTTATTTCGGAGATGTGATCGGTATAAGCGAGTCGTTATTTGACAAGACCTTCGAGGTGAACGTCAAGGGATACTTTTTTATGGCTGTTCATGCCGCCAAGCGTATGGTCGAGCGGGGCAAAGGCGCCATAGTGAATATCGCCAGCGTCGCCGCCCAAAGCCCGCCACCGATGCAAGGGGTTTACGGTATGACAAAAGCCGCCGTCGTAGCCATGACCAAAGCTTTTGCAAAGGAACTCGGCCCGCGAGGTGTGAGAACGAACGCTATCTGCCCGGGGCTGACCGAAACAAAGTTCGCGAAAGTTCTTATCGAGACCGAGGCTATATATCAGGTGGCCATTCAGAGCATTCCGCTGAAGCGCCATGCACAGCCTTTGGAGATAGCCGGCGCGGCGGTTTATCTGGCAAGCGACGCCGCCAGCTTTACCAACGGCGCCATTATAAACGTTGACGGCGGCGCAATGACGTAAATTAGACAAGGGATTTAAATCCCTTGTCCTAAGCTTGTGAACGATGGATTTGGGGTTTAGAGGTGTAACGTGAGACGTAGACTCGTCACTGTAATAGTCGTTTTTGTCACCTGCCTTCTTGGGGTGGGCGTCGGAGTTGGGGAACAAACTGCCAAGAAAGTGCTGAGTTCCATTGCCGTTATGAATTTGAAGTGCGGCAAGCGTATCGATAAAGAACAATGTGTTCTACTGACCGATATTGTTATCAAAGAGCTGGTTAAAGCCAAGAAGTACAGGGTAATAAACCGTGCCGATCGGGACAGAATACTGGGTGAGGGCGATTTTCAGCAGGCTGGCTGTTTCAAGGGTGATTGCATTCTCGAGGCCGGTCGTTTACTCGGCGTCGGCAAAATCGTTGTGGGTTCCGTTATAAGATTTCGCCGAACCTACAAGGTCAACCTTCAGCTTGTTAACGTCAAAAGCGCTGAGGTTGAAATCGCCGCCGAGGATAAGTGCTTGGAATGTAAGATTGACGATCTAATCGGTACCGTCACAAACGCTGGTTGCAGGCTGATGGGCCAGGCGCCGCCGCCGATTGTAACCGGTACCTTACCGCCAGGCACAAAAGGTGGGATGATGGTGCGGATTCCGGCTGGAGAATTCATCATGGGTAGTGATAGCGGCGATCCCGACGAAATGCCGGTGCACCTTGTATACCTCGATGAGTTTTATATCGATAAGCACGAAGTTATCAATACGGAATATTCGAAATGTTTCAGTGCCGGTGTGTGCGGCATGAACGAAAAGTATAAGGGTTTTCTCGATCCGCTACAGCCTGTAGTCGGGGTGACATGGCACCAGGCGGACACTTATTGCAAGTGGGTTGGGAAAAGGTTGCCGACTGAGGCCGAGTGGGAAAAAGCGGCACGCGGAATCGACGGACGTACTTACCCGTGGGGCGAAGGCATCGATTGCTCAAAGGCTAAATTCTACAAATGTGGACGTGAGTGGAAAACAGAGCCGGTGGGTTCGTATCCTTCCGGCGCCGGCCCGTACGGCGCTATGGACATGGCGGGTAATGTGTGGGAATGGACGGCGGACCTGTATGACGCAAATTACTATCCCGACAGCCCAAATCGAAATCCGAAGGGACCGGCTGCCGGCAGGTATCGCGTTTTGCGCGGGGGCTCCTGGAACTTCAACCGGTATTATTTACGAGCATCGGCTCGCTTCAGGAAACCCCCGGGCGCTACTCTTAATAGTTGCGGCTTTCGTTGTGCGAAAACCCCGTAAATCCCATAAGTTATGACTAAACTCATATTCGCCCTTGATGTGCATGATAAGATGGAAGCCGGCCGGTGGGTGGATATTCTGGGGTCGGAGGTTTACTGGTACAAGGTTGGGTTGGAGCTGTTTCTCCGTGAAGGGGCCGGGATGGTTGAGAGCATTGTCGGGCGCGGTAAAAAGGTGTTTCTTGATCTGAAGCTCCACGACATTCCACGGACCGTCGAGCGGGCGGCGTCTCAAGCGGGATCGATGGGCGTCGATATGATGACCATTCACGCAACCGGCGGTCGGGCGATGATGGAAGCGGCGGCAAATGCGGCGGCAAGCCTCAAAAATCCTCCCAAAGTTGTGGCCGTAACGGTTTTAACCAGTCTTGATGCAAATGCCCTCGAAGAAATCGGTCTGGGCGCCGATCCTCGTAAGTGGGCGCTTGAATTGGCAAAATTGGCTAAAAAAGCCGGGATGGATGGCGTTGTCGCAAGTCCTCTCGAGGCGAAATCGATCAAGGAGGCGTGCGGAAAGAACTTTATCGTAGTGACTCCAGGCATCAGAATGCCCGATTCTAAGGTTGACGATCAACGACGTACGGCAACTCCATCGGAAGCTGCAAAAAACGCGGACTTTATTGTGGTGGGAAGGCCCATTCGTGACGCGCCGGATCCGATTGCCGTTACAAGAGAAATCAACGAAATGATTTCAGCCGACAAAACCAAGTAAAAATGATAGTTTACGGCCGTAATGTGATCAAAGAAGCCCTGAAGGCCAAGCACACTATCTATGAGATAAGGGCCACCGAAGGGTCTGATAAATACCTTGTCGACTTATTGGAAAGCGCCGAAAAAGGCGGCATAAAGGTGAAAATTACCCATAGCCGCGAACTGGATCAGTGGACGGATGGCGCCGTGCACCAAGGTATCGCTGCGAAAATAAAGGATTTCGATAACGTTTTTCTGGAAGATGTTTTAAATAACTCCCCCGAAGATGGCCCGGTGGTTTTGCTCGATCAGGTGCAGGATCCGAGGAATTTTGGCGCGATAGCCCGTACTGCGTTAGCTGCAGGGGCCAAGGGGCTGATAATGGCCCAGCGGCGTTCCGCGCCTATTTCTCCCGCAGCGGTAAAGACTTCCGCCGGGGCGTTTTTTCACATAAAAACGGCATATCTCACTAATTTAGCCAGAGTTATTGAAAAAATCAAAGAATTAGACTATTGGGTATATGGAGCGGATATTATTGGCGAGCAGGTTCTGTTCGAAGTGGATTTTGCACAAAAAGCAGTCTTGGTTTTTGGAGGTGAAGGCAAGGGATTGAGGCCGATAATACGCGGCAATTGTGACGTTACATTCAATATACCGATGATCGGCTCCGTCGAGTCGTTGAATGTCAGCGTCGCGGCCGCTGTCGTACTGTACGAAATTCTGCGCAGAAAGTGATTTTTTTTCTTTTACCCCCTTGATTTTTCCTTTAAATTACTGCATCCTACTACATTGGACTTCGCACCAGAAGTGCGAAGTGCATATTTTTATATGCCGGCTGGCGTAGCTCAACCGGAAGAGCAGCTGATTTGTAATCAGCAGGTTGAGGGTTCAAGTCCCCCCGCCAGCTCCGGTTCCGTGAGGAACGAGATAAGAAATAACTTCCATACCTACTCGTTTTGAGTACTCTCGAACGAGAAAGGAGAAATGTACGCTTGTGCAGGCAGAGGGAGAGGTACCCAAGCGGCCAAAGGGGACGGGCTGTAAACCCGTTGACATTCGTCTTCGAAGGTTCGAATCCTTCCCTCTCCACTTGCTTTTCTTTTGAAAAAGAAAGAGTAAGAAAATATCCGGCGTGGTATTATGGCTCACGGCGCGGCTTTCGGCAATGTGCGGGAGTAACTCAGTTGGCAGAGTCACAGCCTTCCAAGCTGTTGGTCGCGGGTTCGATCCCCGTCTCCCGCTTCAGGATCGCCCACGTAGCTCAGTCGGTAGAGCACGTCCTTGGTAAGGACGAGGTCACCGGTTCAATTCCGGTCGTGGGCTTTGCAAAAGAAGGTGATTATACGGGTATCGCAGGTTAAGCTCCAGACCGTATTTAAAAAGTATCGCAGGAGGTGACACAATGGCCAAGGAAAAATTTGTACGGGACAAGCCGCATGTGAACATAGGGACGATAGGTCACGTGGATCACGGCAAGACGACGTTGACGTGCGCGATAACGCAGTATTTGGAGAAGAAGGGATTA
>Ga0180432_10000829_pt1 | contig 50024 bp, 42 predicted proteins | sample SS_ome_10_FD_132414 | JGI IMG/M metagenome (GOLD analysis project Ga0180432, IMG submission 132414) | Hypersaline lake sediment archaeal communities from the Salton Sea, California, USA - SS_1_MS_2 metaG | ecosystem: Environmental > Aquatic > Non-marine Saline and Alkaline > Hypersaline >...
ATCGTGATGACCGCCTATCCCGACCTGGACTCGGCGACCGAGACCATGCGCCGGGGAGCCAGCGACTACATCTCCAAGCCCTTCAAGCAGGACGAGCTCATCGCCGCGGTGGAGCGGGCCTGCCAGAAGCTGGGGCTGATCTACACCTCGGAACAGGAGCTGAACAAGCTGATCGGCCAGCGGATTCGGGCCGAGCGCCTGCGGCAGAACCTCACCCTGCGTCAGCTCTCCGACCGCACGGACCTGACGACCTCGCAGCTCTCGCAGGTGGAGCTGGGCAAGAACGCGGCCTCGATCTGGGCGCTGGCCAGGATCAGCAATGCCCTGGGCCTGAGGCTCTCGGTGCTGCTGTCGGGCCTGTAGAAGCGGGTCAGAGGGAGGCGGGGGCGGGAAGAAGCGCTCACAGCCAGCGAAGGTGCCATCCGCCGTCCACGTTGATGACCTCCCCGGTGCTGAAGGGCAGGTCACCGCGGGCAAGCATGCCGACGGCCCGGGCCACGTCGTCAGGCTGGCCCCAGCGGTCCAGTGGCGCCATACCTTTGCCGATCAGCCGGCCGTAGTACTCCCTGGCCTGGGGTGTGGAGGTCATGTCGGTCTCGATCACGCCGGGGCGGATCTCGTACACGCGGATGCCGTGCTCGGCCAGGCGACGGGCGAACAGGGCGGTGACCATGGAGAGGCCGGCCTTGCTGACGCAGTACTCGCCGTAGTTGCGGGCGGCGGTGTAGGCCCGGATGGAGGAGATGTTGACGATGGCCGGCGCCCGGATCTGGCCGGCCTCGAGCAGCGCCAGCATCACCTTGGCCGCCCGCTGGCTGAGGAAATAGGGCCCGGTCAAATTGGTGGCCAGGATGCGGTTGAAGGTGGCCAGGTCGGTTTCCAGGATGTCGGTGCGGGCCGGGGGAGCGATCCCCGCGTTGTTGACCAGCAGGTCGATCCGGCCGTAGGTTTCCATGGTGAAGTCGACCAGCAGATCGCGGTGCGAGGGGGCGGAGACATCCGCCTGGCAGATCTCGGCGCAACCGCCGGCCTCCTCGACGGCCTGCCGGGTGCGCTCCGCCTCGGTGAGGTTGTGGTGGAAGTTGATCAGCACCGCGTAGCCGCCGCGGGCCAGCTCCAGACAGATGGCCCGGCCGATTCCGCGGGACCCGCCCGTAACCAGGGCGACCGGCTGCTCGCTCATGTGGCTGGCTCCTCGTGGCTCTGTCGGCACGGTGACCGCGGAGCGACTGTATCGGCCGCAAGCAGGGGCGGCAAGTCATGCACCCGCACACTGGCCCTGGCGGCGGTGATCCGGTAAGCTGCCCGCCAGGCAGGGCCACGACGCGCAGACGGCAGACGGGAGCGGTCCCGATGAAGTCCTACCGCAGGGAACTCTGGTTCGAGATCCCCGGCCGGCGGGGGCTGGAGAACATCACGCCGCAGGTGGTCGACGCGGTCCGGGAGAGCGGTGTCCGCGAGGGCCTGTGCCTGGTGAACGCCATGCACATCACCGCCAGCGTGTTCATCAACGACGATGAGCCGGGCCTGCACCACGACTTCGAGCGCTGGCTGGAGGAGCTGGCCCCGCATGCCCCGATCGAGCAGTACCGCCACAACGACACGGGCGAAGACAACGCCGACGCCCATCTGAAGCGGCAGGTGATGGGCCGCGAGGTCACGGTAGCCATCACCGACGGCAGGCTGGATCTGGGCACCTGGGAGCAGATCTTCTACGGTGAGTTTGACGGACGTCGCCGAAAACGTGTGCTGATCAAGATCATCGGCGAGTGACTCGTCGACAGGGAGAGGGGGCGGCCGCGGTCCGGAGGGGGCGAACCTGTCGGGGCCGGACGCGGTGTGCATTTGGCGGGGCCGTTGCGGCCTGCGGGAGCGGGGGGCAGCGTCTTGCGCTTCGGGAGTCACCTCAGCGTCGCCGGTGGGTTGCATCGAGCCGTCCAGGCCGCGGTGGAGTTGCGGCTGGACAGCCTCCAGGTGTTCACCGCCAACCAGCGGCAGTGGTCGCCGAAACCGCCCACCCTCGAGCAGCAGCGAGCCTTCCGCTCGGCATGGCGCCGGGCGTCTCTGCGGACGGTCGTTTCCCACGCTTCTTACCTGATCAACCTGGCCAGCCCCGACCGGACGGGCCGGCGGCGGTCGGTCTCCGCTTATGGAGCAGAGCTGGACCGCTGCCGGTCGCTGGGCATCCGGCTGTGCGTGGTCCACCCCGGTGCCCATCTCGGGTCCGGTGAGGCCCGGGGGATCCGCCGCATCGCCCGCAGCCTGGAGACGGTCTACGCCGCCCGGCCGGACTGCCGGGTGCGCACCCTGCTGGAGACCACCGCGGGGCAGGGCACCTCGATCGGGCATCGCTTCGAGCAACTGGCCGACATCATCGCCCGGGCCGAGTGCCGGCGGCGGCTCGGCGTGTGCGTCGACACCTGCCACCTCTTCGCCGCGGGACACGACCTGGCCACCGACGCGGGTTATGCCCGGACGATGGACGAGCTGTTCGCCACCGTGGGCAGGAGCCGCATTCACTGCGTGCACCTCAACGACAGCAAGGGTCCGCTGGGTTCCCGCGTGGACCGACACGCCCACATCGGCAGGGGGCGGATCGGCATGTCCGGGTTTCGCAACCTGGTCAACGACCCGCGGTTCGCGGACCTGCCCGGCATCCTGGAGACCCCCAAGGGGGAGAACGAGCGGGGCGAGCTGTGGGACCGCGCCAACCTGCGGCGGCTGCGACGGCTGGTGCGTCGGGGGAGCTGACGCCGGCCGGCCTGGTCGTGTTCGTCCCTGCCCGGCCCTTCAGCGAACGGGCTGCACCCGGTCGCTCCAGGTCTCCCAGTGGACCAGCTCGTCGAGGGGCTTGCGGCACAGCGGGCGGGGCGGGCCGGCGGGGTAGCCCACGGTGAGCATCTGGACGACACGGACCTGATTCGGGATGGAGAGCACCCGCCGCACCTGATCCTCGTAGAAGCCGGTGACCCAGCAGGTGCCCAGCCCCTCGGCGACCGCCTGAAGCGTCATGTGGGTCAGGGCGACGGTCACGTCGATGGCGTAGCTGAGCTTCTCATAGAGCAGGTGGTGCTCGCCGGGCGCGGCACAGGCGACGATGACCAGCGGGGCTTCGGCGACGAAGTCCTGGCCCATGGCGGCGGCGGCCAGGGCTCGCCGACGCTGCCGGTCGGTTACCACGATGAAGCGCCAGGCCTGGCGGTTGGCCGCCGACGGGGCCAGCCGGGCCGCCTCGAGGATTCGGTCGGTCTTGGCCTGCTCGACCGGCATGTCGGCGTAGGCCCGAATGCTGCGTCGGCTGCGGATGACATCGAGTACCTGCATGGAAACCAGTCCCCTGTCAAAATAAGCTCTCCGGGGAGCATAGGGGCACCTTCCGCCGGGGGCCTGTTAAGAATCGTGTAATCTTCAGCGGCGCCCCCGGGGCGGGCGACCGGGGTACCGGGCGGCGATTTCGGCTGGGCGTCGCCGGGGCGGGTGGGGCTCGGAATGCCACGGTGTTGACCGGGCGGACGCGACGCTCGTTCTGGTTGCCTGTCTCGCCAAGGCGCGGTAAATTAGATATTTGGGGTGTGGGTGCCGGCGTATCGGGTGACGTTCGTGAAAGGTAGTTCGATGGATAACACAGAGATTCGCGTGAAGAGTGAAGTCGACCTGGATCGGGCGATCTCCTACCTCCAGGACATCGTCAGCAGTCTCAAGCAGGGCCGGATCTGTGTTCAGCGCGCCGAGGAGGCGCTCACCCTCAATCCGCCCTCGGCCGTCAGCGTTCAGGTCAAGGCCAGCAAGAAGAAGGACCGAGAGTCGATCTCGCTGAAGGTGAGCTGGCGACCTCGGGCCGTCGAGGGGGACGGTGAGACCGGGCTGCGGATCTCGGCGACGGCCCCCCCGGCCCAGCAGGAGCCCGCCGTCACCTCCGGGAAGTAGCGCTGCGGTTCGACGCAACTGCGGGGCGGAGCCATCCGCTGCACCACGGCGCAGCCGATGGCTCCGCACCTTTCGCCCCCACGCCTGCCTGATCCCGCCGCTTCTGCTTCAGCCGCTGCACCACGGTTCTCGGGTTTCCGGGGGCACCAGGTTCCGGATGTTCGGCCTGCTGGGCCGGGCAGGGCTCAGCGTCGGGGCTGCGTTGCGGAGGGCGTTCTCCGTCTTGTTCACCGCTTGGCGGACGATCCGCCGCGCTTCGGAGCCCCCGACGATCCTGCGGACCATCTCCCCGATTCCCGCGGGCGGGTTCAGTGACAGGCTTTCTCTCCGACTCACCAGCGGGACCTCGGTGGCTTGCGGCAGAGGCGGTCAACAGCGCGATCATACCGCGGGCGCAGGGGGCGGTGCCGGGAGGACGGCCGACGGTCTACTCGTGCCGCAGGGCGTCGATGGGGTGCAGGATGGCGGCCTTGAAGGCCGGGATGATGCCGAAGATGATCCCCACGCCCGCGGAGAAGCCGAGGGCCAGGGCGACGGCCCACAGCGGAACGACCACCTTGACCATGTTGGGGTGCAGGGAGGCCACGTGGCCGATGGTGTAGCCCAGCACGATCCCGATCGCCCCGCCCACCGTGGCCAGCACCACGGCCTCGGTCAGGAACTGGAGCATGATGTCCCGCCGCCGGGCCCCCACGCTCTTGCGCAGGCCGATCTCGCGGGTCCGCTCGGTCACCGAGACCAGCATCACGTTCATGATCCCGATCCCGCCGACCAGCAGGGAGATGCCCACGATCCCGCCCAGGGCGCTGGTGGCGTAGGTCTTGACGTTGTTCATGAAGCTGAGGAACTGGTCCTGGGTCTCGACGACGAAGTCGTTGGGCTGGCCCGGCTTGAGGTCGTGGCGGCTGCGCAGCACCCGGGTGATCTCGGCCACCGCGTCCGGCACCGAGGTCTCGTCGATGGCCTCGGTAAGGATGATGACGAAGTCCCGCAGGTAGGGGTACATCTTCAGGCCGGTGGTGTGGGGGATGAGCACGATCTCGTCCAGGCTCTCGCCCGCGAAGCTGCCCTTCTCCTCGATCAGGCCCACGACGCGGAAGCGCTGCCCGTCGATCACCAGGTACTCGCCCACGACCGACTCGTCGCAGCGGAGCTTGTCGAGCAGGTCGCGGCCCAGGCAGCAGACCTGGGCGGAGTGGTCGATGTCGATGGGGCTGAGGAAGCGGCCGGCGTCGACGTACATGTTGTGGATGGCCTGGAACTCGGCCCCCACGCCGCGCAGGGGGGTGTTCTCGGCGATCTCCCGGCCGTACTCGATGTTGGCCTGGGAGAAGACCATGGGGCTGAGCCGGCCGATCAGGGTGCACTGGGAGGCCACGGCGTTGAAGTCGTCCATGGTCAGCACCACGTTGCCCATGCCGGCCCGCTCGGCGCCGGCCGGACGCTGCGGGTAGACCCACATGGAGTTGGTGCCGATCCCCTTGAGAAAGTCGGTCACGTAGTTGCCGAAGCCCTGCACCACCGACACCACCGTGATCGTCGAGGTCACCGCGATGATGATCCCCAGCACGGTGAGCAGGGAGCGGACCTTGTTGCCCCAGATCTGGACCAGGGCGGTCAGCGAGTTCGAGGCCGTCGTCTCGACGGCGTGCAGCACCAGGCGGATCAGCCGCCACGGCAGGCAGACCAGCCACCACAGCGCCGCCAGCGTTCGGTTCCGTCGCCGCCGGGTCATGGCTGGTCTCCCGGGGCCGGGGCGGCGGCGGAGGGGGTGTCCGCGCCCGGCGAGACGCCGGGCGGGGGTGTTTGCCGCTCGCTTACGCTCGCGGTTCTGTTCCGGGGTTGGTCGCGCCGGGTGGCACCGCGGCAACGGACCGCGGACCGCGGACTACGGGCCAACACCTCATCCGATTCGATGAGGCCGTCGCGCAGGCGGATGATCCGCCCGCAGCGCTCGGCGATGTGCTGCTCGTGGGTCACGATGATGATGGTCTGCCCCTCGGCGTGGAGCGAGTCGAACACCTCCATGATCTCGTCGCCGGTCCGGCTGTCCAGGTTCCCGGTCGGCTCGTCGGCCAGGATGATGTCCGGCTCCTGGGCGAGGGCCCGGGCGATGGCCACCCGCTGCTTCTGCCCGCCGGAGAGCTGGTTGGGCCGGTGATGGGCCCGGTCCAGCAGGCCGACCCGCTCGAGCGCCGCCAGGGCCCGCCGGCGCCGATGGGGCACGCGGGTGTAGGCCAGCGGCAGCTCGACGTTCTTCAGGGCGTTGGTCCGGGGCAGCAGCTCGAACGACTGGAAGACGAACCCGATCTGCCGGCCGCGGATGCGGGCCAGCCGCGACTGCGACATTCGCGAGACGTCCGCGCCCGCCAGGCAGTAGGTGCCCGCCGTGAGGATGTCCAGGCATCCCAGGATGTTCATCAGCGTGCTCTTGCCCGAGCCGCTGGCACCCATGATGGCCACGTACTCGTTCGCCTTGATCGTCAGGGAGATGCCTCGCAGGGCGTGCACCCGCTCGATGCCCACGCGGTAGACCTTGGTCACGTCGGCCAGCTCGAGGAGTGCCGCGCCGTTGCCGCCGGCCGGCGAGGCGGACGCCGCCATCGGCCCGGCGTGCCCCTGCGGATGGTCCGGGGTGCCGGTCATGGGGCCTTGGCTACCTCGCTGCTGCCGCTGGCGGAGCCCGGCTCCTCGGCCTCGTCCTGCCGCTCGGCGAGACGGGTCTCCTCGGCGGCGGGCGTGTCGGCCGTGTCCGGAGTCTCCTGCTCGTCCGCTTTCTCGAGCTCGACCTTGCTGCCGTCCTTGAGCTGGTCGAGGCTGCGGTAGGGGCCCACGATGACCTCGGCGTCCGGGGACACGCCGGCCAGCAGCTCGACGTGCGTCTCGTCGGCGATGCCGGTCCGCACCAGGTAGGGCCGCGATTCGTCCTCCTCCCTGCAGAAGACCACCTTGAGGTACTGCGCCTTGCTGCGGCGGGCGGTCTGGCCCGCCTCGGCCCGGCCCTGGAACTCCTCGATCAGCCGGGTGGGCAGGTCCTTGCGTTTGCGATGGACCACCGCCTGGACCGGGACGGTCAGGGCGTCGTTCTTGCGGGCGACATGCACCTCGACATTGGCGGTCATGCCGGGTTTGACGCCGGGGTCGTCGGACTCGACCAGGATGAGCGTTTCGAAGGTGACCACGTCGCGGCCGGTCTGCTTGGTGCCCGAGGTGGCCACGCGGAGCACCCGGCCCGGAATGGCCTTCTGGGGGTCTGAGGGCAGGAAGATGTCCACCGGCTGGCCGGCCTTCACCAGGGGGACGTCCGTCTCGTCGACCCGGGCCCGCACCTGCATGGTCGAGAGGTCCGTCACCACCATGATGACGGTGCCGGGGTTGTTCATGGTGCCGGTGATGACCACCTCGCCCGGCTTGGCGAAGACCTGCGAGACGACGCCGTCGATGGGCGAGGTGATGACCGTCTTGTTCAGGTTTTCCCGGGCCCGGCGGAGCATGGCCTCGGCCTCGGCCAGGTTCTGCCGGCGCATCTCGAGCGTGGCCTGGGCCTTGAGCAGCCGGGTGCGGTACTCGGTCAGCTCGATGTCGCTGGCGGCGTCCACCTGGGCCAGCTTCTCGCGGCGGTTGCAGTCGAAGCGGCACTGGGCCAAGTCGGCCTCGCCGTCCCGGATGGAGGCCTGGAGGGCCCCGACCTGGGCCTCGCTGGACTCGACCATGGCCCGGTATTCGTCGTCGTTGAGGCGGCAGAGGAGTTGGCCGGCCTCGACGGTGTGGCCCTCCTCGACGGGCATTTCCTCGATCTTGGCCGGGATCTCGGAGCGGATCTCGACCTGGAGGACGGCCTCGACCTCGCCGGGGGCCTGCACGGTGCGGACGATGGGTCGGCGTTCCGGCTGGACGATGCGAACCGACAGGGTGGCCGGCGGGGCCACGTGGAAGAGCGACTGGCCGGACCCGTCCTTGCGCAGGTGGTTGAGGCCGACGACGCCTGCGACGACGGCCACCGCCACGAGCAGCAGCAGCGTTTTCTTGATCACCGTCTACCTCCTCCGCTTCCGCGGCAGCGGTTGTCAGCTTCCCGGCAGGCCGGCCGGCAGCGGAATCAAACGTGCCCCACCGGCCACCAGGCAGAACAGCGTGCAGGTGATGACCGCCCAGCGCCTCGACAACTGGCCCGTGACCACCGCCCCGGTCCCCACGAGAATCCAGAACCACACCCGGAACGGATCGATCGCCGAGAGGATGGTCCGCAGGGTCTCGAAGCCCTCCCGGCCGGGCACCAGCAGTGCCAGCGAGGTGTCCACCTCGAGCGTCCGGAAGGCGAGCATCATCGCCAGGCGCAGCCCGGCCGCGAGCACCCAGATCACGGCTGCGTAGACGCAGACCGCCAGCAGCGTGGCGTACTCGGCCTTGTTGCCGGTCAGGGCCACCGCCGCGAACAACAGGGCGGCGATGAGCATTACCGAGGCCAGCAGCGAGGCCGGCGCCGCCAGCACGGCGCCACCGCGGCGGATCAGCTTGGTGAACTCGGCGGACTTGCGGATCTTCTCCAGCCGTTCCGACAGCTCGGCCCGCGAAAGCAGGTCGAACTGCTCCCGCTCCAGTTCGGCGAGCCTGGTGAGCGTTTCGCCGTCCACCTGGCGATCGATCAAGCCGGTTTCCACCGTGGCCCAGCCGATCAGCGTGGTCAGCAGGAGCAGGGCGCCCAGGGTCCAGCCGTAACGGCCGCTCTCGGCGACGTGACGGAAGACGGCCCCGGGGTCCACCAGGACGGCGGGGGCATACCGAAGGCCCAGCCTCACCGTGTTGGGCTGCGTGGCGGACATGGAGATCATCCGAGCCCGGCCGAAACGGGACGTCGTCCGGCCGGTGAGCGTTTCTGCCTGCGGCACAACCGTGCCGCCATTATAGAGGGATTCCGGGATCGACCTGATGTATTGCTGTCAGGACAGGGGGTTTTGCGAGGAGGGCGACAAGTTCAGACAGCCGAGCAGGGCCGTGGTGGTCCCCCGACCGCAGCGCCTCCGGCGCCTTGACGCGACGGCCCGGCCGTCCCCAGAATGCTCCCTCCGACGGCCGAGAGGGCCTTGGCTTGCGGGGAAGTGAGGATGAAGCTCGACACCATCATTCAGGGGGGGCGGCTGGTGACGCCCAGCGATACCATCGCCGCCGATCTGGGCATCCGCGGGGAGAAGATCGTCGCCCTCGGTCGGGACCTGGCCCGGACGCACGCCGCCGGGGCCCGCGTGGTCGACGCCCGCGGGCGGTACGTCATCCCCGGTGGCGTCGACGTGCACGTGCACCTGGCCATGCCCTTCTGCGGCACGGTCTCGGCCGATGACTACGACTCGGGCACGCGGGCGGCGGCCTGCGGCGGCGTTACCACCGTGATCGACTTCGCCATCCCCTACGAAAACGAGACGCTCCAGCAGGCCCTGGACAACTGGCACGCCAAGGCCCGGGAGCAGGCCTGCGTCGACTACTCGTTCCACCTGGCCATCACCGACTGGCGGCGGCAGCGGGTCGAGCTGCCCGCCATGATCGAGCAGGGCGTGCCCACCTTCAAGCAGTTCATGATCTACGCCCGGGAGGGCTGGCAGTCGGACGACGCCGCCGTCTTCGAGGCCCTGGAGACCCTGCGTGACCTGGGCGGCATGCTCTGCGTGCACGCCGAATCGAGCCGGGTGCTGGACCTGCTGGTCGAGCGGCAGCACACGCCGGCGGCGATGAAGAAGCATGGGGCCCGGCTGCATGCCATGACCCGCCCGAACTTCGTGGAGGCCGAGGCGATCCAGCGGGCCATCCTCTGGGCCCGGGCCACGGGCGGCCGGCTGTTCATTGTGCACATGAGCACGGCCGAGGGGGCGGACCTGGTGCGGCGGGCCCGGGAGGAGGGCGTGCAGGTCCTGGCCGAGACGTGTGCCCAGTACCTCGTGCTGGACGACAGCGCTTTCGCCGGCAGGGACGGGCACCTCTACGCCACCTGCCCGCAGCTCAAGAAGCCCGCCGACCAGAAGCGGCTCTGGCAGGGGCTCAGAGCCGGCGAGGTCTGCTCGATATCGACGGACACCTGCACCTTCACCCGCCAGCAGAAGGCCATGTGGGAGGGCGACTGGACGCGGATCCCCATGGGCATGCCCGGGCTGGAGACGCTGCTGCCCGTGGTCTACACGCACGGCGTGCTCAAGCGGCGGCTCACGGTCAACGAGTTCGTGGACAAGTGCTGCACCGCGCCGGCCCGGGTGATGGGGCTCTACCCCCGCAAGGGTACGTTGCAGGTCGGCAGCGATGCGGACCTGGCCATCATCCATCCGAAGGACAAGCGGCGGGTCGACTGGAAGAAGATGCAGACCAACTGCGACTGGAGCCCGTTTCAGGGCTGGGAGCTGGCCGGCTTCGCCGAGCACACTTTCTGCCGCGGCACACAGATCGTGGAGGATTACCGCTTCGTCGGCCGCAACGGCCACGGCCGGTTCATTCCCCGCTCTCGACCGGGCCGGCTGTAGCAGGCACCCGACCGTGAGGGCGCCCCGTCAGAGCACCGGGCGCGAGCCCGGTGACAGGTCGACGCGGCGGGGGTGGTGACGAGTGGGCGTTTCGTGGGTGCCCTGTCCGCGGGCTGGCGCCCGCGGCTCTGATTGGGCCTGATGCCTGGTGACCGAGAGGAGGATATGAAGACCAAACCTGTCGCCCGCGGCAAGCGGACCCACTGTCTTGCGGAGTTGCATCCGCCGTTGACCGGCGACGAGGCCCGGCTCGAGGCGTCGCGGTGCCTCTATTGCCACGACGCCCCCTGCACGCGGGCCTGCCCCACGCACATCGACGTGCCGCGTTTCATCCGCCGGATCCTGCACCGCGACCCGCTGGGCGCCGCGCGGACGATCCTGGATGCCAACATCTTCGGCGGCTCCTGTGCCCGGGTGTGCCCGACGGAGGTGCTGTGCGAGGGGGCCTGCGTGGACAACACGCTGCTGCGGTCCCCGGTGCAGATCGGGCGGCTGCAGCGCTTTGCCTGTGACCAGGCGGACGCGGCCGGCGTAAACTTCCATCAGCCCGGGTCCACCACCGGCCGATCCGTAGCGGTGGTCGGTGCCGGCCCGGCGGGGCTGACCTGCGCCCACGAGCTGCGCAAGTTCGGCCACAGTGTCGTGGTGTTCGAGGCCCGCCAGGTGGCCGGCGGCCTGAACACACTGGGCATCGCCCCGTACAAGCTGTCGACCGAGTTCGCCCTGACGGAGGTGGAACGCATCCGCCGGATGGGCGTCGAGCTGCGCCTCGATCAGCGGGTGGACGGCGCCGGGGTGGCCCGCCTGCTGAACGAGCACGACGCCCTGTTCCTGGGTGTCGGGCTGGGGCACACCGCTCCGCTGAAGATCCCGGGGGAGAGACTGTCCGGCGTGTGGGAGGCCCTGGATTTCCTCTTCCAGACGCATACGAAGCCGCTGCGGCGCTGCGAAGTCGGTCGGCATGTGGTCGTGATCGGCGGCGGCAACACGGCCACCGACGTCGCCAACGTGGCGGCGCGGCTGGGTGCCGAGAGCGTGACGGTCGCGTACCGCCGTGACGCCACCTCGATGCCCGCCTTCCGCCACGAGCATGACCTCGCGGTGGCCAGCGGCGTGCGGTTCGAGTGGTTGGCCCAGCCGAGCCGGCTGATCGGCCGCGCCGGCAGCCTGACGGGTGTTCGCCTGGTGCGCACGCGGCTCGAGGGTCGGGGGCGACGGGCGAAGGTGGTTCCCGTTCCACGGTCAGGCTTCACCCTGCCGGCGGACATGGTAGTCAAGGCCCTGGGGCAGGAGCCGTTGCTCGATCTGCTGAGAGCCATCCCCCGGCTGAAGCTCAGCCGCGATGGCCGGGTGGCAACCGATCCGGCGACCGGCGCCACCTCGGTCCCCCGGCTGTTTGCCGGAGGCGACTGCCAGAAGGGGGCCCGGGAGGAGGTGGTCAACGCGGTCCAGGCCGGCAAGGTCGCCGCGAACGCCATCCATGAGATGCTGTCACGTTGATTCCAGACACCACTGCCCCCGCCGGGAGGCGATGTTCTTATGCAGCATGACGTTGACTCAGTTAAACCGCAGGAGGTGGACCTGAGCGTGGAGTTCTGCGGCGTTCGGGCGCCCAACCCGTTCTGGCTGGCCAGTGGCCCGCCCACCAACACCGAGGCGCAGGTCCGCCGGGCGTTCGAGGCCGGCTGGGGCGGCGCCGTCTGGAAGACCGTTACCGATGAGCCGGTGGTGAACGTGTCCTCACGCTACGGTGCGGTGGATCTCGACGGCCGCAAGGTGATGGGCTTGAACAACATCGAACTCATCAGCGATCGATCCCTGGAGGACAACCTCCGCGAGATCGCCCGCCTGAAGCGGGATTATCCTGAGCACGCGATCTTCGTCTCGGTCATGGTGGCGAGCAAACGCGAGATCTGGCAGGAGGTCGTCAGACGTTGCGAGGACACCGGCGCCGACGGCCTGGAGCTGAACTTCGGCTGCCCGCACGGCATGAGCGAGCGGGGCCAGGGCTCGGCCGTGGGCCAGGTGCCGGAGTACTCCCGCATGATCACCGAATGGGTCAAGGAGGTGGCCCGAACGCCGGTGATGGTCAAGCTGACGCCGAACGTGGCCGACATCCGGGCCATCGGCCGGGCCGCCAAGGAGGGCGGTGCCGACGCCGTTTCCCTGATCAACACGGTGAACTCGATCATGGGGGTGGACCTGGACACGCTCTGCCCCCGGCCGCACGTGGGGGGGTACGGCACGCACGGCGGGTACTGCGGACCGGCCGTCAAGCCCATCGCCCTGCACATGGTCTCGCAGATCGCCTCGGATCCGGAGATCGGCCTGCCGGTCAGCGGGATCGGCGGCATCGGCACCTGGCAGGACGCCGCGGAGCACATGCTGCTGGGGGCGGGCTGCGTGCAGGTCTGTACGGCCGTCATGCACCACGGGTTCCGGATCGTCGGCGAGATGGCGAGCGGACTGTCGAACTGGATGGCCGCCAGGGGCTACCGGCGGGTGGGCGACTTCGTGGGGGCGTCGGTCCACCGCATCCGCGAATGGGGCGAACTGGACCTGAACTACAAGGTCGTGGCCCGGATCGATCAGAACAAATGCATCAACTGCGGCCTGTGCTACGCTGCCTGCGAGGACGGCTGCCACCAGTCGATCCGGGTCGAGCGGGTGCCCGAGGCGGCGTTTCTCAAGCAGACCGGTTCGGCCGCCAAACGCACGTTCGTCAGTGGTACTCAGCGATACCTCCACGGCGCCGGCGAAGGATACGTCAACGTCTACGCGGTCGACGAGGAGGCCTGCGTGGGCTGCAACATGTGCAGCCTGGTCTGCCCGGTGGAGGGCTGCATCACCATGCAGGAGGTGGACACCGGCAGGCCGCCGATGAGCTGGAACGCACGCCAGGGCACCGGCGGGCCGGGATGATTCGGCCGCCGGGGGAGCACGCGGGTCGAGTCCCCGCCGAACTGCCGCGTTTTGCGGAACCGCACTGAGGAACGAGCGTATAAAGCGGTGTACGCGGGAGCGGTGTTCGCTGGGCCGCAGGGCCGGGGATCGGGCGGTTGCCGGCGCCTGCGCGTTGGGCTAGGCTCGCGTTGTGGTCGGCGGTGCCCGAGCATCTTCCAACCGCCAGCTTATGATCGTGCGACTCGGCCCGGCGCCACGGCCGGCGAAGAGACAGGGAGGGAACTCGGCATGAGGCGGCGGAAGGACCCCACGGCGGTCGCGTTCCTGGTGTTCGGGATCATGGCCATCCTGTACGGCCTGTTCCTGGGGCCTGTGCTCAACTGGCTGCTCGATCTGAACGCCGGTGTGGGCTTGCACATCGTTTGCATCGCGGTCGGGTTGCTCTCGGCCTTCCTGGGCGTGGGGCGACTCAAGGGCTGGTCGGACTGAACCGTTCTCCTTCGGTAACGCTCGTGCCTCCGCGGCGCTCTCCGCATCCCTCGTTCCCGCCGATCGTTCAGGTTCTTTTCTGATTCCAGGCCCGCGGACGAGCTACTGCCTCTGCTATAATGCGACCCTGAGGACCACAGGAAACGACGAGCCCCGCGGCCCCGCCGCCCGTCTGGCCGGCATGTGCCGCGGCGCTGGTCGGGGAGGGGAACCACGATGATGCAGCAGAGCCTTCAGGACGGCTTCGGCGGCGTCCGGAATCATGGGCGGTGGCCGCATTCTTCCGGGCGCGGTTCCGATCGGAGGCACGCCGACACCCCCAACCCGTTGCAGCGTCGCCCGCGCAGGCGATCCCTGACGCGATCTGCCCCGCTTTGGATGGTCGCCGTGCTGTCCCTTGCCCTGCCGGGGGCCGGCCGCCCCGCCGTGGCCGGCCACGGCATCGTCCTCGATCAGGAGGTGGACGCGGCCGGCAAGGGCTACACGATCCTGCTCCTCTGGGGCACCGACTACCAGATGGGCTACGCCCAGGCCGAACTCCTGGGCGAGTACCTGGTCCAGGGCGCCCAGGAGGTCGAATCCTTCCTGGGCGCGCTCTACCCCTCGGTCCGGTCGATCATGGGCCAGGCGGTCTGGATGCCGCCGGGCCTCGAGGACGAGTTCCAGGGCATGGTGGATGCCCTGGCCCTCTCCCACCCGGAAGCGGCGATCGACGTGCTGGACCTGAAGGTGGCCAGCACGGTGGGTGAGTGGTTCTACGGCTGCCGGAGCCACACCTGCTGGGGGCGCTACGTGGAGGCCCCCCTCCGCACGCTGTCCACGCGGCGGCTCGACTTCCCCGCGGTGCTCCAGTCGATGAAGCATCACGTCGTCTGCGTGCACGACCCCAGCGACGGGTCGCCCCGCTGGGTCAACCTGAGCTGGCCCGGGATCGTGACGGCCGCCACGGGTGTGAACGAGTTCGGCACGCTGGTCTCGCTGCACGACTACGCCTGCTCGACGGACTTCGCCGTCGGGCGCATGCCGCGGATGGTGGCCTGCCGCTACGCCCTCTCGTTGGCCACGGGCGCCGATGTGTCCGCGCACCTGGACGCCGTGTTCGCGGAGCTGCAGACCTACGAGCTGATGACCGGCAGCTTCTTCAACTACTACGCGCCCGAGGGCCACGGCGGCGTCATGGTCGGCCACCCGTACAAGACGGGCACGCCGGACTTCCACTACCTCCGCCGGCCGCAGGGGAGCTGGCACCACGGCGAGGCCATGATCACCACCAACGCGTGGACCGACGGCACCTACACGCCCGCCGACGAGGACTTCGGCGCCGACGCCTACTACGGCGACGAGAGCCCCAAGACGCTGGAAAGCCACTGGAACCTGCTGGCCGCGGGCAGCAACCCCCTGCACCTGCTCAGCGTGGCCTACCGGGCCCGCGGCGACATGACGGTCTGGGCCGACGGCCGCCTGGACGGGGCAAACCGGACGCCCCGGCTGGAATGGGAATGGGACGCGCTGTTCGCCGCCGCCGGGCCGGCCAGCGGCGACTTCGACCTCGACGGCGACGTGGACCTGGCCGATCACGCCAGGTTCGCCGCGTGCCTCACCGGCCCCGCGCAGGGAGCGGCCTTCGAAACGCCCTGGCAGAAGTGCCTGGACGCCTTCGACGCCGACGAGGACGCGGACGTGGATCTGGCCGACGCCGCAGCCCTGCAGCACCTCTTCACCGGGGAGCTCAGGTAGTCTGGTGTTTCGTTCATCCACCACCGCAACGAGCCGCGAACGGAAGGTGTCCAGGCGAAGCCGGGCGTTCGCGCCGGCCCTCGAACATCTGCCCCCGGCCCAACTCGCCGCCGACATCCTGGACAAGGAGCGGCAGATCATCAGAATCATGGAGGAGATCCAGGCCGAGTTGGAGCCGACGCAATGGATTTCGTCGCCCTCGTCGACAACATCCGCGCGATCCACGAACGTGCCCGGGGGGACGCAGCCCGCGCCGTCAATGTCGGCCTGACGCTGCGCAACTGGGCCATCGGCATGCACATCAGCGAGTACGAACTCCGCGGCGAAGACCGCGCGGATTACGGGGAGCACCTCGTTGACCGCCTGGCCGACAGGTTGCGCCAAGCAGGCGTCCCGAGCTCGGACCGCCGCCGGCTATACCGCTACCGGGAGCTGTATCGAACGTACCCGCAGATTCGGGGGGCGCTGACCCCACAATTCCGGGTTCTGCTCCCGGACTCGTCGCCAACCGCCGATAACATTGTGCGGTCGCCGACCCCACAATTCGAGATGCCGCCGGGCAAGCTCCTCAACTCCCTGTCTTACACGCATTTAGAGCAATTCGTCGCCATCGCCGACCCGCTCAAACGCACCTTCTACGAGGTCGAGTGCATCCGCGGGCAGTGGTCCGTCCGCGAGCTCAAACGCCAGATCGCCAGCCTCTACTTCGAGCGCTCGGCCCTGTCGAAGGACAAGGACGCCCTCGCCCGCCACGTCCAGTCGCTGGCCGAGCCCGACACGCCGGCCCTGGTCGTCCGCGACCCGTACGTCTTCGAGTTCCTCGGCCTGCGCCCGCAGGAGACCATGCTCGAATCCGACCTCGAAGCGGCCCTGCTCGACAGGTTGCAGCAGTTCCTGCTCGAACTCGGCCGCGGCTTCTGCTTCGAGGCCCGCCAGAAGCGCATCCGCATCGGCGACGAGCACTTCTTCGTCGACCTGGTCTTCTACCACCGCCTGCTCAGGTGCCACGTGCTGGTCGAGCTGAAGGTCGACGCGTTCAACCACGAGCACCTCGGCCAGCTCAACACCTACGTGAACTGGTACCGCGAGAACGAAACGACCGCCGGCGACCTCGCCCCGATCGGCATCCTGCTCTGCACCGACAAGAACGACGCCCTCGTCGAATACGCCCTGGCCGGCATCGACAATCAGCTCTTCGTCTCCCGCTACCAGGTCGCCCTGCCCGACAAGCGCCAGATCGAGGCGTTCATCAAGGCGCAGCTTGAGGGGGGAATGGAGTGAGCGCGGCACCCTCGACGGCTCGCAGGACGGGCACCGATTGCGATGGGAAGCCGTGGCGGCTTGTCCGGCTTGGCGAAGTGATCGCGCATCGCAAGGGAGTTCGCTCAGATCGACGACCCTGCGGAGTACAAACGCTGCCGCGTTCAACTTCACACGAAAGGCATCGTCCTGCGTGACGTTATCGAGGGCGCGGCGATCAAGACCGAATCGCAGCAGGTCTGCCGCGCGGGGGAGTTTCTCGTCGCCGAAATCGACGCCCTCCTCCCCGCCATCCTCGACAGGGCCTTCAAGGGGGAGCTGTGATGGCTGCGGACAGCGAGGAACTGCTGAGGGACGTTGAATCGGTGAAGAACATTATGGTGGCACGGGCGACTGGCGAGGCCACGTCGAGCGCGGATTGCCGCGAGTTCCGGATGAAGCTGGTCAAGCACCCAGTCGTCTCGAAGCTGCTCCCCAGGGTGGTGCACACCTGCCGAACGCTCGACGAGTTCTGGGGCGTGATCAAGCAAGTTGACCGAACGTACGCCGGACGCCGGACACACCTTGCACAGGAGTTCGACCCGGTGCTCACGCACCTTGAGCAGGCTGGCAAGACACCGGCTGACTCGACCACCGGCGACGTCCTTAGACGTGTGGATAGCGCAGACGTACATGAACTCTGGCAGCGCGCGATCGAACGGCGGACGTCCGACCCGCAAGGTGCGATCACGTTGGCGCGGACGCTCTTGGAGGCCGTCTGCAAACACATCCTCGACGAGTCTGGAACTGAGTATGACGACAAGGCTGACTTGCCCAAGCTGTACAGCCTCGTTGCGTCGAACCTCAATCTGTCGCCGGCTCAGCACATCGAGCCGATCTTCAGGCAAATACTCGGTGGCTGTCACTCGGGCGTCCAGGGGCTCGGCTCGCTGAGGAGTAGACTCGGTGACGCTCACGCGCAGGGAAAGGTGCAGGTCAAACCGGCACCGAGACACGCCGAACTTGCCGTCAACCTCGCCGGGACGATGGCGACCTTCCTGCTCGCTACTTGGGAGGCCCGAGGCGAATGACGAATCCGCGGCGGCGTGACGATCGGCGCGTTGTGATCGGCCGCATGGCAGGCCGAGTTGGACTTTCTCGTGTTTCGCCCGGGGCAGCCCTCACGGCGTTTCCGCAGTCGTCCCGACGGGACTTGCTCGAACCTGTTCAGGCTGGCGTTCCCAGCGATGAATCGCTGGGCTAAGCTCGAGTGCCCCTGCGGGGCATCGTGGGCCTGCCTGCTGATCCTCCTGCGGTGTTGTTCTACGCCTGCCCGACGGTGGCGCCCGGCAGGCCGGCCAGATCCTTCCAGCCCTCCTCGTCGGGCTCGAGCTGCTCCCAGTTGGCAAACAGCTTGCCCCAGTCGCTGTTGAGGGCGGCGTCGACGCGTGACCGGCCGACGAAGGGCATCCACAGCCAGTCGTGGTAGACGATGCTGGCCGCGTACGACCATGGCGCCAGCCACGTCTTGAGGGACCATTCGATCCAGCGCTTCAGGCTGCCCCAGTAGATCCTGTGCTGCATGCGGGCGGCGAAGGTCATCTTCTGGAAGGGGCCCACGAAGTTCCACCGCTCCTCGGCGGCGTCGGTGTCGCCGACGATCTCGAGCTGGTCGGTGTCGCCGCAGCCCAGGCCCATCTCGTGGGCGATGCGGATGAACTTGACGTCGCTAAGCGGGTCGAAGCCCATCAGCCGGGCGGACAGCGCGTCGATGGCCACCTGGTCCGCCGAGGCCAGCAGCACGTTCCTGACCTGCGGGATCATGCACCGCGGCCCCGGGCCGTCACCGGCGAAGGTGCCGTCCATCACGGCAAACACGCCCTTGTGGATCCGCTTCTGGATCATCAGCAAGTCCACCAGCGTTTCGTGGATCACCGGGTGGGTCCAGTGCCGCTTCTCGTTGAGCAGCCCGCCGAAGGCGTTCTTCATGGCCCCGGTCATGGTGGTGAAGATGTGCGTTTTGACGGTGGGCAGGTGGATGATGTTCTCACCCAGGAACCGCTGGGGGATCGAGAAGCCCTGGGGATACACGTCGTTGAGCACCAGCAGCTTCTCGTGCAGGTCGCCGATGGCGTCCTTGATGTTGATCCAGGGCTCGTTCTCGTAGAGGTGGATGTTGGCCAGGCCGTGTTTCTGCACGACGGGCAGGTGCTTGTTGTAGCGTTCGCCCTTCTTGGCGCTGACCACCACGGTGCGGTTGTGGCAGGCGTGGATGCGCTCCCGCTGGTAGCCGTCGGCCAGCAGCGTCCGGATGACGCCCTCGAGCTGCCAGGGCGTGGACGAGCAGGCGGGGAAGAACTGCTGCCAGGAGATGTTGACCTTCAGGGCGGTTTCGGCCGCCGGATCGATGACCTCCTGGTAGCCGGCCAGGCGCATCAGCCGCTGGTAATCCGCCAGCACCGTGGCGGGCGAGGTGCGAACGATCGCGACTTTGGAACGACTCATGGTAAGCCTCCGCGAGTGTTGCCCTTTCTACGGCCGGTGCGGGGCTGGGGGTCGGTTCGATTTTCTCGTTGCGCCCCGGGCACGGCAGCGAACCCCCAACCGATCCGGCCGCGGGCCGGGGTCACAAACCCGTCCAGGTGCGGAGCTTGGCTTCGTAGACCACCCCGAGGGCGATCAGCCCCCACAGGACCACCGTGGCCAGGAAGGGCCGGTCCTTCAGCAGGATCTCGGTGGGCCCGTGCAGCTTGCCCGTCTCGATCAACATAGCATAGCGGAAGATCCCGTAGGCGACCAAGGGGAGGGTGTAGAGCAGGTGCTGCTTGTTGAAGGGCGTGGGGTGGTGGGGGTCCACGGTCATGGTGTACTGGACGAAGGTGATGATGGCGATGCCGGCCGACACGCTGGTCAGGTGGTTGAGCAGCTCGGGGGTGTAGCGGGTCAGCGTGGAACGATGCTCCTGGGCCTCGGCCAGGCTGTTGAAGGTGGCCAGCTCGCAGCGCCGCTTGCCGAAGCCCATGAACATGCAGATCATGAAGGTGCAGATCAGCAGCCAGGGCGACAGGTACACCTGGCTGGCCTCGGCGCCGGCCGACGCCCGCAGCACGAAGCCCACCGAGATGACGATCACGTCCAGGATGATCCGCTGCTTGAGCGTGGTGGAGTAGGCCAGCATCAGGACGAAGTAGAACACCAGCATCAGCGTGGCCGTGCGGGGCAGCAGCCAACTCGACAGCAGAGTGCCGCCGACCACCAGCAGGCCGCCGAAGGTGACGGCCGAGACCGGATGGATGGCTCCCCGGGCGATGGGTCGGTGCCGTTTCGTCGGGTGGCGGGCGTCCGCCTCGCGGTCGATCGTGTCGTTGACCGTGTAGACCGCGCTGGAGGCCAGGCAGAAGGCGACGAAGGCGACCGCCGCCCGCCACAGGGTGTCGGCGTGCGTCAACTGCAAAGCGAACGCCGGACCGGCGAACACCGCCAGGTTCTTGACCCAATGCTGGGGGCGAAGCAGCAGGAAGTAATCGCGAATCACCGGTTACGCTCCCAGGCGGGGGCGGCGGGTGGACGTCGGCCGATCACCGCCCCCCGGCGGCGCACGCCTCTATTCACCGTCGGCACCGCCCTGGAGGGCATCTTCGGCCGCTTTGCTGAGTTCCTCCACCGTTGGCCTGGCCTTTTCGACGGCCTGGGTGGTGGCCCGCTTGAGTTTGTCCACCGCCTGGGTGGTGGTGCGTTTGGCCTGGTCGGCCGCCTGCGTCGTGGCCCGCTTGGCCTGGTCGAGGGCTTCTCCGGCCCGCTTCCTGGCCTCTTCGGTGTAGGGCTCGATCCTGTCGGCGGCCCGGGTGGTGGCCCGTTTGGCCTTCTCGATGCTCTCTTCCGCTCGCTCCCGGGCCTCCTCGGCGTAGGGCCTGGTCTTTTCGACGGCCTCCTCCGCCGCCTCCCTGGCTTCGTCGAGGTACTCTTCCTTGCAGGAGAGCAGGCCGATGGAGATCAGGCCCAGCAGCAGGCAACTCGGCAGGATGCGATGGGTTCTCACCTTGATTCTCCTGACCGGACATCACGCCGATCGTGCCGGAAGCATAAGGCTTCGGCTACGGAGGTTCAACGTTGACCGAAGCTCTTGAGTTCAAGGAGCTTGTCGGTCGATTCCACCTGCCCGTAGCCGGTGGAGCGCAGGGCGGCGCGGATTGCAGCCGTCGGGCGGTGACGCCTGACCGCGTCGCGGCACCGGACGGTTTCATCGACTGATCGGACGAAGCGACGACCGTTTTCGGTCTGCCCAAGCCGGGCGGGCCCGACAGGAAGGCGATTGCCGCGGGAGAAGGGGCCGCCCGGGGCCCTGCGGCTGGGCCGAGGAGACAGCCGTGCCGGGGCCGCTTTCGTTGACTTCGCCTCTGGCGATGCCTAGCATCCAGAAGTGCCGCGATTGGCGGGATTCCCGTGCATCTCCTCGCGGCGGCAGCGTTTTCGAGGCGGACGCCCTGAATGCCCGAGGCAGAATCTCACCGTGTTTCCCTGGCCCGCGCCGCCACCGGCGGACGTGATCTGGTCGGGATGGCGGTCCGATATCTCCAGGACTGCGACGAGGTGGGGCTGCTGTCCGAACTGCGGGCGCACTGGACCCTCGAGGAGTTGGTTTCGCTGCTGCACAGCTCCAGCGACGATACGGTGAAGGTGGCGGCCACCTGCCTGGGGATGGTGGGCAGTTACGGGTGCTGTCCGGCCCTGGCGGCGACCCTGCACCATGCCGATTCGGTGGTCGTCTCGGTGGCGGAGCTGGCCCTCTGGCAGATCTGGTTCCGCTCCGGCCCGCCGGACGCCTGCGGGGAGCTGCACCACGCCGCCCGCCTGATGGCCGAGGACCGCTACGATGCGGCGGTTGCCGCGCTCGACGGGGTGATCGCGGCCGCCCCCGAGTACGCCGAGGCGTACAACCAGCGGGCCATCGCCGGTTATCTCGACGAGCGGTTCCCTCAGGCCGCTGCCGACTGCCGGCAGGCCGTGCGGCTGAATCCCACGCACTTCGCCGCCCTGGCGGGCCTGGGCCATTGCTTCGCCCAGCTCGGCCGGTACCGGGACGCCCTGGGGGCCTACCGCGGTGCCCTCCGCATCCACCCGCGCATGGCCGGCGTGCGCCAGTCCATCCGGCAGATTCGCTCCGTCCTCGGGGGGCACGACGGCGTGCCCGCTCGGTGAGCCCTCCCCGGGGCCGGGCCGGCGGCCGGTCCCCGATTGCCCGCGTCCCCTCCGTTCGCTATACTCGCTGCCAAAATGCGAAAGACGTACATTCTGGACGCGAACATTCTGTTGCATGACCCCTGCTCGGTCATGCGTTTCGTGGATAACGAAGTGGTCATCCCCATCGAGGTGATCGGGGAGATCGACCGCTTCAAACGCGAAGCGTCGGACCGTGGCCAGCACGCCCGGCAGGTGTCCCGCCTGCTCGATTCTCTGCGCAACGGGCAGTCGCTGGCCACCGGCGTCGAGCTGGACAACGGCGTATTCCTGCGGGTCTACTGGGATCCCGAGTCTCCGCTGGACGTGGAATCGGGTTCAGCCGACTCGCGCATCCTGCGGATCGCCGCCACTTTGCAGCAGGAACACCCCCGGCTGCCGGTCATCATCGTCACCAAGGATATCAACCTGCGGATCCGGGCGGACGCCATGGGCCTGCGGGCGGAGGATTACGAGTCCGACCGGGTGATGCTGGCCGACGTCTTCTGCGGCCACACCGAACTCACCCTCACCAGCGATGGCGTTCAGAAGCTGGTGGCCGAGAACCGGCTGGCCCTGCCCGACAACGTCGAACTCCTGCCCAACCAGTACGCCCTGGTCCGGGCCGCCGACAGCCCGCGTCCCACCGTGCTCGCCCGGCGGGAGGGCGAGAGCCGCACCCTGATGCGGCTGGGGCAGTTCAAGAGCGGGGTCTGCGGCATCCGCCCCCGCAACAAGGAGCAGTACTACGCCCTGGACGCCCTGCTGGACGACCGGATTCGCCTGGTCACCCTGATGGGCAAGGCCGGCACCGGCAAGACCCTGCTGGCCCTGGCCTGCGCCCTGCATCAGGTGCTGGTCAAGAAGAGCTACCGCGGGCTGCTGGTGGCCCGCCCCACCGTCTCGGTGGGCAAGGAGATCGGCTTCCTGCCCGGCGACGTGGGCAAGAAGATGGCCCCCTGGATGCAGCCGGTGGTGGACACCATCGAGTTCCTGTTCGACAGCGCCCACTCCATCGGCGGGCGGGACAACTACGCCTCCCTGCTGTCCGACGGCGTGGTGGAGATCCAGTCGCTGTCGCTGATCCGCGGCCGGAGCATCAGCAACCACTACATCGTCGTCGACGAGGCCCAGAACCTCTCCCCGCTGGAGGTCAAGACCATCATCACCCGCGTGGGGCATGCCTCCAAGGTGGTGCTCACCGGCGACCCCTACCAGATCGACAACCCCTACGTCGATTCCGGCAGCAACGGGTTCAACTACCTGGTGGAGCGTTTCCAGGACCACCCCATCGCCGCCCACGTGGAGCTGGTCAAGGGCGAGCGGAGCGAGCTGGCCGAACTCGCCGCGAACATCCTCTGAGCCGGCGCCCCGTGGGAACAGGTTCTACGGGCCGGGGTCCTCGTGGTCCGGCAGGCGGGCCTTCTCGCGTCGCCGCGTCCGGTGGGCCTTGACCATCCACCAGAGGCAGCCACCGACCGCCACGAAGGCCAGCACGGGATGATCCCGGACGAGCGCGGGCCGGAAGATCAGTGCCACGAAGAAGGCACCCCAGGCCATGGACATCACCACGGCGGTCCAGTGGGTCGAATCCGGCTTCATGGCGTCCTGCTCCGCGGGCACGGGTCCCCCCGGGGGGCGGCCGGCCCTGCGGTTCATTGTAGCGTGTCGGGGGTGGTCCGCGAGGCGACACAGGCCGGTCGCCCGCCAGCACCGGCCTGTCAGACCGTTGCCGCCAGCGCGTCGTTGCCTGTGAACTGCACGCCGACGCGGTGCTGGGTGCCGCCGACGAGGCGGCAGTTGCGGACGACTCCCTGGAGGCGGGGGTTGTTGGGCAGGGAGTCGAACTGCACGCGGACGCGGGTGCCCTGGGCGATGTACTGCCGGAAATGAAACGCGAAGCCGGCCCGCGAGATGTCGGCGGTCACCACTTCGATCTCGCGCGCCAGCACGCCGTACTCGCCGTGTTCCTCGATCATCAGGGTGAGCGGCACCGCCCAGGGATGGCGGGCGTGTGCCCGCTGGTCCTGAGTGGGTTGCCTGGAACCGTGGCGGCGGAAGACCTGCTCGATCACGTCGCCCGGGGACTCGGCGGCGGCTTCGCCGCTCGCGTCCCAGTCGGGGCCCGCGTAGACGCCGGCGGCGAGCTGGTCGGCCAGCACCCGAACGTGGTGCGGCTGGAGCACTTCGCCCGCCGAGAGGAGAATGCGGCCCTCGGCGTCCCGAACGTCCCCGCGCAGCGTCTTGCCGACGACGAGTTCGTCTCGGCCGATGCGGCGCAGGTCTGTCTTGGTGACGGGCATGCCGCGGTCTCGCTCGGGGGTCCGCCGCCGGCTGCTTGCGTGACCCCGTGCAACGTAGATCGGTTTGCGGAGCAGGTCGGTTCAGGTATGCGGCGGGCGGATTGCCCCGGCGCCGGCGCGGGGGCCGCCGGGATGGACGCTGTCGGGCGAGCGGGCTACGATCTGACTCCGCCGGCGGGGGCCTCGACACGGAGCGTGGTGGCGGCCGCGGCCATCTCGGCCTCCTCGGGAAAGCCATGCTCAAGGAGATGTACCATGATTGACAGGCTCGATGCGTTCGTGTCGTCAAAGAGCGAAGAATTCATTTCTCTGCTTAAGGATTTCCTGGTCATCCCCAGTGTGTCGGCCGGCGTCTCCTCCGGTTCGGCGATGCGGGAGGCCGTGGGCTGGGTCCAGCGGCAGCTCCGCGGCTGCGGCCTTGACGCGGTGATCGCCGAGACCGGGGGCCACCCCGCCGTGCTGGCGGACAGCGGGCCCGCAGAGGGCCCCGGGCCCACCGTGCTGGTGTACGGGCACTACGATGTGCAGCCCGTCGGCGAGGAGGCCCTGTGGCACTCTCCGCCCTTCGTGCCCACCCTCCGCGAGGGGGCGGTGTACGCCCGCGGCGCCGCCGACGACAAGGGGCAGTTGCTCACGCACATCCTGGCGGCCAGGGCGTTCCGGGAGGTCTCCGGGCGACTGCCGGTCCGGGTCAAGTACCTCATCGAGGGCGAGGAGGAGGTGGGCTCCAGCCACCTGGCCGCGCTCGTCGAAGACCGCCGCCAGCAGCTCGAATGTGATTTCGTGGTCCTGTCGGACACCGCCAAGTTCGACGAGACCACCCCGGCGATCACTTATGGGACCCGCGGGCTGGTCTACAAACAACTCACCCTCTGCGGCCCGAAGCATGACCTGCACAGCGGCTCCTTCGGCGGCACGGTCCTCAATCCCGGCAACGTCCTGGGCCGGGTCCTTTCCGGGCTCAAGGACGCCGAGGAGCGGATCGCCATCGCCGGTTGCTACGACGATGTTCGCCCGCTGTCGGCGGAGGAGCACCAGGCCCTGGAGGCGCTGCCCTTTGACGAGCAGGCCTATCTCAGGTCGACCGGCAGCCCGGCCCTGTCTGGCGAGCAGGGCTACACCACGCTGGAACGCCGCTGGGTGCGCCCGACGCTGGACGTCAACGGGGTGTTCGGAGGATTCATGGGGTCGGGGGCGTCGACGGTGATTCCGGCCCGGGTGGGGGCCAAGGTGTCGATGCGTCTGGTGCCCGACCAGCGCCCGGAACGGGTTTCCCAGGCGTTTGACGAGGCGGTTCGGGCACTGGTGCCCCCCGGAGTGAGCCTGGAGCTGGAGACCCTGGCCCTGGCCGAACCCTACATGTGCCCGATCGATTCACCCCAGATCCGGGCGGCGGTGGCGGCGATGAAAGGGGGGTTCCAGCGCGATCCCGTTCTGATCCGGGAGGGCGGCACCCTGCCGATTCTGCCGCTGTTCCGTCGCGTTCTGGGGGCCGACTCGGTGATGATGGGCTTCTGCTCGCCGAACTGCAACGCCCACGGCCCGAACGAGTTCCTGGGCGTCGAGGACTTCCTGGCCGGCATCCGCACGGTGGTGCGTTTCCTGGACCTGCTCGCCCGCGCCTAGCCGCCGGACCGGGACCGTCGTCGCGAGGCCAGGGCGCTGAGCGCAATGTCCGATAATCTGTCCATCTGTCCGGCCGGCCGTGGCGCCCTGGTGATCTGGAGAAACAGGGAGTCCTGGCTATAGGTCCTGGCGTCAAGCTGCCGAAGAAGAGAAGCGGCGAGCGAAGCGATCGGGCGCGGGACGGGGCTGCGGTCCGCTCCGGGCCCCTGGTCGGCCCGGCGCGTTATTGGGCCCCAGGCTTGATGTGCCGGACCCGCCCGGCTAGAGTGGCTCGCTGTTGAGGAGAAGGAACACACCTCGCGCTGGAGATCCGGCCATGCTCAAACGCTGCTCGCCCGTGTGGTGCCTGATGCTCTTGGTGGCTGTCTGCCTGCCCGCCCAGCACGCCCGCGGCGGCGTATGGAATGAGGTGCTCGTGGGCCTGGACTACGCCGGCTTCGCCTTTGCCGGTGACTACAACCCGCTCAGCGACGGGCACACGCTGACCACGGTTCGGAACTTCCAGGCCACGCCGATCGACCTCGGTTTCGTGGACCTGACGCTCAACGGTCCGGTGGGTGCCACGGTAACGACATCCAACCGCTTCGTCCGCGGCGTCGACTTCGCCTTCAGCGCCGGCACGCCGGACGCCCCGCTGAGCTACGTGTACACGGCGGACATCGGGGCCAACGAGGTGCAGATCGGCGGCAGCCAGGTGCTGGGGCTGAACGGTTCGATCAACGAGTGGGGCTGGTACGACCTGCGTTTCCAGTTCTCCAGCCGGCAGGAGATCCTCAGCACGGGCCGCTTCGCCAACTCCGACGGCGAGTTCATCGACTACGACATCGGCCCGATCAACATCTCGGGCAACCTCTTCGCCGACCTGCTGGCCACCATCACGGACCCCTTCTACGAGGCCGCCGGGTACGAGAACATCTTCGCCCTGTTCAGCGGCCGCACCATGCGGGAGGACGCCCTGGCGTCCACCGTGTCCGGCCTCCAGGCGAAGGTGGCCTCCGGCGCCAGCCTCACCGAGAAGGAGGTCTCCGACCTGGTGCAGATGGCCATCGAGTCGCGGATTCACGGCGATGACGTGCCCGACCTGTCCTTCCTGCAGGAGTCGATGAACCTCGAACAGCCCAGCCGGATGGTGCTCTCGTCGTCGCACACCCCACCCGTCCCCGAGCCGGCGACGCTGCTTCTGCTGCTGGCTCCCCTCGCGGCCCTCCGTCGTCGAGGGTAGAGCGGACGACCGTCTGGAGCGGCTTTTCTCCGGAAACCACCTGCCGTATCGCGCCGCAGCCGGGGTGCGCGCCGGTGGGACGCCCGGTGGAGTCAGCGGGGCTGAGCGCTGACGAAGGCCTGGTTGTCGGGGTGTTTGGTGAGGGCCTCGAGCAGCGCTTCCATCGCCCGGTCGGGGGCCCGCCCGGTCATGTCCCGGCGGAGCTTGTAGGTCACCTCCAGGGTGGCCGGGTCCAGCAGCAGGTCCTCGTTCCGCGTTCCGGACAGGTCCAGGTTGATCGCCGGCCAGATCCTCTTGTTGGCCAACTCCCGGGAGAGCATCAGCTCCATGTTCCCGGTGCCCTTGAACTCGTTGAAGATCACCTCGTCCATGCGGGAGCCCGTCTCGATCAGGGCGGTGGCGATGATGGTCAGCGAGCCGCCGCCCTCGATGTTGCGGGCGGCGCCGAAGATCGACTTGGGCTCCTGCAAGGCGCGGGCATCCAGCCCGCCGGACATGATCCGCCCGCTGTTGCTGATGTTGGCGTTGAACGCCCGCCCCAGGCGGGTGAGCGAATCGAGCAGCATGAGCACGTGTTCCCCGCACTCGACCTTGCGTTTGGCCTTCTCGATCATCAGGCGGGCGATGCGGATGTGGGAGTCGACGGCCAGGTCGTTGCTGCTGGCCACGACCTCGCCGCTGACACTGCGGCGCATCTCGGTCACCTCTTCGGGGCGCTCGTCGATCAGCAGCACCATGAGCCGCAGGTCGGGGTAGTTCGTCGCCACCCCGTGGGCCATCTGCTTGAGCAGCACGGTCTTGCCCGTGCGGGGCGGCGCCACGATCAGCCCGCGCTGCCCGCGTCCGATCGGCGTCAGCAGGTCCACGACCCGCATGGTGAGCGGCCCGTCGGCGGTCTCGAAGCGGATGGCCTGGTGAGGGTTGACGGGCGTGAGGTCGGTCAGGACGGGCAGTTCGGCGTAATCGTCCGGGTGCAGCCCGTTGATGGTCTCCACCGCGGTCAGCTCTTTCCCGGGACGACCTTTTCGGTCGCGCCTGGCCGTGGCGGTGCCGACGATCTCCTCGCCGCCGCGAAGCCGGTACCGGGTGACCAGGGCGGGCGGCACCCGCGCGTCGTTGGGCTCGGGCCGGTAGTTGCGCTTGGGCTGTCGGAGGAGACCCCCGGCGCCGCCGGCCGTCGGTTCAAACGTTCCGTCTGCAGGGCAGGTACGTTCGGCCATCGTGTGACGATCCTTGTCGTGCGGTTGATGCCGCCCCTGTTCCCGCCGAGAGATGCGGCCGCGGGGCGCAGCAGGAAAGGACACCACGACGCCCGTTCCTGGGCCTCAGCGGGGCGGCAGGTTCGTAACCTGTTTCCTGAGCATAGCTTAATCAGGAAGGGCCGCACGCCCGGGGCTGAAGCACACTCCCATATAGGGAGGTGCCCCCTCCCAAGTCAACCACGGCGTGTCCGAATCTGTGTGGCGGCGGCAGTTCCTGCCGCCCGCGGCGCGGGTGGGGCAAATCGTGCGAAACAGGGCTTGACATCTTTGGACGCCTGTGCCATCTTTCCCCGCCTGTTGGTGATCGGAGGCCTTCGCTGCTCCCTGGTGGGAGGGGGAGTGCCGCCGGGGCGCAGCAGGCCGCAGGGGACCTGATCCTGCGAGATTGCGGCCGCGGGCGGGTTGTCCGGCGAATCGCTAATGTCCGGGACGGCGCCGATCCGATATGGGCCTTGAACTGTCATCCCGCCGGTGCTCCTACGCGGTCGAGTCACCGGGGTGGCACGAGCGAGAAAGTTACGGCGCGGGGCGATTTTTCGCTTGCTCTCGGGATGCTGGGTCGTCATAATCCCCGGAGTTTCTGCCGTATGCGTGTTTCGGGAGTCCGCCGAAGCGGTTCAGCGGCTTTAACGAATGGCTGCGGCTTCTTGAAAACAGGAGTCCATCGCTAGACGACCTCCCTTCAATGTCCCGCCAGTGGCTGGACGGAGGAGGCTCACATAAACGGAATGCTCCGGTCCGGAACCCGGTGGCGCGGTATTCGGGTGGTGCGGTACGATCGGAGCGAACGGCTCGCCGCAAGAGGCGGGCAGAAGACTACAAAGCTTCCGAACTTGGGTGACAGTAAATGATGCCGGGCGTTCGGTCCGGTGGGTCTTAGTTTCTTGCTGGGAATTGATCGTCCGGAGAGACTTCGGACCAGCGAGATCGCCAAACTTTTAGAAGGAGGTCCAATGATGGGCAAAAAGTTGATGAAGGGTGCCGCCATCACGGCGCTCGGCGGGACGGTCCTCGGCTGGGGTGGCTGCCTCGGCGACAGCTGGTGGGGCTACGTCGTTCGTGACGCCGCTCTGTCCGCGGTCTACGAGTTCGTCTGGGACAACGACGCCGTGTTCGACCTGTTCCAGGACGACTTCGGCACCGGCACGCAGTACGACGACCGGTTCGCCGATCCCACCCGTGCGGAGCCCGATGGCTGGGCCGCCGCCGAGCAGGGCACTGGCGGCTAAACACGCGGTGTTCAACCGAATACCGCTGCACGGCCCGGAGTTTGGACCCCGGCGTGCAGATCGAGTTTGACGAGAAACGCGAGGCTGGGATGTCTTTCCCGGTCTCGCGTTTTTTCGTGGTCTCCGCCTGGGGCCTCGGGGGGATGGGGGGCCGGCGGCAGCGGCGGCGGGTCGCGGGTGGCCGGTCGGGGCAGGGTTGCTCGTCGGGCGGTGCGCGGAAGCGATTTCGAGGCGGGCGGCAGGCCCGCGGGGCGGCTGCCGGTGCCCGGGCGGCGGTTCGCGGCGGTGACTCAGGTGGCGGCGAGTCTGTCGATATGCGGCCCTAGCGGCTCAGTTTCGCACTGATGACGAAAGCGCGGAACTGGCCCTCGTTCAGAGGCCCCTCGCGGAGGTTGAGGAGCTGGCCGTCGGGGCCGTAGACGGCGAAGGCCGGGATGCGCCGAACTCCGCTCCTGCGGGCCCAGGAACGGTGGAAGGTGGCGTCGAGCCGCACGGGCAACGTGCCGGCCAGGGTCTCGATCACATCCTGGTTTCTGAAGACCGTCCGGTCCATATCCTTGCAGTCCCGGTTGAAGAGGGACCAGTAGTAAACCAGCACCACCCGCCCGTCCCGGGCGGCCTGCTGCTGGGCGGCAGACAGGCTGGGCTGCCAGGCGATGTCGCTGCATCCGGAGACGCTCGCCAGAACGAGGCAACCCAGACCCAGTCTCACTCCCTGACCCGCCCGAGTGTGTGCATGGTGATCCATCGCCGCGAGCATACGCCTCCATCCCCGGCGTGTGAAGGGGCGTGTTCATAGTTTCAGCGTGGCGGTGACGACGGGGCGGTCCTTCCGCCAGGCGAGGCGAACAGCCGCGTGCCGGGGGTCATGGGGGAAGGCCAGGATGAGCCCCTCGTGCTGGCAGCGGTGGTAGGTGGCCTGCTTCTCCTCCAGGCTGACGGCCGGCTGGAGGTCGTAGGCCATGGTCCAGGCCAGGGGCAGGTGGGCGGCGGTGGGTATGGTGTCCCCGACGAAAAGCAGGCCGCCCTCCGCGCTGTGGAACTCGGGCAGGAGTTGATAGGGCGTATGGCCGTGCGTGATTACCCAGCTCACCCCCTCCAGCGGGCAGGACGGGGTCTCGCCCGCCACCGGCGAGAGGGCCCCGCAGGCCGCCAGAGCCTCCAGGTCGTCCGGCCGGAAGGAAGCCCGGTCGCGCTGGGTCGGGTGATGCGCGTGGTGCCAGTGCCGTTCGTGGATCCAGTGCCGGGCGCGCGGGTAACGCAACCCGGCGGCGCGATCCGGTTCGGCGGTCCGGTCGATCAGTCCGCTGCTGTGGTCGAAGTGCAGGTGGGTGATGACCACGTCGGTCACGTCGTTTGCGGTCAGGCCCAGGCCGGCCAGTGCCGTGGGCAGGGCCTCGGGCCGCGGCTCGAGCCCGAACCGCTCGGCCTGCCGTGGCGCCCAGTCTTCACCCGCCCCGGCATCCACCAGGATGACCCGCTTCCGGACGGCGTCGACCGCCAGCAGGCTCCGCATGGCCAGGCGGACGCGGTTCCGGCCGTCGGGTTCGGCCACGCGTTCCCAAACGTCGCGGGGGACGACGCCGAACATGGCGCCGCCGTCGAGGCGCAGATGCCCGGTCACGACGGAGAGGAGTTGATAGGGGCCCAGGAGGAGCATGGGGGGAGGTTAGTCGGGCGGCGGTGCATTTCAAGCCACCGGCACGGGCGGTGAAGCGGGGGGTCAGGAGTTGGCCGGCACGCGTCCGCGGGCATTCCGCTGCTCGCGCTGCCTGAGGCTCTGCACGATCAGGCGCGGAAGGTCCTCGACCGGAGCGACGTGATCGGCCGCTCCCAGTTCGATGGCCACTTTGGGCATGCCGAAGACGACGCAGCTCTCACGGCTCTGGGCGAGGGTGATGGCCCCGGCCTGATGCATGGCCAGCAGCCCTCGGGCTCCGTCGGCGCCCATGCCGGTCAGCAGGATGCCGACGGCCTGCCGGCCCGCCGTGCGGGCCACCGAGTGGAAGAGCACGTCCACGCTGGGGCAGTGCAGATTGACCGGCTGGTCGCCGTCGTACGCCAGCCGCCAGTGCCCGGGCGTGCCGTGGGCGATCATCTGCTGGCCGCCGCGGGCCAGAAACGCGTGACCGGGGGTGAGGGCGTCCCCGCCGGTGGCCTCCCCCACGGTGATCCGGCTGAGGCCGTCCAGTCGGGCGGCGAAGGCCCCGGTGAAGCCCGCAGGCATGTGCTGGACCATGGCCAGGGGCGGAAAATCTGGCGGCAGGCGTTCCAGGACCTTGCGGATGGCCTCCGTCCCGCCCGTGGAAGCGCCCAGGGCGATGAGGTACCGCTGCGGATCCAGCCCGGCTGCCCGAAAGGTCGCGGGCGGCCGGGCGGCTGCGGGCGCGAGCGGCGAGGGGCGGGGCATGGCCACCGCGGCGGCGCGGATTTTCTCGGCCAGCAGCCCGCCGAGCCGGCGGAGGGCCTCGCGGTTGTGACCGCCGGGCTTGGCCACCACGTCCACGGCTCCACACTCGACGGCTTCCAGGGCCGCCCGACTCCCCTCCGGGCTCGGATCGCTGCACATGATCACGGGGACCGGGTAGTGCGCCTGCAGCCGCTTGAGGAAGGCGAGGCCGTCCATGCGGGGCATGTCGGTGTCGAGGATGATGACGTCGGGGTGGGAGGCGAGGATCAGCTCGCGGGCCTCGTAGGGGTCCTTGGCGCCGCCGACCACCTGGAGGTCTTCATGGCGGCCCAGCTCGCGGGTGAGGGTGACGCGCACCAGGGGCGAATCATCGACGACCAGGACCTTGATGGGACCGACCTGTTTCATGCTGCTCCGCCACGGCCATCAAGGAGCCGGCCGGCGGATTCCGGCCGGGCGCGGCCTTCCCCGCGGCCTGGCCCGATCACTTGCGGTACACGGTCGGCTCGACGTAGCTGAGGGGGTGGTCGATCCCGTTGAGGCTCTCGGAGTGGCCGATCATCAGATGCCCGCCGTGGAGAAGCTGCCCGGCCAGCTTCTCCACCAGCACCTGCTGCGTCGGCCGATCGAAGTAGATCATCACGTTGCGGCAGAAGATGACGTGGAACCCGTGCTTGAACGGGAACGTCGGCGTCATCAGGTTGAACCGGCTGAAGGTGATCAGCCGCCGCAGTTCGGGGACGACCTGCACCGTGCCCGGCCCCTCGCCGGTGGCCCGGCGGAGGTACCGGTTCCGCAGAGCCGGCGGCACCGTCCCCACCCGGTGGGATTCGTAGACGCCCAGGGCCGCCCGGGCGAGCACCTGGGTGCTCAGGTCGGTGGCCAGGATCTTCAGCTCGATCCCGGGGTGCTGCTGGAGGGCGTTGTGAACCACCATGGCGATGGAGTAGGGCTCCTCGCCGCTGGAGCAGCCGGCGCTCCAGATGCGCAGCGTGTGGTTGGCGGCGCTCCAGGAGCGGTCCCCGGCCCACTGCTCGACCAGCTCGTTGAGCAGGTCGAAGTGCCGCTTCTCCCGGAACAGGTGGGTGGTGTTCGTGGAGATGGCGTCCAGCAGGTCGGCAACCCCCTCGCCGGTGGGGTCCTCCTCGACATGGCGGAGGTACTCCCGGAAGGAGGCGAAGCCGCCCTGGCGGACCCGCTTGCCCAGCCGGGCCCGCACGAGCTGCATCTTCTGGTCTCCCAGGTTGATGCCGCTCTGGGCGTAGACCAGCCGGCGGACCAGCTCGTAGTCGTGGCGGGTGAGGTCGCTGATGTCCGCTTGCATGGGCCGGTCCTCTAGTCGCCGCCCGCCGCGTCGCCGGGCGTGTAGCAGAGCTGAACGGGGTTGCCCTCGATGCACAGCGTGGCCAGGTTCGGGTCGTCGACTTCGGTGAACGCGGGTGGGCCCGCCAGCTCCTGGATCACGGGGATGGTCAGGTCGAAGACCTGCTCGGATCCGTGAATCGCGGTGACCAGTTGACCGCAGATGATGTTCATGAACTCCTTGACGGCGTCCTCGGACTTGGACTGGGCATCGTCGTCCCGGGGGTCGACGCCCAGCAGGTTGGCCGAGAGCAGCACGGCGAAGCCGCGGGTGCACCACAGGGTCAGCTCGCCGGACCAGGGCCCGCGGTAGCCGATGGCCGTCTCCAGCCAGGTGACCTCCGGCTCCGACAGGGCGAGGTCGTCGTCGTCGTTGAACATGAAGGCCATGTTGGCCAGCACGTCAGAAAAGATCGTCTTGAGCGTTGCCGTCTTCGATGGCTGCATCATCCTTCACTCCCACGAGAGGTTTCAGCACGTCACGGAGCTGTTCGGGCTGGAAGGGCTTCCGGACGTAGCCGTAGGCGCCCAGGTCCGAGAGCTGTTCGATCCGCTTCTGGCTGCCCTCGGTCGAGGCGATCACAATGGGGATGTCCTGGAGGCGCTGATTCTCCTTGATGCGGGTGAGGAGCTGCACACCGTTCATGGTGGGCATGTTGATGTCGACCATCATGACCGCCACGTCGTGGTCGGCGAGCTGGGCGAGCGCCTCGATGCCGTTGGAGGCTTCGTACACGTTCCGCACGTTCAGTCCGGCCATCTCCATGGTCTTCTTGACCATCTGGCGGATGGTGGCCGAGTCGTCCACGATGAGAACGTCATGAGACATTGCTGTGCTCCTGGCCCGTGGCGGCCGGGTTCGCGGGGGGGACGTCGCCCGCGGTGAACAGAGACTCCACGCGCTTGAGTTCCACCAGCGTCTGGGCGCCGATGTCCTCCAGATCGCGTTCCGAGAGGTCGTGGCGCTGCATCACGGCAGGGTTGGCCCGGTAGCAGAGCCCGTCCTCGCCGATGCCGATGCCCAGCAGCAGGCAGGTGCTGTTGGCGAGGTACACGTTGTCGACCAGGGGGTCGGTCGGGTCGAGGGCGTCGGGGTCGTGGTGGTGCTGGATGCAGCGGACGATGGGCTCGGGGAGCCGCCACTGCTCGGCGATGCGGCCGCCGATGTGATCGTGGGAGAAGCCCAGGACCTGCTCCTCGGCCTGGCGGAAGTCCAGCTTCTCCTCGGCGACCCGGCGGACGATCTCGGCGAAGTCGTCGGCGACGTAGCTGTTGAGGACCACCTTGCCGATGTCGTGGAGCAGCCCGGCGGTGAAGACCAGTCCGGCGTTGGGCAGCTTGACCTTCTGGGCCACGATGGAGGAGGCCAGGGCGACGGCCACGGAGTGCTTCCAGAGGGCCCCCGGCGGCAGCCCGTAGCCGGCCTGCTCCCGGACCAGCATGGAGTTGGTGTGGATGGACATCACCAACTGGAGGACCTTCACCGTGCCCAGGCGGATCATGGCCTCGGTGAGCGAGGAAATCCGCCGGGAGAGGCCGAAGAACGCCGAGTTGCAGATCCGCAGCAGCTCCGAGGTCACCGCCTGGTCGTACTGAATGGCCTCCACCAGCTCTTCGACGGTGGCGGCGGGGTCGTTGACCACCTGCATCAGCTTGACCGCCGTGTCGGGCAGCGGCGGCAGGGTCCCCACGCGGTCCAGGATTTCCTGACAGCGACTCACAGCTCGATCTCCCTGTTGCGGGATCGGAGGCTGACCTTTCCGGTACCGACCGAGAGACGCACGGTCCGGCTGATCGATCCACCGACATCCTCGGCGTCGATGAGGATGCCGTTCTTCCAGAACAGCTTGCGGAGCATGACGTAGTTCCGCTTGCCGATGTTGAAGGTGCCGTTGTCGTCCAGGAGCTGGGCGCCGCCGGCGACCTTGACCACCATCCGCTTCTTGACCGCCCCGAGTTCGTAGGCGGCCCGGAAGAGGGCCGGCACCCCGGTGTTGGCGAACATGGCGGGGTTGGCCTTGGCCTTCTCGGGGGAGAGCGTGGAGTCGGGCAGCATGTAATGGATCATGCCGCCCACGTGGACCTCCGGGTCGTGGATGGCCACCCCGATGCAGCTCCCCAGCGAGTGCGTGACCAGGGTGGCCCGCGGATCGTTGGAGACGGCCAGATCAGCTATGTCGACTATGATGTCCACCGCGAGCCTCGGTGCCTGGGAACGGCGTCCATGGTGACGTTGAGGTCCGGGCCGGGCGGCCGGGGCGCACCTTCCGGGGGCTCGGTTTCAGCCGCTGCCGCCCCGGTTCGCCCGCTCTGTCGACCGCCCCGGCACTCCGCTTGCCCGGCGGCGGCCCGGGGCCGCGCCGGCTGCTGCCGAAAGGGACTGCTAGCCCCCGGTCATCTGGGTCAGCTCGACCAGCTCGTCACTGGTCAGCACCCGGTCGATGTCCAGCAGGATCTTGACGTCGTCCTTGACCTTGCCCATGCCCAGGATGAAGTTGGTGTCCACGGCCGCGCCGAGCTGCGGCGGCGGCTCGATGTCCTCGGCGGTGATGTCGTGCACCTCCTGCACCGTGTCCACGATGATGCCCATCAGCATGCCGACGTCGACGACGATGATGCAGGTCTGGTCGTTGTACTCGGCCCGCTCGAGCCCGAACTTGGTCCGCAGATCGATCACCGGGATGACCTTGCCCCGCAGGTTGATGACGCCCTGGACGAAGTCCGGCGTCTGGGGCACGTGGGTGATGTCCATCAGGCCGATGATCTCGCGCACCTTGAGGATCTCGAGGCCGTACTCCTCCTCATCCAGCATGAAGGTGAGGTACTTGCCGCCGAGGTCCACCGATCCCTCGGCGGGCTGCCGGGTGTCGTTCTGCTTCTCGAGGACGGCTTCCATCTTGTATTTCTCCTAAGCCAGTACTGCTTCCAGGGTTGTTTCGTGTGCCTCCGCGGCAGGCCCCTCCGGCGGGCAGTCGGCGTCCGCGTCCTGCGTCCCGGCTCCCTCGACGGATGAGTCGGCTCCGCGGGCGCCGCCGTAGGACCGGGTGTTGTGGGCGGTCTCCAGGCCGAGCATCTCCAGGATCAGCCCGACGCGGCCGTCGCCCAGAATGGCGGCCCCCGCGATACCCCGCAGCTTCTTGAAGCGCTCCCCCAGCGTCTTGATCACCACCTGCTGCTGGCCGATCAGGGCGTCCACCACGATGCCGATCTTGCGGTCGTCGCACTGGGCGATGACCACCATGGCCTCGCAGGGGTCGATCCGGCCGCAGACCCCGAACAGCTCGCCGAGCTGGACCAGCGGCACCAGCTCGCCCCGCACCTGCAGCACCTCGCCCCGGTGCTGCACCGAGGTGATCAGCCGGCGCTGGGGACGCAGCGACTGCTCGATGTTGATGGTCGGGATGATGAAACGCTCGGAAGCGACCCGGATGGCCATGCCGTCGATGATGGCCAGGGTGAGCGGCAGCCGGATGGTGAACGTGGAGCCCTGCCCCTTCTCGGAGGTGATCTCCACGCGGCCGCGGAGCTGTTCGATGTTCCGCTTGACCACGTCCATGCCCACGCCGCGCCCGGAGATGTCGGTGACCTGCTCGGCGGTGGAGAAGCCGGCGGCGAAGACCAGGTTGAAGGCCTGCTGGTCCGAGAGTTCGTCGCCGGACTCCAGCAGGCCCCGCTCCACGGCCTTGGCGATGAGCCGGTCGCGGTCCAGCCCCTGGCCGTCGTCGCGGATCTCGATGGCGATGTTGCCGCCGTGGTGGTAGGCGCTGAGGTAGACGTTCCCGTTGGGGTCCTTGCCGGCCGCCCGCCGCTGCTCGGGCGATTCGATGCCGTGGTCCACGGCGTTGCGGACCATGTGCACCAGGGGGTCGCCGATCTGCTGGATGACGTTCTTGTCCAGCTCGGTGTCCTCGCCGGAGATGTGCAGGGTGACCTGCTTGCCCGCCTTGCGGGACACGTCGCGCACCAGGCGGGCCATGCGCTGGAAGGTGGAGCCGATGGGGATCATCCGCATCCCCATGGCCACCTCCTGCACGTCGCGGACGATCTTGGTGACCTGGCCGACGTCCTTGTTGAGCTTGGGGTCGTCGGTGATGGCCCGGTTGGTGGAGACCAGGGTCTGGGCGATGACCAGCTCGCCGACCATGTCCACCAGGCTGTCCAGTTTGGCCGTATCGATGCGTACCGACTGGTCACCGACGCCGGTCGGCGCCGGGCCGGGCGTTTTTTCGGGCTGTTTCTGGGCGCGGATGGCCTGGCTGACCTGGCGGGGCGTGACGGCCTTCTGCTCGATCAGGAGCTCGCCGGTTTTCTTGGCGGTTTGTCCGGCCTGCTGTCTGTCGACGGCGAACTCCACCGCCTCCCCGGCGACGGAGCCCTGTTCGACGAGGTACTCGCCGACCTTCTCGGCGGAGGCGGCCTGAGCGGGGTCCCGGCCGACGAGCTCGATCCGCCCGGCGACCACGGCCCGCAGGTGCCCGATCATCTCCACCACCGGTGGCTGGGGCACGGTGTCGCCCTGCGGGTTCGCCAGGTGGGCCCCGACGGCCGCGACCTGTGACTTGAGGATGTCCACCACATCGAAGATCAGGTCGATGAGCCCCGGGGTGATGGTCCGTTCCCCCCGGCGACCCTGATCCAGCAGCGTCTCCACCTCGTGGGTGAGGCAGTTGATGTCCCGGAGATTCAGGAACCCCGCCATGCCCTTGATGGTGTGGAAGGGCCGGAAGAGGTCGTTGATCTTCTCGCTGTCGTCGGAGGCCTGCTCGACTTCCAGGACCGCACATTCGATGGCTTCGATGTGCTCGCTGGCTTCCTCGACGAACCCCTTGACGAACTCGAGTTCGTTCTCGTTGAGCACCAGCGGCTGCTGGTCGTAGGCGGATTCCTGCGGTTGGGGCTCGGCGGAGGTCGCCTCCTCGGCCGCGGCGGGGCCGGGCTCGTCGCCGCTGTGGTCCGGGGCGGGTGCGGGGGCTTCCGCCGCGGTTTCCCGGGGCGGGGCGCCGGGGGCGGCCGCCGCGCCGCTGTCCACAGCCGGCGGGTCGCCAAGGGCCAGCTCGTCGATGGTCTGCCGGATCTCGGCCAGGGTGGTGTCGGGATCCTCCGCCTCGCCCAGGACCAGAGCTTCCAGCGATCGAGTCGCGGAGGTCGCCTTCTCGAAAGTGACACCGTCCGGGCAGGGGCCGTCCGGGCGCGTCAGCCCGGCCAGGGCCTCGCACCACCCGTGCATCTTGGCCAGGCAGCTCAGGTCGTCCTTGTCAACGGACGCGGACGCCTCCGCAAGGTGCGCTGCCAGTGACCGCATCTGTTCGTGGTCGTTTGTTTCGGTGCTCATTGACGGTTTCAGCCTTGTCTGCTGCCTCCCAGGGGGCGGCAGGTGGGACCCCAGTCTCCAGGACCCGGCCGGCGGTGTCGCCGACGCGATGCCTTCCCGTGATGTTGCCCGGCTTCAGGGGCTGCGCGTTCGCCAATCATCCGGTGGGCCACCGGTAGCGCCCGGTCCGCCGGCCACCCTGGTGAGCGGCGCGCCACGGTCGGTGCCCGGCCGGGCGATGTTCCGGGCCCCGGGACCTCCGCGGACTCCCACCGCTGCCTGTCAAGGCACCGACGTGCTGACGTCCGGTCAGGCACACCCGGGTTCACGCTACTCTGCCTCACCGTCTCCGGCCCGATCGGCCAAACCCGTGCCGATGGTCTGGCCGGTTTGCACTCGTAAACATCGGACGCCTTGCCGGGGGCCTTGATGTCCAATGCCCGGGGGAAGGGCTGCCGGGGCGCTGTTGGGTGAAAACCGGCAGGGGGCTATCGGGTCCAGCGCCGGCGCCGGCGGTCGGGCGATCTGCTCCGCCGGCGTGCTGGTTGTTGCCGGGCCGGCCCGGGCGGGTCGGTCCGGCTGCCGGGTTTGCGGCTTATCGGACCGGGAGCTACCGGTGGCGGGAACGCCCGGGCTCGATGACACACCGCGGCACGTCGGCGGAGCGGGGGCCTGTTGCCGAGAGCCGCCGCCGGGTGTGCGCCGGTCGGGCGATCCTGGGTCGCTGGCCCGGCGGGGTGTTTCCGCCGGCCGCGCCCCCCGTTTCGCCCGGGCGGAGTGTCCGGAGCGTAGCCGGCGAACGGTTGTGTCGTTGCAGTTGACAGGGGCGCCTGCTACGCTGTTGTTACGGGCGGGGTAATCGGGAGAAGGAAGCGCTCGCGGGTCCGGGGGCGGGGCGGCTGACGGCCGGCAGAGACCCGGGAATCCGCGACCGACCTGCCGGTGGGCGGGAAGCAGCCGGCCCCGCAGGAGCCGGGTGACGCACTCCCGGGGGATTCGTGACGCCAGTTTCGTACCCACTGACTGTTCATCGGAACTGGACTGCTCAGACGCACGCGAGGTGAGGCCAATGACGAGGCCACGGACGGGTTATCGCTGCTTTTCCGTTGCTGCTGCTGCAGCTTGTGTCTTCATGGCCGCGGGTGGGGTGGCGGCGGATGCCGGATCGGCCGCCGGGCGACCGGACCTGCAGGTCGTCCGCGTGCCGCTCGAGCGGGCGGCAGCCGAGCGGCTGCCGGGTTTCGATCCCTGCTCGGTCGATCGCACGCCCCGGGGGCCCCTGGCGGTGCTGTACCTGACTCCCGAGGAGGTGGCGGCTCTGGATCGCGACGGCGTGCCCTACGAGCGGGCGGACAGCCTGGCCGAGCAGGCCGCCCGCACCCTGCCGCTCAATACCCTGCGAGCGGTCGGAGAGATCCCCTCGCTTACCCGGCTGGTGGGGCAGGGCGTCGTGAACGACGCTCTCGCCGCCCTGGGGCCGGCGGACGAGGGACGCGAGGCCGGCGATGCCCCGCGGCTGACCTACGACCGGTACCACACGCTCGCCGAGGGCGTCGACTTCCTCTTCGCCCTGGAGGCCGCCTTCCCCGAGATCGCCCGGGTCGTCGATGTCGGCGACTCCATCGAGGGGCGGCAGATCTGGGCCCTGAAGGTTACCGACCACCCCGACAGCGAGGAGCCCGACGAGCAGCGCATCCTCTTCACCGGCGTGACCCACGCCCGCGAGTGGATCACCCACGAGCAGATGCTCTACCTCGCCGAGTACCTCACCACCCGCTACCACGGGGATCCGCTGGTTCATCACATCGTGGACGACTCCGTGGTGTGGCTGATCCCCGTGGTGAACCCCGACGGGTACGAGTATTCCTGGACCACGGATCGGATGTGGCGCAAGAACCGCCGCAACAATCCGGGCTCCTCGTGCGACGGGGTCGACATCAATCGCAACTACGACTTCAAGTGGGGGTACGACGATGAGGGCTCGAGCGGGGACAAGTGCAGCCTCACCTACCGGGGCCCGGCGCCGGCGTCCGAGCCCGAGACGCAGGCCATCCAGGGTCTGCTGGAGGAGCAGGCCTTCGCGGTGGCCGTCAGCTACCACAGCTTCAGCCAACTGGTGCTCTACCCCTGGGGCTACACCGAGAGCGTCAACGCCGAGTCGTTCTCCTCGCTGCGGGCCATGGGCAAGAAATACGCCCGGCTGGTGTACGAGACCCACGGCAAGGTCTACACGCCCGGACCGGGCGGCTACGGCATCTACGTGACCAACGGCGACTTCGACGACTATGCCTACGGGGCCCGGGGGACGCTCGCCTTCACGCCGGAACTGCGTCCGGCCGACTCGGCGGGAGGCGGCTTCCTGCTGCCCGAGGGCGAGATCGCCGCGACCTGCGAGGAGAACACCGCGGCGGCGTTGTGGCTCCTGCGGGTGGTGGCCGACGCCACCCCCTTCGAGCGCCCGGACGGCGCCCCCCTGTTCGAGGCCGCCGCGCCCGGGGAGAACCCCTTCTCGCTGCCGCTCACCCCGGTCCACCAGAAGCCGGGTCCCGCCCTGGGCTTTCCGGCGGGCCACGAGGACCGCCTCACCACCTGGCTCGACGACCTGGAGCACTGGCCCCCCTTCCGGGGCGCGCTGGGCGACGATTTCGAGGGCTGCGGCGCGGGCAGCGGGTACGTGGTCGATACCGCCGGTGATCCGCTGCTCCAGGACTGGATCGAGGGCCTGACCTCCTACGCGGTCCTGCCCGGTGTGTTCGAGGACGGCGCCGAGATCATGCTCTCGAACGTGCTGCCGGGTCTGAACGTCGTCGGCATCCCCTCCAGCACGCCGGTGTCCATGAAGGACCTGGCGGTCATCAAACGCCGCTGGGGGTCGTCGACGGCCGGGCTGGACTACGGCGAGACCATCCTCGAACGGAGGACCGCCCTGGAGGACCTGGAGGCAGCGGACCCCTGGCTGGACTGGACCTGGCAGTACGTGGACGCCGCGGGCGCCGTCCACTACGCCCATCCCACCGGCGCCGGCGGGGCCGGTGAGGACCTGCAGCCCGGCCGGGCGTACCACGTGCAGGTCAACGTGCCCTCCTGGCACTTCGGCGGCACCTACCCCGAGGACGCCGTCTACCTCCTGCAGTTCCCCTACAACGACAACGACTGCAACCTGAACGGCGTGCCCGACGGGGAGGACATCGCCGGTGGCACCAGCGCCGACTGCAACACCAACGGCCTGCCCGACGACTGCGAGCCGGACTGCAACAGCAACGGCGTGGCCGACGCCTGCGATCTCGCCGACGGCACCAGCACCGACGAGGACGGCAACGGAGTGCCCGACGAGTGTCACGGCATCCTCCGTGTTCCCCAGCAGTACGCCACCATCCAGGGGGCGATCGACGCGGCGGTCTACGGGGACACGGTGCTGGTGGGGCCCGGTGAGTACGCGGACAACCTCGATCTCAACGGGCAGGCCCCGGCCGCCAAGGTGATCACGGTCAAGAGCGCGGCGGGCCCCCGGCGCACGGTTCTGCGGGCCGCGGAGTTTGGCCCCGTGGTGGTCTTCGACGACGGCGAGACGCCCGCCACGGTGTTCGAGGGTTTCACCGTGCGGGGGGGAACCTCGAGCGGGGTGGTCTGCACGGGCCGCAGCAGCCCCACCATCCGAGACTGCATCATCTACGCCAACCTGGGGACCTACGGCGGTGGGATCAACTGCGTGGAGAGCAGCCCGGTCATCGAGCAGTGCGCCATCCTGGCGAACACCGGCGGGTCGGGCGGCGGGGGTCTCGCGGTGACTTCCCGATCCTCACCCACGCTGCGGGACTGTGTCATCGCGGGAAACATCGCCTTCGGCAGCGGGGGCGGGCTGCGGTGCAGTTATGACAGCGAGCTGACGCTGATCAACTGCCGCATCACGGGCAACCAGGCGGTGCTGGGCGGGGGAGCGTACTTCTTCGGCGGCAGGGCGGAGCTGCGGAACTGCACGCTGGCGGACAACCGTGCCGAGCTCAAGGGCGGTGGCCTCTACTGCAAGAACAGCCTCGAGGGCGTGGAGCTGCGCAACAGCATCGTCTGGGGCAACACGGCACCGGCGGGGCCGCAGGCCTACATCGCCCAGCCGCCGTCGACGCTCAGCGTCTGGTACAGCGACGTGCAATCGGGTGAAGGGGACGGCGTGGTCGTGGAGGGCGGCGAATTCGTCTGGGGCGAGGGCAACCTGGACGCGGATCCGCTCTTCGCGGTGGGCTTGCCGGGCCCCTACTTCCTGAGCCAGTTGGCGGCGGGGCAGGCCGTGGACAGCCCCTGCCTCGACGCCGGCGACGTGACGGCCGCCGACGCCGGTCTGGGCGGACGAACCACCCGCACCGACCGGGTCTCCGATGCCGGGACCGTGGACCTGGGTTTCCACTACGCCCCGGACGCGGCCTACGCCGGTGACCTGGACGGCGACGGCGAGGTGGACCTCGAGGACTACAAGGCCTTCGCCGATTGCCTCGGCGGGCCGGACAGCCCGCCCGACCCGACACCCCCGACGACCGAGCAGGACTGCCGCACCGCTTTCGATGTCGACGCCGACACCGATGTGGACCTGGACGACTTCCTCCGCTTCCAGGAGGCCTTCACGGGCTGATCGCCGGTCGGCGGCCTGACGGGCCGCCCCACCTGCCACGCGGCGGGGCGGCGCTTGAAAGGGTAAGACCTGGACATCTTGTTGGCTCCGGGGCGTGAGCCTGGCGAGCTGCAGAGGTCCGGGCGGCGCTGCGCCGTTCCGCCCCTGCCGGGCAGGCCGAAGGCAGCCCGGTCCCGGCGCTCCGGGGCTGGGACCCACCTCGTCGGCAGGGCGGTCAAGTGCCGTCGGGACGGATGAGGAAACGCCGTCAGGGCCGGCCCGGCCGGTGGACGCGAAACGCGGGGTGGACTCGGAAGTGGGGCACCCGGCGGGTGCCCCCGGGCCTTTCGCCGCGCCCGCCGCGCGGGGCCACCACCTCGTGCAGGTCGAGGGGCCCGGCGTCCGGTCAGAGCACTCCCGGCGCGCCGGGACAAGCCTGGTGACCGGGCCTTCCGACAGCGCCGGCACCGGCGCCGACGGGCCGCCCCAGACCGCCACGCCAACCCCTGTCCGCGGGCTCGCGCCGCGCGGCTCTGGTCGCCGGCCGATCCGGGCGTGCCGTACGGCCCCCCGGTCTGTCCAGGAGCCTCCAGGGCTGCACCAGGGTATGGACCGGAGCCAACTGGAGATTCAGGGGGTAAGAATCCCGCCGCCGCCGAAAAGAGACCCCGGCGGCGGTGTTCGGCTGCGCCCGCGTCGCCGGGTCACGGCCCGTGCCGCCCCCCGGGAGATCGGAGGATGATCGGAGACACGGCGCGCTGGTGGGCCACGGGATGGGTCTGCTGCTGGGGTCTGGTCGGCATGGAGCCGCGTCCGGTCGCCGCGGAGGGGGCCAGTTCAGCACCCGCGGGACGGGCGGCCGGGCAGACGGTGCTGGTGTTGGTCCGCTCGTCCGACGGTCTCACCTTCTCAGAGTCCGGACGGCTGTTCGCGGTGGGCGCGGCGTCGCCCGACCTGGTGCGGCTTTCCACGGGGCGCGTGCTGGCCCTCTTCGATCAGGCGGTCGAGCGGGACGGAGCCGCGGCGAGCGTGATGGCGGTGGCCCAATCCTCCGACGGCGGGCGGACCTGGTCGCGGGCCCGGCCGATCCGGCTGCAGGATCGCAGTGGTGGCCGGATGGCCGGCCTGCGCGGGGACCTGCTGCTGGCGCCTCCCCGAGGTGCGCGGCTGTTCTTCGTGCCGGCCGACCGAGGGGAGGGGGGCGACCGGCTCCGCCGTTCTCCGGAAGAGACGCTGGTCTGCACGGCGTGGACGCGAAACGGTCTGGACTACCTGCTGGAGGACGACCCGCCCATCCGTCTGCGGGATCTCGGCGGCGCTCATCCCACCGTGTTTCTGGCGGATTCACAGATCCGGCTGCACGCGGCCGCGTTGTGGCCGGTCCGGCTGCACGGGGCGACCGACGGCACCCGGCCGTGCGAGTGCCGGGTAGCGCCGGACGGCGGACCCTTCCGGCGGGCGACCTGCGCCGTGCCGCAGGGCGTCCGTTTCGTGGGCAGCGTTGTAGTGGTGAAGTCCGGCCTCCGGGCATACGTGTCCTCGGCCGACGGGGTCTGCTCGATGACCTCGAGCGACGGCTCGAAGTGGCAGCGCGAACCCGGCCTGCGCCTGGCCGGCGCCTGGGACCCCGCGGTCGTCCGCCTCGACGACGGATCCTGGCTGATGCTCTGCTGCACCACCGCGGACCGTCGACCGGAGCAAGTCGCCGCAGACCCCCCTGAGCGTGATGCGGTCGGGGCTGGTTCTCCGGGGGCGGCAGGTAGCCCCGAGCCGCTGCTAATCGACCCGTGGGGTGAGCCTGCCGTCCGGCTCGCGGGCGAGGTGCCACCCGGGGCGGGCGGCTCAGCCGCACCGGTGGAGACCGCTCCGGGCGAGGCCGCGGCGTTGCCGGCGGAGGCTCAGGACGGGCTGTGGAACGACTGGGAGGCGGACGGGGAATACGCCGGGTCCGATCCTGCCCACGATGCCCCGGCGGCGGAATCCTGGCAGGAGGGCGGGGCCGGCCTGCTCGACCCCGGCTTCGCGCCGCGGCCGGACTTCCGCTACCCGGTGGATTACCTGGCGTACTACCGGGAGCTCCTCCAGCCGCGCACCGGCGACAACGCCTTCGACGTCTACGCCGGGTTCATCCCCGGCCCCTGGACGGACCCGGCGCAAGCGGCCGAGTGGCCGGAGCTGCGGAACATGCTCGCCGACCCCGATCACCAGGGCCCGCCGGGACCCTGGGATCCGGGCGAGCATCCGGAGTGGGCCGCCTCCGGCGACCAGGCCCGTGATCTCCTCGAGGCTTTCCGCGAGGCCTCGCTGCACGACGGCTACGCCCAGCCGCCCTTCTTTCTCGGCGAGGACGAACGGCCGGGCGGTGCCGAGCACGGACCGCTGCTGCTCGAAATGACCCTGCCCACCCTCAGCCGGCACCGCCAACTGGCCCGAGCGACACTCGCCGAGGCCTGGCGGACGGAGGACGGCGCCGTCTCGTCGGAACGCATGCTCGATTCCTGGGAAACGGTGCTGCGGAACGCAGATCATCTGTGCCAGGGGGCGACACTTATCGAGGAGCTGGTGGGCCTGCACGAGAAGCACCTCGTCCAGGAGACCGCCCGCCAGGCGCTGGCCCGGGGGGTCTTCGAGTCCGCGGAGCTGGAGACCGCCCTGGACCTGCTGGTCGACCTGGACCGCCACGACGTCGACCCGGTTCGGGCCCTGCGCGGCGAGCACGCCATGACCATGGAGGTGGTGCAGTTTCTGTTTTCCCCGGCTGACGCGGACGGCCAGCCGCGGGCGAATCCCGAGCGGGTGGACTACCTGATGACCGACCTGTTCGAGATGGCCAACCAGGGTGACCGGATCGAGCGTCTCGAGCAGATGACACCTGGCGACGTCCAGGAGACGGTGGAGGCCCTCGATGAGTACTACTGCCGGCTGGGCCGCATGATGCGGGTTGGTTATCCCGAGTATCGCGGCCCGGAACTGGACGAGATGGCCAGCGAGGAGTACGTGCCCACCTCGCCGGTTACCGAGGTGATGCTGCCGGCCCTCGGACGGGTGCACCAGCTCCGGGCGCGGAACGAGGCATCCCGGCGGGCGACCCGGCTCAGCTACGCGGCGCACCTCTTCCGGGCCCGGAACGGGCGGTGGCCGGTCTCGCTGGACGAGCTGCCGGCGGAGCACGGCCGGCAGATGCGAACCGACCCGTTCACCGCCGAGCAGTTCGGCTACCGGCTTACGCCGGGTGGCCCGGTCATCTACTCGCTCTCCGAGAACGGGGTCGACGACGGCGGAGTGCACTCTCCCCGCTGGGGCGATGGAGCGGCCCCCGACGATCCCGGTCCTGATGATCACGTCTTCTGGCCGCCGTCTGGCGACTGACCCGGCGTATGCCGAGGCCTCAGGACGGCTGATGCACGCGCCCGCGGCCGAGCGGGCGAGCCTTCGCCTGCTGTATGCTTCGGCGCAGCACGACGCCCGGAAGCCGAGCGGCCTCCGGGCGTCGCGTCGTCGGGATTCCAGTCGCAGGGCGAACGGCCCGTGGTCCGTCCGGAGGTTACTCCGAGAGGAACACGCGGATCGGGCCGTTCAGGAGAGTCTGGTCGCCCTGGATGGTGCGGTCCGGATTCACGGCCCCGTTGCGGGTCGCGATGTTGTCGTAGGAGTAGACGGCGTTGTCGCCGTTGTCGACGACGTAGCCGACGCCGTTTGAATCCACCGAGATGGCGGAGATGGTCACCGCCACCGGGATGGTGAGCGTGAAGTCCGGGTTGACCGTCCCGTTGAGCGTGGCGGCATCGTTGAAGGTGTGGACCTGGCCGTTGACGTTGTCGACCACGAAGAGGTTGTCGTTGTCGTCGACGTTCACGTCGAACACGCTGCCGAAGGCGGCGCTGTCGATGATGCGGGTGGCGGCAAAGTTGCCGTTCAGGTTGGCGGCGTTGGCGAAGACCAGCACGTTGGTGTTGCCGCTGTTGGCCACGTAGAGGTCGCCGCCTTCGCCGAAGTTGATCCCCGTCGGCGCGCTCAGGTCCGCGCTGGTGATCGTCCGCGTGGGCGCCAGGTTACCGTTCAGTGACGGCGTGTCGGTGAAGGTGAACAGCTCATTGGTTGCCAGGTTGGCCACCATCAGCTGGTCGGCGGAGGTGATGGCCAGCGAGACCGGCCCGGTCAGCAGCGTGGCGGCGCCGAACAGGAACGCGTCCGGATCCAGGTTGCCGTTGGTGTTGGGGGCATCGTCGTAGGTGGTGATCGACTGGCCGGTGAAGTTGACCGCCAGGAGCTGGTTGGTGGGGTTGACCACGATGTCCGCCGGCGCGTCGAGCAGCGTGTTGGCTCCCTGCAGGTTCGTGTCCGGTGCAATGTTGCCGTTCACCGACGAGGGGTTCTGATAGCTGGTCACGTTGTCGCCGGTGAAGTTGGCGATGAAGAGCTGCGGCACGACCGCGCGGCTGACGATCACGTCCACGGTATCGGGAGCCGAATCGACGGTGCCGTCGTTGACGACCAGCTCGAAGGTCAGGGTGACGTCCTCGTCGGGTGCGGTGAAACTCGGCGAAGCGGTGTCCGCGCCGGTCAGCGTGACGCCGGTGCCGACCGTCAGGGTCCAGGCGAAGCTCAGCGAGTCGCCGTCCGGATCACTGCTGCCCGAGCCGTCCAGCGTGACGGTGTCACCTCCGGTCACCCCCTGGGCGACGCCGGCTTCGGCGACGGGCGGCTGATTCTCCTCCTCGCCTTCACCCTCACCCTCACCTTCGCCTTCGCCCTCGCCTTCACCCTCACCCTCACCCTCGCCTTCGCCCTCACCCTCACCTTCACCCTCGCCCTCGCCTTCGCCTTCACCACCGACGCCACCGCCTCCGGTGGCGGTGGTGCAGCCGGTGAGGAACACGCTGCCGCCGGTCGCGACGCCCAGCATGGCGAACAGCGCCAGGACGACGAACACCCACTGCAAGTTTCTGCGGCCCATGATCTGCATCTTTCAATTCTCCTGTATGGCCTGGAGCACGAGCGCTCCAGAGTGGACAAACGGGTCCCGGCCGGCGCCCGCGGCCGGCGCAGAGTTTCTCCATGCGAGTTACAGACGGTCCCCGGCGTCGGCGGGACGACGACCGCGCAGAGCTACCCGCCCCATGTCGGGCGGCTCTCTGCGGTCGATTCCGACAGGTGCCTGGATGAACGCACGCGTCGCCCGGGCGACAAAACCGCATCAACACATCTGCAGTTTGCGTCCGAGCGGCACCGCAAGGCCCGAAAACTCGGAGGAACTGTACCTTCGGGGGCGGTGACCGTCAAGAAAAACATCCCCAAATCTGGAAAGGGGTGGGCGGGGCCGGCCCGCGGGCGTGCCCGGCCGGCGGCGGAGGGTGTCCCGGTGTCGCCACAGCCGGGAGATCGTCCTGCCGATTCGTCGATCGGAAGTGGAGCGGGCGCCGTACTGCGGGGACGCCGGCGCCGGGAGAGACGCCCGAGCGGGCCGCTCAGGCGGTCCAGCGGACCGTGCCGGTTTCGCCGTCGACGGTCACCAGGGCGTTGTGGGGCACCAGGGAGATGACGTCCTCGGCCGGCTGGCAGACCAGGGGCAGGCCGCAGACGATGGCGCCCTCGACGATGTTGGTGTCGGCCGGGCGTTCCAGCACGATGGCGGCCGGCTGCCGCCCCTGCCGGGCCAGCACGCCGAGCACCACGCAACCGCCCGACGAGCCCTTGGTCTCCGGGTAGATCAGCACCCGCCCGGCGATGGACTCGCCCTCGTGCTCGTGGCCCCGGGCGATGATCTCGCCGCTGTCCATGTCCACGTCGCCCAGGAAGGAGAAGGCCTGACGGCAGACCAGGGCCGGGCCCCGGGCGGTCCCCTTGACCATGCCACGGCATGTCACTTGGTGTTCCGGCATGCGCTTCCCCTACAGCCTGCCGGCGACGGCCGCCCGCAGGCACTCCTCGCGGCTGCGCAGGGCGGTCCGGCAGCCGATCAGGTCCCCCACGTAGCGGGCCATCTTGCAGGAGTCGGTCACCATGGCCCGCACCTGCGGGGTGGGCAGGCCGTGCTCCTTGCAGGTGCTGGTCCGCATGTGGCACTCGACCGGGCAGGTGTCGCAGATCACCAGCCCGCCGGCCGTCTCGATCCGCCGGGTGATCCCCTCCCAGTCCGCTGCCTGTTTGGTCATCCGGTTGGTGCAGATCCACAGCCGCACGCTCGGGGGCACCCTTGCGTCGGTGCCGCTGAGCCAGTCGGCCACCCGGCGGAGCTGCTCCAGCGTGTAGTGCGGGCAGCCCAGGGTGACGAAGTCGATCTCGTCGCCGGGCGCGATTTTGGTCAATCGGTCGTAGGCCGCCCGCAGCTCGGCGGGGCCCACGATGTGGGTCTCCCGCGGCACGGTGCCGTGGAAGGCCGCCTCGACCGAGTCGGCTTCGGCGGTGTGACCCGGGGCGTGAAACAGGGTCACCGACCCGCTGGTGGCCAGGGCGGCGCCCAGGGCCAGCAGGTTGTCCTGGGTCGTGCCGGCGGGCAGGTGCTCGAAGACCGGCACCGCGCTGCCGACGATCGCCCCGGCATGGAAGCCCAGGGCGGAGTAGTCCGCGTCACAGGCCAGGTCCGCGGGCTTCAGCTCCAGGTGGAACAGGTGGGTGCCCCGGCGGTTCTCCTCGACGAGGTAGCCCATCTGCGGGTACTTGCCGGTGACGGCCGCGTA
>Ga0180432_10000831_pt1 | contig 49980 bp, 43 predicted proteins | sample SS_ome_10_FD_132414 | JGI IMG/M metagenome (GOLD analysis project Ga0180432, IMG submission 132414) | Hypersaline lake sediment archaeal communities from the Salton Sea, California, USA - SS_1_MS_2 metaG | ecosystem: Environmental > Aquatic > Non-marine Saline and Alkaline > Hypersaline >...
CTACCAGCTGATAGCGGATATCGACGGGGACCGGGAACTAGAGGTGCTGTGGCTCGCCCCGTTCCCGATCGTGACTGATGCCGGTACCGGTGAACTGGAAGCCTACTATCTGAACGAGTTCGTTGCGGTTGGTGTCAGCGGTAGGCACAACAGCGGCTGGTGGGGCGATGTGGATAAGGACGGTGTCTCGGAGTGGATAGTCGAGCTGATGGGGGACACCTACCCGGAGACACAGCTGTACTGCCTAACCGGCGGTGGGTCTTTCCCGGCGGAGTCCCCGTGGCCCGAGTACTATCACTGTGCGTACCCGGCCGAGTACCAGCTCGAGCAGGACTGGCTTACCCTCAAGTCCGCCGGTTCGAACTCCCTGTGGTTCCCGATACCGGAGGCATCTACCACACTCTGTATTGGGTGTCTGGCGTACCTCTTCATCTCCATCATACGCAGAATCGCAGACACAGATTCCTGCCACAGGCAAGAGCCGGAGGCGACGGCCCCTTTCGGGGTCAGTGCACCCAATATGCATGGACCTGTGAGGTGATCAGCCCCGGGCGGGATTCGAACCTCAGGTAGAAAAGCACCGGATTCGGTTTTGCCTGGTCAGGATCCGGGTTCATGAAACATATTCGGGCAGAGATGGCGACAGCCAGGAGCAGTGTCAGCAGCGACGAAAGCAGGACTGGGGTCTCTGACAAGAATGGAGGATGGAGAGGTCTACCTCGACTCTCTGTATCCTCCTGTTCTGGATCTCGGGGAAAAGCGTTCTGGAACTCCCATTACGCCCGAGAAGTCACTGAATGCCCAAGGGGCTTTCCCGAAAGACTACCTACTCGCCCGACAATGGAGTGCAGCTCTGGTACGGGTACCGAGGTCAGTGCGATGGGTGTTCATATAAAAAAGCAATGCCTCCTTACCTTGGCGTAGAACTGTTTGCAGTAATCCTTGATCTGGTCCCTGTTCTCAGCCTCCTTTCTAAGCCGTCTGTACTCTCTGTCCCTTGACAGAGGTAATTATGTCCCAAAGCCGCTTTCTCCTTCACAGTAATATGTATGTAAAACTCTTAAAAAGTTGTCTTGGCAGGAGTTTAGCCAGGGGGATTCCATGAGAGTGATTCTGGGGAATCATACGGAGCGAGCGTCCTACTTCTACTTGTTGGTAGTCGTAATCACATCACTCACCACGATTGCTTCACTATCCTTCGCTACTCCTGAAGATCATCCTAGTTTTGTGGCCAATTCTTCTCTGGCGGAAGAGGTCTTGGAGAAGGCTGTAAGGCTATCACCACCCATACAGAAGAGGTTCTTAGTGTCGCAGAAGATACATGACCCCAAGGCGGTGCGGTATTGGCGCTCGAGAATGCTAGAGATGTCAGAAACCTCCGATAGCAGACGGCAAGTCGCCTTGCCAGAAGGGGATGTCGATGACTACGTGATAGCTGTCTACCGAGTTGAGCCAAAGGAGTTCATGAAGGGAGACAAGCCGGTGAGAGGAGATGGGGAGGTCATGGTCGTCTTGGTCGGGCACCATCTTCCGGCGGGAACACACTCAGAATTCCAGTATCACTGGGCCGGCTTCCATGTTTTTAACGCAAAGAAGCAACTCGTAGGCGTAGGCAGACACGTTTCTCGGGCCAGCACGTTCAGACCACTGGGACACGAAAACACAGGCAAAGGTGGTGATCTATGATGTCCATTCCCAAGACAGCGCTGGGATGGGTTCGTAGGCAACTCTCTGAACTGACGAACTCCCTAAGGACTTCGAAACTCAGACTAGCATTCTTGATACTCACAGTACTTTCAAGTGCATTGGCAGTGAGCTATATCTTGACCGGAGATCACGGAAGATGGGAGCAGAGAACAGCTGCGGTGTGGAAACCGGCCCCTTGCTATACAGTGCCGTATAACTGCAACCAGTCCGAGCTAATCATCATGGGTAGTGTTGAGTCAAAGACACCGTTGAGTAAGTCTGCAGGCGACACGACTTACTACAACATAAGCCTAGAAGTTGAACGTACACTCAAGGGGCCACGCTTCGACAAGGTGGTAATCATGGTTATGCAGGGAAGCAAGAAACTTGACTGGACGTACAGTCCAGAAATTGCCACGGGAGAAAGACTCTTCCTACCTGCCCTGTTCGAGCTATCCGATGGCTGGTACAGCATTGGATATGAGTGTGCTTCCGAGTACTTCATCTGGCGAATTCAAGGCAACCAGGTCTACAATAAGATGGGCCTCATGCCCAGAGATCCCGATATGCCTACCGAACTTCGGCAGCAGTGGCAACGGACGTTTAGTGTCGAAGAGTTCGTCTCCCTCATCGAGAGATCGATTGAAGACCCAGAGAAGGTGAGGAGAGAGATTGCTGGAGGGTGAGTTCATACACGATTTCATTCCATGGGCAAGGATGTTGGTTTTCGGGGTTTCCCTGGGAATGATTGCTGGATTCGTCTTGGTCAACGCCACGGACTACTGCGACGATTATTGTAACGATCACATCTACTACATGTGGCACAAGCAGACCCATTCGACTCCTCAGCTAGAGTACCACTTCTCCTCTAACATGTCGGAGCTGGACCCAGTCACTTACGGTGATGCTACGCAAGCGTTCAACGAAGCCGCCGGTGAATGGAATTCGGGATCCAACAACTCGATCAAGTTGGCCAACGTCCAAGACACTGGCCAGAACAACGTCATCTACGCAAAGAGTCATATAGGCGACGCAATTGCTAAAGCATCGTGGGACGAGTACGAAACGCAAGATGGGAAGTCATACCGAAGGCCAACAAACATAATCATCTGGTTCGACGATACCGAGGAGTGGGAGAAATATGGAGGCTTAAGTACATGCCCCCCGTTCAGTGTGAAAGGCGTGGCCATGCACGAGCTGGGGCATTGGCTTGACTTGTATGATATTGAGGATGAGGACTACGACGATGTCACAATGTGGTGGCTACAGGAGTTCCCGCACAAGGACTACCTTCACCAAATCGATAAGAACACCATCTGGAAGATCTATTCAGATCCTCGATGGAACCAATTCGATTTCGGCGTGTATTACGAGAACGGCGGCTATGAACAGATCTGGGGCGAGGTTTGGCAGCCTGGCTGGTACCAACACAGCAGTAGCGGACCCTCGGATCCCCCCGATATGGTTGAAGATCAGGAAAGGACATTCTATGTAGATACCTCAGGCATCAGGGGAGCCGAGGAGTTCAGCTACCCAGCACACACCACAGACATGACGATGCGCGTAATCTGGGATGACAACTCTCTCTTGCTAGTGGACTGCGATACATACGTGGACGAGCCCCCATACGTTACCGAAGACAGCTGGTGGTTCGCCGAGAATCCCTATACCGGTGATGATACCGCCTGGTTATGTGTAAACTACAACGCTGATGAGTTCTCGTCCCAAACACACAAAGGTAGCGAGATATATGTGGAACTCCGAGCGGAACAGACAGGCACGGATATCCCAGTAACTGTGAGGCTGACTTCAGCTGACTACCATGCCAATCCCTGGGAAGATCGTGCAGAACACACATTCCGCTTCGACATCGAATAGCCGCCCCTCTGGCATGATTCCTGTTTCCAGGCTAGATATCTGAGGCTGGGAAACCCCCAGCGTGGCTGAGCGAGGGACTCGCAGAGTACATGTCCACAAACACAGCATCACCACATTTGTGACATCATTGCCCTGTGATCAAACGTCACTGAAATAGGCGGAAGGACCAGCCCCGGGTGGGATTCGAACCCACGACCTGCGGATCTTTCTCTTCTAAGGATACGAATCCGCCGCTCAAGCCAGCTAAGCTACCGGGGCTCTGAAAAGATATTTACCGATCCGTGGCCGTCGTGTGCCGATGGCACCGGATCTTCTGAGGGACCACGGGGAGCAAGAAATCATAAAAATGTTAGCGGATGAGTTCGGCATAGAGGACCTGGACGACGCGGCCGCTGTCGATGAGCACCCTGAGCTCCTCTCCAGCGGCGACATGATGTTCCAGAGCACGGACCTGCCCTCCAACACCAGCCCCCTCTTCTGGGGGCATCGATTCATAGCCGCCAACGTCAGCGACATGTCCGGCATGGGTTGCAGGCCGATATGCATGATGGTATCCCTCGGCCTCCCCGGGGAGATGGAGACGGGAAGGTTCAGGAGGCTGCTGGAGGGGATGACCTGGGCCTGCAGCGAGGCGGAGATACGGATCATAGGCGGCGACACAAACTCCTCCCCCGAGGTGGTTCTATCGGGATTCATAGTCGGCACGCCGTACCGGGAGCCCCTCCTCAGGTCCGGTGCGCGGCCCGGCGATGGGGTTTACGTCACCGGCAGACCGGGGATGTCCGCCCTGGGCCTCGCCCTCATCCAGTCCAGGGAGGACCTGTACTTCGACACCCCTGACCTCCTCGAGGAGGATGTGAACGGGTCCGCCGAGGCGCTGGGGGCATTCCTCGCGCCCGAGATCAAAACGGAGGAGGCCCAGTATCTCTCCGAAACCGGCGAGGTCTCCTCCTGCATAGACGTCAGCGACGGTATATCCACAGATGCAGGACACATCTCGCAGATGTCCGGCGTGGGGATTGTGATAGATCAGGGGAAACTGCCCATAAGCCCCCTGGCCAGGGGTCTGTGCGAGACCCTGAACCTCGACCCCGTTGATCTCGCACTTAACGGCGGAGACGACTTCGAGCTTCTATTCACTGCCCCCATGAACCTGGAGGACCAGCTGCTGGAGGACAAGATCGCGGTCAGGATAGGGGAGGTCGAGAGGGGCCATGGTACGCGAATACGGCGTCCGGATGGTAACGTCGAAACCTTGAAGAGTGGTGGATATCAACACTTCTCCGGGGAAGCTGATTGAAAGAGGCTTCATTCTGGGATCGGGAAGACGGCTCCGTAGCCTGTCACCTGTGTCCCCACGAGTGCAAGATCGGAGACGGAAAGAGGGGAATCTGCAAGATCCGCGAAAACAGGGGTGTAACCCTCTTCGCACTAACCTACGGCCGGCCGGTATCCCTCGCAGTCGACCCGGTCGAGAAGAAGCCGCTTTTCCACGTATATCCCGGCAGCGACATCTACTCGGTTGGCCTCGCGGGCTGTAACCTTCAGTGTTCCTTCTGTCAGAACTACGAGCTGTCCCAGGCCCGCCCCGAGGATCTGGCGTCCCATGACGCGCCGCCGGAGACGGTCGTCGGCAACGCCAAGGAACGCGGGTGTCGGGGCATAGCGTTCACCTACAACGAGCCCGTGATATCGATCGAGTACGCGATGGATACCTTCGAGATCGCGCACCGAGAGGGGCTCTTCACCTGCTTCGTCACCAACGGGTACATAAACCCTGAGCCCGCAGAGGAGGTAGCGAAACTCCTAGACTGCGCCAACGTGGACTTCAAGTCCTCCGAGCCCGAGTTCTACCGCAAGCTGTGCAAGGCTCCGAGGCTCGACTCCGTCAAGGAGACGATAAGGATCTGGGACGAGAACGACGTATCGATAGAGCTCACCAACCTCATCATACCGGGCGAGAACGACTCGGAAGAGGTGCTGGACGGAGTCATAGACTTCGCCCTCGAGATCGGGGAGGATACCCCCCTTCACTTCTCGCGTTTCCATCCCGCCTACAAGCTGAGGGACGTGCCCTCGACCCCGACCGAGACGATAGAGTCCGCCGTGATCAGGGCCAGGGACCGCGGGCTCGAGTACGTCTACGCCGGCAACATACACGGATCGAAGTGGGAGAACACCTACTGCCCGGAATGCGGCTCGGTGGTGGTCGCCCGATCGGGCTACTCCCTGGACGAGATCAACCTCGATCCCGGTAACCGGTGCAAGGAGTGCGGTCACGAGATACCGATCCTGGGCACGGCCACCAAGAGAAGCAGCTGGTCCTTCTAGCGAACCCCGGACAGCGCAATTCTCTCCAGAAGGGAGACCTCAACCGGTTCGGAGAGCGCTAGCCTCCCCTTCACCCTCTCCCTATTGTCCTTTTCTACCTCGAAAGGCCGCTCGGACCTCCTGCCACCGGTGAGGGCGAGCGCCTCCTGCAGCTGCTCTTCGGTGACCTTCACCCCGACCATCACCAAGCTCTCGGAATCCTCCCTCACCCCCATGAGCTCGATGGCCTCGGAGATCTGGGTCGTGCAGGACGCCTTGACCAGGATCTCCATCGCGAGGCTCTGTGATACGTTCTCGCCGCTCTCCATCGATCTCGCCGCCTCGAATATCGCGAAGTCAACGTGCCCTCTGCCGAGAACCATGGCGCCGTCCAGTAGCTGGAACTCGCCCAGCTCCATCAGCCTCGACAGGAGCTCCCCCACATCGTCGATCTGTACGCCCTCTATCCCCACCACCTTCACCTCAGCGGTCCTGGATTTGACGGTTTCGATGAGATCCTCCAGGTCAGCCAACTCTAGCCCACCAACCTGGGTAACAGGCCGAGGATGTCGAAGCCCCCCTCCGCCCTGCCCTGACTGACGATTCGCTCCAGGATCGGGCCGGCTCCCTCTGACACCGTCGTCCTGCCCTTTCCGATGGAACGCAGGGAGTGGGCATCCGACCCGCCAACCTCGCCCGCGCCGATAGCCCTACAGAGTCCCAGCACCGCACCCCTGGGCAGCGGCGAGTGAGCGTTGACGGTCTCCACGGCGTCGAAATCGTACTTGACCGATTCCCAGCCCATTCCCGACCTGTAGAAATCGAAGGGGTGGGCGACCGCGGCTATGCACTCGGGGTAGCTATCCCTCAGGATGGACAGCACCGCCCCCGCGGTCCTCTCCCCCGAAAGCTCGAACTCGGGAGAACCGTAGAGCAGGATGTGCCCCTCCCTGCATGAAACCTCGATTCCCGGTATCACCGTTATGCCCTCCTCCCTGCCCGCATCGAGAGCCTCGCCGACACCGTCCTGGTTATTGTGGTCGGTAATCGCCAGGCCATCCAGGCCGATTCTCGCGGCCCTCGCCACCACCAGTGCCGGCGGGTCCCTGCCGTCGTGCGAGTAACTCGTGTGAACGTGCATGTCCAGTTTCAGGATCTCACTCAATCCCAGTCCCCGGAGACACTTCCGCGTCGGGCATCAGGAGGGAGACCTTGCCTCCGTCGACCGCGGCCAGCAGCATCCCCTGTGACTCCACGCCGAATATCTTGGCGGGTTTGAGGTTCGCCACGATGACGATCTGTCTGCCCACAAGATCATCCGGGCTGTAGTGCTGGGCCAGGCCGGCAACGAGAGTTCTCTCGTCCTCGGCATCCACCTTCAGCTTGATCAGGTTCTTCGATCCCTTGACCGCCTCGGCCTCAAGGATCTTGGCCGTCCGGATGTCGATTCTCTTCAGCTCCTCGATATCGATTACGTCCTCGCTCATCTCCTCTTCCTCCTCTGTCTCTCCCGAGAGCCATCGCTTCTCCTCGTCGATCCTCTCGTCCTCGATCTTCTCAACCAGCGGCACCGGCTCGGGGATCTCATCCCCCGGGGTCACGTTCTTGTTCACGTCCGGCGCGAGAGGCTTCGACTCCCGTATGGTTCCCTCCTCACCCAGGTGGAACCACACCCTCTCGGCCAGCTCCGGCACCAGGGGGTAGAGCAGAACCGCGGCCTTCTTGACGAACTCCAGGCAGAGGAACATCGTCGTGCCCGCGTCGCTCGGCCTGGTCTTGACCGCCTTCCACGGCTCCTTCTCGTTGAAGTACCGGTTGGCGGAAACGAATGCGTCGACCAGGCCCTGCACGACCTTGGACAGGTCGCACCTCCGGTAGTGACGGGTCAGGGAGCGTATCATCTCGCCCCGGTAGGCGTCGAACTCCTGGTCCCTCTCGTCCAGCTCCCCGGGCTGAGGCACCTGCCCGTCGAAGTTATTGTAGGTGAAGGTGAAGGCCCTGTGGATGAAGTTGCCGATGTTATCGGCGAGCTCCCGGTTCACCCTCTCCTGAAACTCCTCCCAGCTGAAGTTCGAATCGGCTGTGGAGTTCGAGGCCTTGTAGGAGAGGTAGAACCTCAGGTAATCGGCCGGATACCTGGATACCGACCTCTGGACGGGTATGTACCACCCCCGGCTCTTGCTCATCTTCTTGCCGTCGAGGGAGAGGTAGCCGTTCACCACGTACTTGCTTGGCAGAACGTACTCGCCGACAGCCATCAGCATCGCGGGCCAGAATATGAGGTGGTGCTGGACTATGTCCTTGCCTATGAAGTGAACCAGACCGGTGTCCGGGTCCTTCAGCCAATCCTCCCTGTGGCCCCCCTTCCTCCTCGCCCACTCGGTGAAGGAGGAGAAGTAGCATATTGGTGCGTCGACCCAGACGTAGGCGTACTGGTCGTCGGTGGCATCGGGGTAAGGAAGCCTGAAGCCCCAGTAATCCTGTCTGGTGATGTCCCAGTCCTTCAGCCCGCCCCTTATCCATCCCAGCACGTGGTTAACCACCTGGGGCGGGAACATGTCCTCGGGCTTGTTCGATAGCCAGTCCTTCAGCCTCTCCGAGAACTCCGACAGCTTGAAGAAGAAGTGTGTCGCCTTTCTGGTAACCGGCGGCCTGCCGCAGATCGCACACTTCGGATCCTGGATCTCGCCCGGCTCCAGTGCCCTCTGGCAGGCCTCGCAGCCGTCGCTGTACTGATCCTCGGCCCCGCAGTAGGGGCATGTGCCGATCACGAACCTGTCGGGCAGGAACTTCTCGTCCGTCTCACAGTAGTACGACTCGACCTCCCTGGACTCGACGTAGCCGTTCTCCCGCATCTTCAGCAGAAAGTCCTCGGTAAGCACCCGGTTCCCCTCGCTGTCGGTCCGGTTGTAGTTGTCGAACTCGATCCCCATGCTGCGCAGGTCGTTCAGCTGCCGCTCCCTGTAGAACTTGGCGTGCGCGGCGGGGTCGACGCCCCGTTCCCTCGCCGACATCTCTATCGGTGTGCCATGTTCATCCGCCCCGCAGACGTAGACCACGGTTTCGCCCGATATTCTCAGGAACCGCGTGTAGACGTCCGCGGGGATGTAGGTGCTGCAAACGTGCCCCATGTGTATGTCGCCGTTGGCGTAGGGCAGCGCTGAGGTCACTATGGTTCTCTTGCGGGCGGACATCTGCCTTCTCACACCTTGAGTGCAGTCGAATCGGTGCTCATATATATCTCACCGCGGTGGCCGATACGGCGCCGTACCGTAAATCGCGTCTCGCGGGATCGATGCCCCTCGCGGGGAGCAGGGCAACAATGCGGTCCGGCTGGGTTTCAGTGCAGATCCAGCCTGAAGAGTCGGACCTCGTTGGTGTCGTTCTCACAGGCAACCTCGGCGTAGACCCAAAGCTGGCCCTCCCTCCACATCCAGTGGGAGTACCGCCAGGTATGGTATCGACCGGGCGTGCTGCTCTTCAGGTACGGTTCACGGGGTGTGAGATCGACACACGACCTCATGTCCGGGCTCCACGCGAGCCCGGTGGCGATGTTGTAGGGCGGGTCGAACCACTCGGGATGCGATCCCTCGTACACGAAGAGATATCCCGCGCCCATCGGCAGCACGCATGCGGGCCTGGTGTAGAAGGTGTGCCAGCCGCCCAGGTCGAACCACGGCCCGTCTCCGGCCCGGGACCACTTCCTCCCATCATCTGATACGAAAAGGTACGTACGCTCCGGGTGGTATCCTATGACCAACATCCGGTACCGCCGGCCATCGAACCAGACGAATGGGTCCTTGTAGCCCTTAACCCCGTAATCCCTCTCGCCGCCAGAGGTGTTGGGGCAGAGGACAGGGGTGGCGGTGGAGGGGTCGAAGTCCTCGGGGTCCTCAACGTCATCCAGCCGAAGGATGGACCAATTCCCCTCGCCTTCGAACGGCCAGGGCCCGCAGAGGTAGATACTGAAGAGCCCCGAGTCGGGATCGTAGAGCAGCGACGGCCTTTCGAACCCGGCGATCGGGACCTCCTCCCTCTTCAGCTTGGCTATGTTGCCGAACCTCTTGCCGTCCGTGCTTCGCAGGATTCGAACCTCGTATCCCCTCTTTCCCCTGGGGGAGATAGCCTCCCGCATCCTCGTGGCCAGGTAGGTGTCCCCGTCCGGTATCCTGGCCACAGAGGGCGCACCGGCCCACCAGTCCGGCTCGTTGCGTTCCGGTCGGAGAACGATAAGGTAGTCCTCCCATCTCTCGTCCTCGATCACTCCGCTCATAATCACAACCTCAGTATTCCGATAGGTGCTGGTATCGCAGTCCGTGGTTTAAGCGGGCCTTAAACATATAAGTGCGATCAGTTGACCTGAATCAGATAGCATGACGAACCTGCTCTTTCTATTCACGGATGAACAGAAGGCCAGCACCCTGGCGGCGTACGGGAACAGCAAGATCCAGATGCCCAACCTCAACAGGCTTGCGGCTGAGGGCTGTGTCTTCGAGAAGTCGTACGTGACCCAGCCGGTGTGCACCCCGTCCAGATCCTCCCTGCTGACAGGTCTCTACCCCCATACCAACACATGTACCGCCAATAACATCCCCCTCCCGGAACAGATTGACTGCATGCCCGAGATGCTTCCCCGGGACAAATACGTGACCGGGTACCACGGTAAGTGGCATCTCGGCGACGAGATATTCCGCCAACACGATTTCGATGAGTGGAGGGCGATAGAGGACGGCTACCTGAAGTACTACCGCCCCAAGAGGGACCGCGATGCCAGATCCTCGTACTACCACTTCCTGGTCGAAAACGGCTACCAGCCCGGCGGCGGGAACACCTTCTCGAGGGGGACGTGCGCCAGATTCCAGGAACGATACGGCAAACCGGCGTATCTCGCCGGCGAGGCGTCCCGCTTCATACGGGAGAACAAGGACGATGACTTCGTGCTTTTCGTCAACTTCCTGGAGCCCCACATGCCCTTCCACAGCCCCCGGAACGACCAGTACGACCCCGAGGATGTCGCCCTCCCGGAGGACTTCAACGACGTTCCCACCCAGGATCAGCACCCGAAGCCCCGCCTGCTCTACAAGACCTACAGGGAGAGGGGATTCGACACCTTCTCCCTCTCCAGCGAGATCAGCTGGCGACAGATCATATCCAACTACTGGGGCCTCTGCAGCCTGGTTGACACCTACTCCGGGAAGATACTCGACACCCTCAGGGAGTGCGGCCTCTACGACGACACCGTGATCGTCTTCACCTCGGACCACGGCGACATGATGGGCAGCCACCGGCTCATAGCCAAGGGCATCATGTATGAGGAGGCGGCCACCGTTCCCATGATAGTCAGGATGCCGGGACAGGAGGAGCCGATTTCCTTCAGCGAACCGGTGAGCCAGATAGACCTCCTGCCAACCCTGCTCGACCTGCTGGACGAGCGGATCCCGCCCGGCCTCCAGGGCAAGAGCCTCAAGCCCGTTCTCGAGGGCGAGACGGGTATAGAGGACGATGTCTTCGTCGAGTGGAACGGGCCCAACACCGGCGTCGGGAAAGTCTTCGTAGAGGAGGGGTCCACGGAGGATGCCGTCAGGGCAGCCATGCAGGACCCGATCAGGACGGTCATCACCAGGGACGGCTGGAAGTTCAACTGCTCCCCCCTCGGCTACCACGAGCTGTACAACCTGAAAGATGATCCCCACGAGACCAGGAACCTTGCCCTCGACCCGGAGAACCGACCGCTGATGCGGGAGCTTCTCGGATCGATAAGGAAGTGGCAGGAACGCACCGAGGATACGGTCGAGCTCCCGGAGGATCTGACGCCCACCCAGCTCAGGTAGATACATACCTCCCCGGAACCTGGTAACTTATGCACATCTTGAGCATCGCATAACAGCCGCCGCCATCTGGCTGCGGCCCGAGGGCGAGAAGCTCACAGGGCGCGTGTGGAACGGCTCCACAGGAACTCGACGAGGGGCGTAGCATTATATTTCAGTATCACACATATCCCTTCGGTGAATCCCTTCCCCTTTACTGAGAGGTCGACCAAGATGTTTGGCAGAATAGCAGCCGCTACCATCGCAGCCATATTCGTTCTGAGTCTGTTCATCTCCGCGTCAGTTTCGACGCCGCCACCCGAGGATTTTCAGGTCGAGGAATACGCCTGGCTCAAGGAGGAGGGGGAAGATCCCTCTGCCTGGGGACAGTACAACAACACCGGCTGGAACAGGCTGGACCTCACCTACGTGTTCTCCAAGTGCAATCTGGCATACGTGGTCCGCACCAACGGCAGCGCGGATTTCAACGTGACATTCATCGTATACCACAACTCCAGTGCAGGCAGCGGCTTCGACCGGGAGGGGCACCTCTTCCCCGGAACCGGACCCAACTGGACCCTCACGGCGGGGGCAAGCCTCAGCCAGCCATCCGGAGGGTACTCCTATAACCTCTTCGTGACCACATTCGACCCCCAGGGGATCGGCGGCGACTACCAGGTGAGGATCAACGAGACAGGCCCCGGCCGGGGGAGCAACTGGACCTCTCCGGATGGAAACCCGGCCGTCCAGTGGATGTTCTTCCGGGTCCCCACCGCCACCCCGCAGACCTCTATCACCGATCAGACGGGGAGCGGCGAGCCGTTCTACCTGGACGGGGGCGCACAGACCACACACCTCAACGCCACCATGTTGTTCTCCCCTCCCGGAAACGAGACCGCGGCCTCCGTTGCCACGGTTCTTTGGAGGGACACCTCCGGCCAGGTGATCATGAACCGTTCCTCACCGATCACCTATGTCGGATCGGGAAAGTGGCTCGTCCAGGATGTCGTCAGGGCAAACGCCAGCGCCTTCCCTTACAACGCCACCGACCCCTACACCGTCAGCTTACAGGCGGGTTACTTCTCGGGTTCGGCGAGCTTCAGGATCCTATCGACGAACTGGGTCAGGGCCGAACTCGACGTGCTCCCGATAGAGGGGCAGTGGTTCGACCCGAGCAGCTTCAGGGTCCGCTACGCCGCCTCCATAAACACCGGGCTGCCGGGCAATCCCTACCAGGACGTGTCCAACGTCACGCTGGAGTTCTGGAACCAGACCGACAGGGTGGCGCTTCTCGCGAACCTCAGCTGGGACATAACCGGCTACACCGTGATCGAGGGAAGCACCTACACCTACACCTGGACCGGCATGATTCCCGTTGAGTATATAGACCGCGCTCCGGGCAGGGAGTTCTTCGGGCCCTACAGCGTGAGGTGCGATCCGCCCTCCGCGATGTATCCCGGTCTCGCCTCCAGGGGGGATTTCTATGTGGACGACCCGATCGAGTCCTACACATCCCTCGAGAAGGCATCGATGGCGCCGAGGAGCGCATTCAAGGAGGGAAGCGTTATATGGTTTAACCTCGAGCTGAACCCGACCTACCTCAGGGTCCCCCAGAACCAGAATGCCCCCTTCGAGCAGAAGGAGGCTAGCATAACCTGGCTGTGGCCAACCCCGCCCCCGGACCACGTGAAGACGGAAATGGCAAACGGGACCAAGAACTCATCCTGGCCCTCCGACCAGTACTGGGCCTTCAGCAGCCTAAACACCAGCGGATTCCCGGACGGGGTGTACTGGATAGCAGCCAGCGCGGATTGCCGAACCGGGTACACGGTGTGGGAGACGAAGAGTTACGACATATACCAGAGCTACTCCCCTCCCACAGAGGCCAATCCCATGCCCCCGATTACCAGGATCGCCGTAAGGCCCGCACCCAACGGGACCTGGAGCACGGTGCCGGTTATGATCAAGTTCTACCCATCCGATCCAGGAGTCGGGGGCTCCGGCGTGGAGAACATGTTCTACCAGGTCGACGGGGGCGATGCGGTGGAGCTGGGCTACCAGCCCACCTCGATCCCCGCGCTGGAGGGCAGCCACACCTACACCTACTGGGCCCAAGACCGCGCAGGGAACGTTGAGATCCCGAAGACGAGGGTGGTGAATGTGGATACGGCACCGCCGAACACCCGGATATCGCCGCCCGGTGGCGACTGGCAACGGCCTGGCCCGGTGACGATACGACTCCACGCGACGGACCCGGCCCCGGGATCCGGGGTCAACGCAACCTTCTACGCCATCGACGACTCCGATCCGGTGGAATACCCCATCGACGGATTCCCGGCCCTTGAAGGTGACCACACCTATCGCTACTGGTCCGAGGATCTGGCGGGAAATGCCGAGGACCCGAACAGCGCCAGGATCATGGTGGTCTCGGATGCGCCGGCGGCGATCCTCGCCCTCGCATCGCTGCTCTCGACCCTGGTGGCCCTCAGGCGAGATCGAAGATGGTAGAAGCCGCGACGCTGACCGGAACCTTCTCGATACTGGCCGTGGGGGAGGGCAGCATAGGGGTCGCAGTGGCCTCTGGCTCCACCTCGGTGGGAGACCGAGTTCCGTGGGTCTCGAAACGGGGGGCAGTTGCCACCCAGGGATACACGAATGTGAGGTACGGTCGGGAGGGGATATCCCTGTTGAAGCTCGGATACGACCCCGGGAGGATACTGAGAAAGCTCCTGAGGGATGACGACTCCCCCCAGCGGAGGCAGGTGGCCATCATCGACCACGATAGGAGAAAGGCCGTCCACACCGGCAGTGAGTGTCCGAAGGAAACCGGTTCGGTTACCGGGACGGACCTCATATGCATCGGCAACATGCTATCTAACCCCGAAGTGCCCCGCGCCATGGCCGATGCCTATCGGTCCCCTAGCCCCTTCCCGGCCAGGCTGGTGGGCGCCCTGAGGGCCGGGTCATCCGAGGGCGGCGACAGGCGTGGAGAGAGATCCGCGGCGCTGCTGGTATGTGGCAAGAGGGATATCGCTATCAGGATCAGCTCCTCCCGAACCCCGATCGATGATCTGGGGGCCAAGCTGAGGGGACTGGATTCTAGACCTCAAACTTGACCGTCAGATCAGGTGCGCTCGGCCCGGATGTTCCCTATCTCCTCCAGATCATCGTCCGTGATCGCACCGTAGTGGAAGATGACGACGCCGTCTGCCCCCCGGTCAAGCACGCCCCTGATCTGCTCCCCGAGCGCCTCCGGGGTCAGCTGGGACGCGCTGCTGTACTTCCCGAGTCCCTCCCAGACGGGGACCCTTCCATCGACCAGTGCCACGTGGCAGATCGTCCTCGAAACCACCGAGAGCAGGGAGTTGGTGTAGCTCATCGGGAACAGGTAGTCAACGATCCCGAGTTCCGCCCACTGGACCCAGTCCTGGCCCTGGCCCGATATGGACCTCGGATACTCATTGAAGACGGCTGCCGATAGCTCCATCCCGGCGCCCGATGTCAGGTCGTGAACCCTGGTAACGAAGTCGGCTATCCTGGACGCCCTCCAGTTGGCCCAGATCTCGGAATCCGGGTCCCTCCACTCAACCGAGCCTATGTCGACGCCCCTCCTCTTCATCTCCTCCCTGCAGTACTCGCACCTGCACGCCCCGCCGGTACGGATGTAGTCCAGGTGGAGGCCGGGCGGGGAGTATCTGTCGGCCAGGTCCCTGTACAGGTCAAACGCGTAGTCCTGAACCTCCGGCCGACAGGCACAGGCCCACCTGCGATTTCCGTCTATCTCGGCCTCATACTCCGGGTGCTCGTTCAACAGCCTGGACTTCTCCCCCTCGGGAAAGACGCAAAACCAGGGGTGAACATCGAGCCCCCTCTCGCTGCATCTATCGATAAGGACCCTCAGTGGATCCCACTCCGGGTAGGACTCGTTGACCTCGGCGAGGTCGGTGAGGAAGTCGACGGCACCGGGGGGGTTCTTGACGCAAGGGATCAGCAGATCGAAACCGGCATCCGCGAGCCGCTCCACGTGCTCGTCAATCTCCTTCTCCGAACCGAAGTCGCTGATCCTGTGGGACCAGACCGCGAGACCAAAATCGGACATGGCAATCACCGTCTGCATCTACACCGGTCACATTAGACTCTTTCGGCCCGGTTCACGCTATCTGGGGAACCTCTCGCTCGGATCCGGTAGCCGCGGATAGGCGGAGTGGGGCTCCTCCTGGTACCAGTAGGCCACCGACGCTATGTCATCGGTTAGGGGCTGGAACTTGCCGTTCGGCCACCATCCCAGTGCCTGTACCGTGACCCGCAGCTCCTCCGAGAAGCGGATCGGGTCCGGGATATGCCACCTGTAGAGCGCGTGCTTCGGCACCTCGCCCGGCTCCTTCCTCCAGAGCGGATACCCCAGGAAAGGCGTCGAGAAGGTGTCCCCGAAGCCCCACGCGCCGCCGAAGTAATCCTCAGTACCGGTGCCGCATATGGTCGGGTTACCGTCGTCACCGTCGATATAGAACTTCACCTCGCCCTCTCCCCACCACCCGTTGGAGAGCTGGGTCCAGGCGAGGAAGGTCCCCACGTATTGCCCCCTCCCCCTCACGCCGTCGAGTATAGTGTGCTCGGGGAGATCCCTGGATGTCAGCGAGCGTCTCCACTGGGCGTGGAAGTAGGCAGAATCGTCGGGCACCTCCCCAAGCGAGTAGCTCACCTGGTAGAAGAACCCGCCGATATCCTCCCACCGCTGGTTCTCGACTGTTATTCTCGCCCCTTCCCTGAACGGCATGGGCCAGTAGCTGTTGAACCCGCCCGAGGGGTTAACCGCTACCGGGAGGCTGTTCACCTTGTATCTGAGGCCGTGCCCACACGCGAAGAGGTCCCCGAGCGGGACCTCGACCGAGGGTTCCCGTTCCCCGTCCCAGTAGAACCTGAGCACGCATGCCCTGTATGCCTTGGGGTCGACGGTCATCCATATGTGGTTGATCCTCCCGCTACCCTCGATATCCGCCAGGGTCACGGTCTCCCCCTTGCCGACCGTTATGCAGGGCCTGACCTTCCACCCCTTGCCGAGCTCCGATGCCGGACCCCCGTCCGGCTCCTCCATGGCTCCGCCCCCCGGTTCTCCCGTCGGGTTCTCGGCCGATATGGAGCGGGTCCTCTCATCGTTCAGCCTTGGCAGGTCATCGAATCCAAAGATAGACACACCTTCACCGGCTGGGAGTCTTCGTCACCGCCGTTATATCTATTCCGGTCCGATTTGCGGTCCGCTGCAACGATTCGGCAAAAGGGGCCTTGAAAGAACCGGTGGACATGCCAGTCCGAACCTCAGGCCCCGCAAGGTTCCATCTCTAACCCATGCGCGTCTAAGAATAGCCTGTCCAATTTCGAGCCGACGCGGATTCCGTTCCAGGAGGTTGTGCATTCATATCCGCGTCCCTCGATACCCGCGCCTCCCTCAACCTCGAATAATAATATTCTCTATATAGTGAATATACTGGTTCTTCCCGTACATAGAAGATAGAGAATTCCTCCTTCGCCCTTCGGAAACCCAGGAGAATAGCGACCATCGAGCGGCTGGACACAACACACTATCGCGGATCCTCACCGCAGCCACCGGGATCCCGTCCCGCTATCAGCAGGGGCAGAAACCTGCGGGTTCTACGAGCGATATTTATTGAAAGAGGGGGCAAATTCATCGAGGCGGAAAATGCGTGGCACACAGCTTCTGCTCATCGTGCTGGTACTTCTCTCACAATCCAACCTGGTCAGGGAGAGGAAGGCCGAGTACGCCCACGAGACGAGGGCGGTCCTGAGCTTCCTGGACAGGGAGTTCTGGGACCAGGAGGAGGGAGGGTTCTTCTCCAACCCGTACGGTAAGCCGCTCAAACTCTGCCACGAGCAGGCCCTTGTAGCTTTGGCCCACCTCGAGATGTACAACGCGACGGCGGAGAGCAGATACCTTGAACGCGCGGAGGAGATCATCGATCACCTCCGGGAATACGTCGGCGAGGAGGGTGGCTGTTCCAGGGTGATATCCGACGTCCCGCTGTACTACCCCACCGAGCAGGCAAACGCCCTCTCGGCCTTCTGCGAGGCGTACAGGACCACGGGTAACAACGAATACAGAGAGACATACCGGCAGATCGCCGGCTTTCTCCTCGAGCACCTCTGCTGGCCCAAGGGAAACACCAGGAGGGTGAGGGCCTGGTGGGAGGGCGCCAACGGCACATGGGAGGAGGCACAGACCTCCGCCGTCTACTTCGAGACCGCCGCGTCTCTCTTCAAGGCCTACAAGGTGGACGGCAATCAGACCTACCTGGATGCGGCCAAGCAGATACTCCTGGGCTCCGAGCGTTTCTGGGACCAGAGCAACTACGGATACGTCCACTCCAAGACCGATTCGTTGAGATACGCCCGAGACCACGGCCTCGCCACCATGGCCTATCTGGCGGCGTACGACGTAACCAACCGCAAGGACTACCTGCAGAGGGCCAGGGACATCCTCTTCATCGTCGTGAGCCGGATGGGAGACGAGATGAGCAGGACCTTCTATGAGTCCGTTACCGAGAAGGGCGAGATCCAGGAGCGGCGGAAGACCGCAGATCACCTCCTCCTCGTCAGGGCGTACATATATGCCAACAGGGTTACCTACGAGGACAAGTACCTGCGTCAGGCCGAGGAGCTGCTGGACTCGATTCTGAACAGGGCCTACGACGAGAGCTCCGGGGCGTTCACCGATCTGATAGGCGGCGGCGTGATGGGGGATCTCGAGGTACAGGCATACGGCGCCATCGGGCTTGTGGAGGCCTACAGGGTGCTCAGGGTTGGTGCATCACCGATGATAGCCATTGTGGTGCTCTCGGTGCTGGTCATCCTGGTCGGCTTCATGGCCTACCTGTTCAAGACCTCCTGGCCCTACTGACCCGGGTGAGGTATATTGATAGAGCTACGGAACCTACTCGTGCAGGCTGCCATGGCGGGCTACTCCGATGGGAGGTTCTGCGGCAGAATGGCCGATCTGGGGATGGGTATGGTCACCCTGGGCGGCTACAACGCGGACTCCGAGAGCTACCGGGGAGGAGTCGAGGCGAAGAGGAGAAGAAGGGAGTTCACCGTCCGCCCAGATCAGATCCCGCGATACCTCGAAGGGGAGGTCGCCAGGATCGGGGATACTGATTCGGCGATATGCGTGAACCTGAGATTCTCGGACCCGGAAGCGCTGGCCGGACCGATCCAGGCCCTCTCAGGGATCGTTGATGTCGTCGAGCTCGACGCCCACTGCAGGCAGCCGGAGCTCACACGACGGGGGGCGGGCGAGGCCCTCCTCGACCGGGTTGAGGCGCTCTGCCGAGCGGTACGGATATGCTCCAGGCAGCTGCCAACCGTGGTAAAGGTCAGGGCATTCAACTACGACATGCAGCTGTCTCGGGGGCTCCTTGAGGCGGGGGCAGCGTGCCTGCACCTAGACCTGATGAAGCCCGGTTTCCCGACAGCCGACCTCGATCTACTCACAGAGATAGCCTCGGAGATCGATCTCTGCATAATCGGGAACAACTCGGTGAGGGGTCCCTCCTCCTTCGTGGAGATGCTCGACAGCGGGGCCCAGATGGCATCCATGGCCCGTCCCCTGATCGAGGGAACGCGGGCCGCCGAGGAAATACTCCGGTCCGAGTGGTGCTTCCGGGCCATGGCCAGGGCCTCCGACGGCCTCCCTCCCGGCTTCACCCTGTCGCGGCAGGGATATGGCCCTCCAAGAAGGATTTAAATCGTATACCGGATACGCGAAAACCGGTTGTGGCCTTCGGTGAACGCAAAGAGTTTGGGAATCGGGGCCCTGGTTGCGGCCCTGCTTCTGTCCTCGAGCCCGGTGTGGGCACAGAAGTTCGTCTACGTCCTGGAGCTGAGGGCCGACTACATCGGTCCCCCGACTGAGAGCCAGGTCGAGAAGATAATCACCATGTCGGAGGAGGACGGGGCGGCGGCAGCGGTCATCGTTCTCGATACCCCGGGGGGAAGCGTCGACTCCATGTTCGAGATCATCAGGTCCATTTACGCGTCCCAGGTTCCCGTCGTGATCTATATCGGACCCAGGGGCGCGAATGCGGCATCGGCGGGGGCTTTCATCACCGTCGCATCCCACATCGCCGCCATGTCACCCGGGACCGCCATCGGGGCCGCCGAGCCTATCACCGGCTACGACCCATCCGGTTCGGTGCAGCCGGCGCCGAACAAGACCAAATCCTTCATCATAGGAAAGATGGAATCCACGGCCAACCTGAGCGGGAGGCCGGTGGACACCTGCGTTGAATTCATAACCAAGAACCTGGTCTTGACCGAGACCGAGGCCCTTCAGGAGGGGATCGTGGATTTCGTCGCACAGAACGTATCGCACCTCCTATCCCAGATCGAGGATTTCGAGATCCACGGGGCGCTCGAGGACGGCAGCAAGCCCAGGGTGACCCTCTCCGATGCCGAGGTAGAGTACATCGGTCTCACGATCTCGGAGAGGTTCAGCAACTACATGAGCAACCCGACCATCTCCTACCTCCTTCTTCTGGTCGGGATGTACGGGATCATATTCGGATTCATGGACCCCGGGACCTATGTCCCGGAGACGATCGGCGCAATATGCATCGTGCTGGCGCTGTTCGGCCTGGGCATAGTCGGCGCCAACATAGTCGGGATAATCCTCCTCATCCTGGGCATGGTTTTCCTGGTCGCGGAGGCTGCAACGCCGACCTTCGGCCTCTTCACGGCCGCTGCGGTGGCGTGCCTGGTGTTCGGCGTTCTCTTCCTCCCCCCGAGCTGGGAGGGCGGCGTGATGCCCGACTTCTACATGCCCCGACAGTGGTACACGACCTTCGCCCTGACATCCCTGACCGTTGTAGCGGGTCTGGCGGCCTTCTTCCTCGTTGGTCTGAGATACGTCGTCAAGGGGCGGAAGGCGCCGGTCAGGACCGGTGGAGACGAACTGGTGGGACGCCCCGGGTCCGCCGTAACCGACCTGGACCCAACAGGTCAGGTCAGCGTGCGGGGGGAGATCTGGAAGGCCCGGTCCGTCGAGGGCGATATCCCCAGGAAATCCGAGGTCGAGATAGTGGGGAGGAAGGGTCTGACCCTAACCGTGAGGAGAAGGGAGTAGGGCGGCTCCGATCCCTACCTTGCCAACTAACAACTACCAACTGCCAAAGATTTATATCCCATCTTGTGACTAGAACCAGAGGTGAGCTGTTGGCTCTCGAGGACCTTCTTTGGATAATCATCCCACTTCTATTTCTCGCCGTGATGTTTCTTGCAGCCGCGATCAAGATCGTGAAGGAGTACGAGAGGGGGGTCATATTCCGCCTTGGGAGGCTCGTCGGCGCCAGGGGTCCGGGGCTCTTCTTCATAATCCCGATATTCGAGAACATGGTCAAACTCGACCTGAGGACGACGGTGATGGACGTCCCGTCCCAGGAGGTCATTACCAGGGATAACGTCCCCGTGAGGGTGGATGCGGTTGTCTACTTCCGGGTGATGGACCCCGAAAAATCGGTGGTGCAGGTCACGAACTTCGCCGCCGCGACATCCCTCTACTCCCAGACCGCCATGAGGGTGGTTATCGGTCAAGCGACCCTCGATGAGGTGCTCTCCGAGCGTGAGCATCTCAACAACGAGCTCCAGACCCTGATCGACGACGCCACAGACCCGTGGGGGATCAAGGTATCCGCGGTGGAGATCAAGAACGTCGAGGTGCCCGAGAACATGAAGCGGGCCATGGCCAGGCAGGCCGAGGCCGAGAGGGACAGGAGGGGGAAGGTCATCACCGCCCAGGGGGAGATGCAGGCCGCGATGCAGCTAGCTGAGGCGGCCAAGACCCTGCAGGAGAGCCCGGGCTCTCTTCAGCTCAGGCTTCTGGGCACCATCACCGAGGCAGCATCCGAGAAGGCGAGGACGATCGTGGTGCCGATCCCGGTTGAACTAATGCGACGCTTCCAGTAGTCGCCTATCTGAAGGGTCGGCGCGAGCCAGATGAGCCAAGGCTTCTCGATACAGAGGGAGGGGGACATAGAGATCCTGGTCCCGACTTCTGAGAACGGAAAGGTAACGTCCGAGATGCCGGCCTTCTACAACCCGGCGATGGCCACGAACCGCGACATAGCGGTGGCGTGCATCGCCGCCTTCACGAAGGGCCAGGACCGACGAATCGCCGCCTGCGATTTCCTGGCGGCGACGGGTGTGAGGGGCCTCAGGTACCTCGGCTTGAAGGGCGTGGATGAGGTCCACATGAACGACATCCGCCCGTCGGCCCTGGAGCTGATCTTCGAGAACCTGAAGAGGAACTACCGTACGGCGGACGTCAGGAGGGAGGAGGGGAAGATCTCCTGCAAGGTAGACGATAAGAGGGTCTTCATCACAACACATGAGGCCCATCTGTTCCTCGCGGAGCACAAGAGGTCCTTCGACGTGGTGGACCTCGATCCCTTCGGGTCCCCCGCGGAGTTCCTGCCATCCGCACTCAGGTCGGCCAGACATCGCTCCATGCTCTGCGTCACCGCCACCGACACAGCAACCCTGTGCGGCAGATACCCGAGGACCTGTGCCAGGCGATACCTCGCCACCCCCCTCAAGACATCATACAAGCACGAAACAGGCCTCAGGATCCTGGCTGGCTACGTGACGCGCCTCGCGGCCTCGATGGAGGTGGCGGCGCGGCCCGTACTCTCACACGCCACCGCCCACTACTACAGGGTGTACTTCAGGCTCAGGGGGTCGAGGAGCGCCGCCGACAGCGCACTCGGATCCGTTGGATGGGCCGCCCACTGCGCCAAGTGCGACGCGAGAGAGACCTACAACGGCTTCCTTCCCCCCTCGCCCCGGTGCTGCGGCGAGCCGATGTCGGTATTCGGCCCCCTCTGGATCGAGGGGATGAACAGGCCCGCCTTCGTTCAGGCGGCCTCGGAGAACCTCCCCACTGGCGCGACGCCGGAAGCGAGAAAGGTGATGGAGGGCCTATCCCGGGAGATAGATACCTTCTCCTACTTCGACCTCCACCACCTGGCGAGCTTGGAGCGAAGGCAGGTCCCGCCCACCGACTCGGTGGTGGAGGGACTGCTGGAGCTCGGTTACCGGGTATCGCCGACCCACATAACGCCCACCGGCCTGAAGACAGACGCGCCCGCCAAGGAGCTGACCCGGATAATCAGGCGTATTTCCTGATCACGGAGGCCACCATCTCGGTGCCCGTCTCCACGTCCTCAAGTGACATATTACCCCCTATCGCTATCCTGACGTGACCGTCCAGGTGGAAGCTGGTGCCGGGCACCACGCTCACGCCGGCCTCCAGGAGTCGGTCCGCTAACTGGCGGGAGTCGTCGAAAGGTACCCTGGGATAGAGGTAGAAGCTGGCCTTGGGGTCGTTGTATGATTCGAAGGTGCAGCCCGCGCCCTTCAGTATCCCCTTGGCAGCGGCCACCTTCTCCCTGTACCTCGTGTTGACCTCGTCCATGTAGGAGAGCGTGGGGTCGGACCTAAGGACCTCAAGGGCGCCCGACTGGCACTCCGCCGCCACCCCGGCCCCCTCGTTCCTGAGCGCGGTGAAGAAGTTTGACTTGAGATCGTCTGAGATGTCGGTCGGGAGTATCAGGGCCCCTAGCCTGATGTTGGGCTTGAGTATCTTTGAGAAGGAGGTGCACTTGAACACCCGGTCCGAGAACTCCGGATAGCCGGCGAAGGAGCTGTGACCCTCGACGCCACCGTGTATCAGGTGTTGGTAGGCCTCGTCGGAGACCACCCACAGGTCCCTCTCCCGGGCGAACTCCAGGATGTCCCGGACGGTCTCCGGTGCCAGGATGCTCCCTGTGGGATTGTTCGGCGAATTGACATATATGCCCACCGTGTCCCCGTCCACGTTCTCCTCGGCGACCTCCTCCCTGAATCCCCCACCGGGGGTGAGCAGGTTCACGAAGTTCGCCTCTATCTCGTACTCCCAGGCGAAGTTCGATATCACACCCCATCCCGGGGCCATCGACAGGATGTTGTTCCTGCGACCGACCCTCGCACCTAGAATCTTGAAGACGAACTTCAGCGCCCCGCAGCCGCCCAGGGTAACGTATACCCTGGACTGATCCGCATCGACTCCGAAGGTGTCTCTCTCCATCCTTGCGATCGCGGACCTGAGCTCCGGCACGCCCTCCGCCGGGGGATAGCTGCTGGAGTTCACGAATTCCGGGTTCGTCAATCCCCTTCTGTAGGCCTCCAGTACGCGTGCGGGCGGCAGGTCGGGTTGACCTATATTCAGCCTGACCAGCTTTCTTCCCGTCTCCCTCTCGATCGCGTTCGCCCGTCTGACGAAGCTTCTTATGGGGTCGGGACTCAATCCGTCTGGACCGGCAACCAGCGGGGATAGATACCTTGTCAATTAGGACACCTGTCTGGCCCGTGGTCTATGTTCTATAAATCTTTGCCGGATCCGGCGACAGCGGGATTCAGCCCTGCTTCAGCGATTCCTTGAGCTTGAGCTTCCTTCGCTTCCTCCTCTTCAGCGCATCCTCCCTGTCAGGAGCGAGGGAGACGTAGCTCCCCAGCTCCTTGGCGGTCCTGATGTACTCCATCAGGGCATCCCTCGCGCTGAGGTCGGCGCGGTTCATCCTTATGGTGGTTGAGTCGGATATCACTATCAGCTTCTTCATACACCTGGACATGGCGACGTTCAGCCTCCTGACATTCCTCAGGAAACCGAGCAGTCCGTTTCTGTTGCTCCTCACCAGACTCAGCACGACCACGTCGGCCTGTCGACCCTGGTAGCTGTCGACGGTCCCCATCCTGATCCCGTCCTCCGCCATGCCCCTGACCAGCGAGTTCTGGGCCTGGTAAGGCGAGAGGAAGAGGAGATCATCCGTGACCTCGGATATTATCCCCATCAGCTCCGAGGACACCACCGCCTCGCCGACATTGCTCTTGCTCCGGCGCCCCCTCTCACGGCACCTGCCGCCGGTGTCCACGAATACCAGATGGTTCCCGGGGTCCAGGACGACGGATAGCTTCTCCCCGGAAAGCGATGCCTCCAGCCCCGCCCTCCTCAGCTTTCCGTCGATGGTCCGGGCCGCATCCTCGATATCGATATCTATGGGATCGTGATCATGTCCGCCGTCACGCTCGTCGTTGCGCAGCTTGGAATCGTAGAACTGCCGGGATAGGTACGAACCCACCTCGTGGGGACACCGATACTGAACGTCGAGCATGACCACATCCCCCGTCTCCTCAAGATCCTCCACAGCCATGTCGAACCAGCTGTTGAGATCCCTGGCCGCCGCCGAGTCCAGGACCAGTGGCTCGAGCTGCTTGTGGTCGCCCACCAGCACCCATCTTCTCGACATCAGGCAGGGTATCAGTGCGTAGGGCAGTATGCACTGAGAGGCCTCGTCGACGATGCAGACGTCGAATGGGAGGTACCGTAGTTTTGTGTAGCCCTCACTGTCCATGAACGCATCCTGAAAGGCTTTGCTCATGCAGGATATGAGGGTTGAACCAACCACGTCGCAGTTCCTCAGCTCCTTGAGGTCCTCGCTTGAGAAGTTCCTGGTATCCACCATCCGGATCCCCTCCGCCTCCTCCTGGCGGCTGCTGCCAACCCTGACCAGGTTCAGATCGACGCCGCTCTCCTCCGCCAGCTCCCTGATCATCGCCATGGCGTTGTCCACGGCGTTGTTGGTATAGCTGGTGACCAGAACCCTGTGCCCCCCCTTGGCCAGTTCCAATGAGGACCTCGCGATCACCGTGGTCTTTCCGGATCCGAATGGGCCGTGTATCACGGCCAGCTTGGAGTCCATTATCCTCCTCGCCGCCTCCTCCTGAGAGGTGTTGAGGTCCGGGAAGGAGGTCTCGGTGACCCCCGACTGCGCGGAGGTGGCGGAGCTCACGGCATTCCTGAGTTCCTTCAGGTGAGCTATTACCTCCGAATCCTCGGTCATCACCTCGGGTACCTCGATCGCGGTGAGTGCCATCTTCGCCCTGTCCGAGAAATCGAACGGAACCGAGAAGTCAAGGCGGACCTTTCCCCTCGATAGAACGGCAGGGGTGAGGGGATCGCGCAGGCTGATCTCGAGCTTCCCGTCCTCGTACCCGCGGACCGAGCCGAAGCCCCATCCGTGGGTCGATTCCACCGGGGAGAACCTGACGTAGGAGCCCGTAGACGGAATCACCCGGTCCATCCTTTCCGGGATCGAGACCCTGAGCGTATCCTCGTCGTATTCCATCCTGCTCCTGGGCACGACCACGGCGTCCTCGAAGAGGTCATCCAGGGGCCTCAGGATCCTCCAGTTGGCCTCCGATTCACGATCCAGCCCGTCCCTGACGGTGGTCAAGAATGGATCGGGCTCGTAGTGCCTCAGCCTGCTGCAGACCTTCTTGAAGGAACATCTCTTGCACTTCCCCTTGCCGTAGTCGGCCAGGTCGGGATAGGGCGAGCTCACCGAGTACAGGTACTCGTCCCGCGCCCAGAGAGCCCTCTTCAGAAGCTCCTCGAGGTCCCCCTCCTCACACGAGTGCTGGAAGGAGCGCCCGCCGGTCCACCTGTCGAAGACCCATACCTCGGCGGATACCTCTGGAAGCTTCACCGCCTCCTTGAAGAGGTTAGAGTATATGGCCGCCTGCAGCAGGGCCCTCATGGAGCCCCAGGAGCGCCTGTGCTCGTAGTTCACGGTGTTGTCAGTGATCTTGTACTCGATGATCCTTCCCGAGCTCAACCTGGCCTTTCTCACCCCCACGAAGTCCGCTCTGCCTATCAGCCCCAGCCTGTTGCTCAGCAGGTTGTACTCGGTGCAGAAGTAGCCATCATCCCCGGTCCAGTCCATGATCTCCTCGGATATCTCCTCGCACGTGGAGAGGGTGGTCGAGGCCTCGTCCCACAGATCGGGCATCTCGAGCTCCTTGGCCAGCACGCCGACGAAGTCCTCGGTACCGTCTCTCGCGCGTGAGAGGGCATCCTCGCGGCTCTCGCCGCCCGAGAGGCCGTCCCATAGCAGCTTCCAGTGCCTCTGCAGTATCCTGTGCCTCACTATGCCGAGGGCGCTCCTCTCGCTTGTCTCCTCGCGCATCCCGAGACGGCCGGTTATGAAACCCTTGAGACGGCAGAAGGGCACCGCCTCGTAGACCGGGACCATCCTGTCCACGTTGACGCTGACGGCCGGGCCCCTGCGCCAGAGTCCGTATCTGTCCCTGTAGCCCCTCCAGCGAAACCACTGGTTGTCCTCCGGCCTGTGGTGGAAGAGCAGCCTGGTTCCCTCCCTCACCAGACCCCTCTCCACGAACTCGTACAGGCAGGGGAGGCCCTCCTCCGGCTCGTCGGTCGGCGCGAAGAACACCCTTTTCCGTTCCCCCCCTTCCAGCTCGAGCGTCAGCTTGGCGTAGTCGCCCTGGGTTCCGGACCTCCTCTCGACCCTTCCGACAACTCCTACGACGCCGAACAAAGGATGGCTCTCCAGGTCAACTTGGCCAGGGGCGCTAATATAAGGTATTCTCCAACCGGGTGGCTTTCACTTGTCCTGACTAGATGTATCGCCTGAAGAGGGCTATGCTCTTCTCGACCATGTCGGTCTCGTCCCCCTCCCCCTCGAACTCCAGCGAGTAGGTTCCCTCGAAACCCGAGTCCTTGAAGATCTGGAATATCCTCTTGTAGTCGAGGCTCGACTCATCGCCGTCCTCGTCGAACGCGTACGTCTTGGCATGCATGTGGACCGCCAGCGGGGCGATCCGCTCCAGCTGCTCGTAGACATCGGTCTCGAAGTTGCCGGTGTCCGGGCAGGCCCTTAGATGATCGCTGCCGATGGTCTCGATCATCTCCTTCATCTCGATCGCCTCATTGCAGTAGTTGCCGTGGTTCTCCAGGCCGATCACCACATCTCTATCCTCGGCGTAGGACGCGACCTCCTTCAGACACTCCATGGTCAGGTACTTTATGCCGAGGGGGGGCTCGCCGGAGACGTGGCCGAAGAACGCCCGGACCACGCTCGCCTCGATATCAACTGCGGTATCTATCGCCGTTCTTACATGCTCGATCTGCTTCTTCCTCGCAGCCTCATCCGGGATCGCGAAGTTGTTCTCGGCCGAGACGCAGTTCCACTTGATCCCTGCGTCATCGCACCTCTCCTTCAGAACCTGAGCGCTTCCGTCGAGGTGGCTCATCACGACCTCGATATCCTCGAATCCAAGTGATCTTGCCTTGTAGGGGAAATCGAGTATGCTTAGCTTGCCGGCCCCGATATCCCTGTGAAAACTCCACGAGCTTATGCCCAAGGGCATTGATCCCACTTCCTGAGTCCCCCGGTGCCCCCAAAAGGCTATAATATGTTTCCAGATGCCCGGATCGGGGATCCCTGCACGCCCGAGGCGACCCGATCCATTTAAGTCAGGGGGGTTCACGCACTAGATCGATGAAAATGGACGTTGTCAGTATCGGGGATCTGAACATAGATCTCATCTCGCAGCCCCTCGACGATTTCCCGAGGAGGGAGGCATCGACGATAATCGACTACTACGTTCTCATGATCGGGGGCTGTGCCGCCAACTTCGCGGCAGCGACATCCACCCTGGGACTCTCAACCGGATTCATGGGGCTCCTGGGGGACGACGCTATGAGCGACTGGCTTGTCGGCGAGATGGAGAAACAGGGGGTGAAGGTGATGGTGGAGAGGAAGGAGAACACCACCTGCGGGATCACCCTCGCCTTCGCCTTCAAGAGCGGTGAGAGGTCCTATCTCGCCACGCTGGGCTCAAACAGGGAACTGAGGCTCGAGCACCTGGACCTCCAAGCACTCGAGGGCGTAGACCACGTCCACAGGTCGGGTTACTGGTGGGCCGATCACATGATAGGCCAACCCACCGCCGAGGTTCTGAGGACGGCTAAGGAGTACGGCGCCCAGACGTCCCTCGACATAGGCTGGGACTACACCGGCTGGGGCCAGGGTCGGGTGGAGTCGGTTTTCCTGTCCCTGGAATACGCCGACGTGTTCTTCGTAAACCGCGACGAGGTCGAGAAGCTCACCGGGATATCCGATCCGTTTCGCGGGGCGGAGAGACTACTGGAGAGGGGGCCGGAGATGATAGCCCTCCACCTGGGCAAGTCCGGCTCGGCTGTCGTGACCGAGTCCGCCACCGTCAGGTCGCAGCCGCACGATGTCGAAGCGGTGAACCCCACCGGAACCGGGGACGTGTTTAACGCCGCGTTCGTCTACGGGCTCCAGCAGGGATGGGATCTCCAGAGGGTTGCCGACTTTGCCGTGGCCACCGCGGAGGTCCACATCCAGAGAACGGACAGGTCATTCCCCACCATCGAGAAGGTCAGACGGTTTATTCGTGAGTGGAGTTGAGGGACCCGCGGGGGGCGTCTACCTGAAAACCGGATCCGGTTCCTGGCCCGAGGTTCTTGACACGGTACACCACGTCTACACCGTGCCGTTTCGGTATCCAAACGTATCGGTCAACGGGTGGGTGGATGTCAGCGATGCCGGGGTCGAGCTCGTCGGCGATGCGGGAACCATCACCATCCTGGAGGATGAGCCGATCGTGGAGGTCGTCGTAGTGGGCTCCGGGGTCTCACTTCCAAATCACAACACCGTGGAGTGGTGGGGCAGAGACCCCTGCAAGGGGGACCCTCTCCACCGGCAGAGGATCGACGGGCTCTGTGGACAGCACCCCAACCAATACCACCGGAGGATCCTCTCCCGGGAGATCGATTCCGCCGCGGAGGAGGGGGACGAAGCACAACTGAGGAAGCTGAGGAGGATGGCCTACGGCCTGACCCGGGGGTTCACAATTCCCGGGAGCCTGCCCGGCAGGTTCTACGAGAACGTCTCCAGATTCAGGATAGGTGGAAGCTCGAATCGGGATGACTCCGCATACGGCGTTTCCATCACGGCGGCCGGCAGATCCTTCGGAGAGCCGGACAGGCCCGTGTCGTACCACAAGGCTAACTACGCGGTGAGGCTGGTGGACGTCATAGTCACAAAGGGCGGGGCCAGACATGAAACATCTCGTCCCCCGCTCAGGGAATTACCAGAGAAGCACCGGGGCCGAAGGGTCCATCGATCACCCGAGGACGACCCCAAGCTGGGCCCCCTCAGGAAACCGGAGGCCTTCGAAACCGTGCACCGGGTGTACTCGGTGCCCTGGCACTACCCGAACGTGGTGCTGGACGGGTGGCTGGAGTACGGCGACAAGGGAACCGAGCTGTACGCGGAGCACGGCAGCATCACGGTTCACGAGAGCATGCCGATAGTCTCCGTAACATCGATCTTCTCCGGATGCTCCTCCCCCAGCTATCAGATGCTCGAGTGGTGGCCCGGGGACGAGGCGGACAGATGGCTCGAGACCAAGAGGCTCCCGGTGAAGGGTCGGCTGATCAGACGCCAGAGGGTCGATAACCTCAGGGGCCAGCACCCCACCAGCGAGATGAGCGTGTTTCTCGCTTGCGGCGGCGACACCGAGAGGGACCTCGCAGACAAGATCCACGACCTCAGCTACAACCACCACTTCCCTTCCACGAGTATCATGAACGGACTGTACGAGAATGTCGCCTACTTCCGGGTCGGCGACACCTCGAGGCCGGGACAGGTCGTCAAGAGGATGGTTCTCAGGGGCGGTTCCGAGGACCTGGAGGACCCGTACCAGTTCAACTCGAGGTACCCCGCCGACTTCAACTGCCGGCTCCTCGACGTTGAGTTGCGGAAGGACGGCCCGGTAAGACCCGTCCCGTCGGTGAACCCGAGGAGCCCCTCGGAGGCCGATGCGTGGGACGACGCGAGGAGGTTGGAGATGGTCAGGGAACTTAACCGGAGATCCATGATCCCCTTCTCAGAGGAGTGGTCAATGAGGAAACGCACCGGTCCCAAGAGGGACGGGATCCCGTTTCTCAAGTACGGCTACGCGCACTTTGCCCCCCGGGACAACTGGGCGCTTGGGCCGATCCGTGACCCCCAGCTCTTCCGGATCGAGCACCACGTCTACGCCTCACCCTTCGAATGCCCAAATATCCGAATCGAGAACGCTGGCCCGGTCAGCCGGTACGGAGTCGAGATGAGGGCGGACGAGACCCGTATCTCGATCACCGAGGAGGAACCGATCGTGGCGACATACGTCGTCGGTTCAGGATCGGCGGCGGGCGGGTACGTTATCGTCAACTGGTCCCTCCCGGGAGGGGAGATGTGGGACCCGGACGCATCATGCCCGGACAGCCAGATGCCAAGAAGGGTCCGTGTTGACAGTCTGAACGGGCAGCATCCGACACGTCTGAACCGGGGCCTGCTGCCACCGGACCGGGGCGAGGATGCAGGGGAGGTGCTCGAGCGCCTCAGAAGAGACCTGTGGAGGGCAACCGACGGCTTTCTCACCTTCTCCCCGCTATCCGGTGGCATCTACGAGAACACAGCATATGCCCGTGTAGGCGATACCTCGCGCCGGGACCAGATGGTTTTCAGGGTCGAGTTCACCGCAGGCGCGCTGGGCGGACCCGCGATGCTGGATGACGGGGAGGAACGATATCCGGGCGACTACGCCATACGGCTCATCGATGTGATGGTCAGGAAAGGCGCTTGACGGCATACATCCACGGGAGAGCAACCCGGGTATCAACTGCCCTCTCGCTCAACCTCGATCCCCGACAGTTTGGTGGTCCCTACCTCCCTGTACAGCCTGCGATGTACCATGACCGACCAGAGAACCACGCCTGAAACCATGGCGGTTCCGGTCACCGCGAGCCACTCGATCACATACACCCACATCAGGGTTCTATCCTTGAGCTTCAGCGACTCCCTCTCAAGCTCATCGTACATCTTCTCGATCTCCTGATAGTCCTCGAGGACCTCGGCAAAGCGGAGGTCGAGGTACTTGGGGTTGGCAGACGCCATTGCGGCCTCGACATCGTCCACCCTATCCATCATCCTGTCGGTGTTGGCTCCAAACGAATCGCAGAAATCGAGCAGGCTGAGTAGAAGGGCCCTCCTCGTTGCCATGCTGAATATCATCGATCTCACCGAGTGGACGAGCCCTATATCCTGGGGCACCGGCCTGCCGTCGACGTATATAATGGCGTTGCTCCCGAAGTCGAAGCCGTACTCCCATCCGCTCCCACGCTCGCAGAAACGGTGGATCTCACCCGTCAGGGCAAGCGTCCTCACCCCGTTCTCCAGCTCCCAGGTCGCCATCGCTGGATGGTTATCGAAGGCAGCGCTTCTGACCTTCGCAAGCAGCTCCGCCCCGTCCTTCAGCTTTACGAGGTTGTGATGAAAATCGCTCATGCACGGGGCCTTCTCATCCCAGGGCAGGCTGCTTGCAAGCTCGTTCCCGGAATCAACGGGGACCATGATGAGGTAGTTTCTTGGGTACTGGATCCAGGTATCCTCCACCACCTTCGTGGGCAGTAACGCGCCTATCGATGTCTCCCCCCAGGAGGGTCGGCCAAACGATCCCCCGAAGCTCTCCCAGCCCCCCGACATGAAGAGGCCCAGGCCCCCCTCCCAGACCCCCTGGGCGAGCATCTCGATGTTCTTCGGGCCGACGGCGAAGCAGTTTGCGTTTGAGAGCACTATGGCGTCGAATCTCTCGACCAGACGGTTGTAGGTCCTCGGCATATACAGCCTCACAAGCCTCTGGACCTCGTTCCCCTGGCTTGCCTGCTGGGTGGGCCCCCATGCCGCCCAGTCCCGCATCGTAGCCTGGACGAAGCTAAGGCTGAACATCGGATCCTGGCGCATGTTCCAGAATGGCTGAGAGCGGGCTATGCAGCCCACGTAGAGGATCCCTATCCGACCATCCTCCAGACCGAGCGCTACGGGGAGAGAGGTCAGGGCGACCAGCGAAACCGCGAGCAACTGGTAGAGGACAGGGGATGACCTCATGAGTCGAACAGCCATCTTGCGACCGCGCTCTGTTGAGGCCTTCGGCCATTTACGCTTTTCGGTCGAACTAGACCTTCAGGTAACGGTCCTGGTCGGTCCCTTCGGCGTCAGGGCATCCGTGTCGGTTATCACCGCTCCCTTCGGGGCATTAACCTCGCCCTCGAGGATGGGGTCATCGGTCCTCCTCATCCAGGCCTGGAGGCGGCCTCGCATATCTTCCAGAACATCCGAGAAGGATGGATCCCGGACGAGGTTGTTCGCCTCGTTGGGGTCGAACACGAGGTCGAAGAGCTGTTCCTCGGCCACCCTGCGCTCCCTCCACCCGTTCTCCAGCCAGAGATCCTTGGTCAGGCTCTCGTCGCAGTTCGGTAGGACCGGAGTATCTCGGCCGCCGAAACGCCTGATGTACTTCCAGCGATCGGTGCGCACCGCGCGCTGAGGCTCGTAGGCGGCGTGATAGGTCACCTCAGCGTAGATCTGCTCGTTGATCTCCTCCCTCTCCCCCCTGATCAGGGGCATCATAGAGCTGCCCTCGAGCCACTCAGGGGGATCTATGTCCAGCAGCTCGCATAGCGTCGGGTAGATATCTATCTGCGAGACCAGGGAATCGCACACCTTTCCTCCCGAGAAGCCGCCGGGGCCTCTCATGATCAGCATGACCCCTATCCCGTGGTCGGTCAGGTTACACTTCATGTACGGGAAAGCTATCCCGTGATCCGTCGTGCAGATAACCAGCGTGTCGTCACCATATCCGTTTGCATCCAGGGCATCGATCACGGTGCCCACCCCGCGGTCGAAGACCCGGACGCTGGCCTTGAAGCCCGCCATGTCGCGCCTGGTCTCCGGGGTATCCGGGATCGGATGGGGAGGAAGAGTGTATCTCGGGTCCTCACCCGGGCCCGGCTCAAGGTACCTGCGGTGTGTCTCGGAGAAACCGACCGAGAGAAAGAACGGTCCCTCGGGGTCTTCCTCGAAGAACTCGACCGCGGCGGGTGCGACGTGCCGGACGCCTCTGCCCCTGGTGTCGATTATACGATCGTATCCGATCTCCTCCGGGTTCTTGGTGATGTGCTGTATCCCCGCCAGTGCCGAGCTGTATCCCGCGCTCCGCAGGGTGTTGACTATGTGCCTGCCATAGTCATGCAGCCGGAACCCTCGGTGGGCCAGGCCAAGCATCCCGTTGCTGTGGGCACACTGCCCCGTGAGAAGACAGGCCCGGCTGGGAGAGCAGGTGGGCCCCCCGCAGAACGCCCTCCTGAAGAGTATGCCCTCCTCCGCCAGGCTCTGTATGTTAGGGGCTGGTATGTTGTGTCCGTACGGCTCAATGTAGCGTCCCGTGTCATGTGAGTGTATGTACAATATATTTGGGCTTGCAGTTGCCATTCGTGTCACTGAGGACCTCGACAAGCTGTCGGCGTTAAAAGTGTCATCGGGGAGAATTGCCGATTGGATCATCCACGCCGGACACAAAGCCCGACAAAAAGAGTAAGATACTTGTACACGTACACATACATGTAGCGTGTTCAAATGGCAACCAAGACAATAACCATAAAGGATGAGGCATACCGCAGACTTAAAGCTCTCAAGGAGGAAGGCGACAGCTTCAGCGACGTTATCATGAAATTGACGGAACCCAAGAGGAACGACTTCTCAGATCTTATCGGTCTGGATATCGAACTGGACTGGGAGAAGATAAAAGCACACAGAAAGACGAGGATGGGTGAGGACGTTCGTGAAGAGGTACTTACTCGACACTAGCTTCATCATCGATCTAATCAACGAAGAATCCGAGGCAATCAAGATCCATGAAAAGATCATCAATGAAGAAGTGACCGGGACACCCTGTGTCTACGAGCTACTGAAGTTCTCAGGACGTATTCAACCGCTATTCGAAAAGGAGATAGTACCCTTCGAGGATGGGGATGCAATCGAAGCTTCGAACATCCATCGCAACCTTAGAGAATGCGGAGTCCTCATAGCAGATATCGATATTCTCATCGCGGGTATTGCCAAGAATCACGGTTTCACCTTGGTCACCCGTGACAGGGATTTTCAGAGAATCGAGGGAATCAACGTACTGCATTACGAGTTGGACCTTGATCCCACTGAATAGGCAGTTGATCGAACGGCTCGATCCATCGAGCCTGAAGTAGAGCATCTGGCGGAAAAAAGAGCCCGCTTTCGGGGTAGAAACCGGGAAACCTGGTGGGCAGATTGCATACAGCTGAGGCGAGGAGACTGGGCAGTAAGATCTCGCACGAGGTGAGCCGGGGCGAGATCGAGTCAGCAATGCAGATTATAGGACCGATCCTGCGGGAGAGAACCCCGTTCCGCCTTCTTGACATCATCGGCACGGCGGTGGGGCAATCCGACATTCCGAAAACGGATCTATTCCTCGACGAGATCGCCTCCACCGATGCCGAGGGGGGCTGGGTGGTGATCGGAAGTGCCCTCCGCCAGCGGATCGAGGATGACCTGGAGGGCGCCCTCGAGAGATCCCTCCGATACATCATGGCGGCAGACGTTTGGTACGGATCCGATATCCTCGGGGAGAGGGTCCCGGGCCCGGCGCTGGTCGACTCCTTTGACCGTGCGCTGGAGGGGCTGAAGCCTTGGCGGCGCCACACCAATCACTGGGTGAGGAGGTCGCTCGGGGTCTCGGTACATTACTGGGCCAAGAGATCTTCCCCGGACCAGATTCGAGCCGGGAAGCTTCTCGACTTCCTGGAGCCGATGTTCGAGGAGTGGGATCTGCCGGCGGTGAAGGGGATTGGCTGGGGGCTCAAGACTTTGGGCAGACACCACCCCGACATGGTCTCGAACTGGCTGAGGGAGCAGATAGTGGAACGCGGCAGGAGGTACCGGGCGCCCATGGTGCGGAAAGCACTGACATACCTGCCCACGGAGATGAGGATCAAGGCGCTGGGAGACGATTCATGAGACCTGAGTTCGAGGAGTACAGGCCTCGCAAGATCGTGAACGGCCACAAGCACGCGGATGGGCCGTGGTTCTGGAACCGTTACAGTGCCCACCCCTACGTCGGCTGTCGCGCCGGGTGCGAGTTCTGCTACTCGAGGAGCAGGCGCTACCTGGGAGGTCGAGACCCAGGTAGTTACGATAGCCATATACGGGTAAAGACAAACGCGCCCGAGCTGCTACGGAAGGAGCTCTCCCCGCTAGAGCCCGATATCCTGGCATGCGGGGACTGGCAAATGCCCGCCGAGTCGCGATACCGCCTCTCCCGAAGGATGCTGGAGGTCGCGCTGGAGCAGGGATTTCCGGTGGTCATAATTGAACGTTCGCCGCTGCTGGTGCGGGATCTGGACCTACTGAAGAGGATAAACGAGGATACGTGGGCCGGGGTGATCTACAGCATAAGCAGCCTCGACCCCGATATCAAGACCGCGTTTGAGCCCCGTAGCCCGAGCGTGGAAAGCCGGCTCCGTGCGATGGAGGAGCTTTCCGGGGCGGGAATAGAGGTCGGCACCGCCATGATGCCAATCATACCATTCCTCGGGGATGATGAGGGTCGTCTGGAGGAGGTAATAGAGGCCACCCGTGACCACGGCGGCGGCTTCGTGCTGGCGGGAGGACTCACCATGGAGGGGGAACAGGCCAGGAGAACGCTGGCCGCGGCGGAGGGGCTGGACCCGGCGATCGTTCCACTTATACGTGAGATGTACGGCTGGACCGAGAGTGGGAAGCCCAGCTACGGCCCTCCCGACGAATACAGCGCCAGGATCGGGAGGCTCGTACGAGATCTCTGTCGGAGACACGGCCTCGACTACCGCATGCCGAGATTCATACTCCCCGGACCCCTTGCCGTCAACAAGTGGCTGGCAGAGAGGCTCTTCCTCGAATCCTACGACCTGGAACTGGAGGAGGCCGGCAAACACCGGGTATGGGCCTACAGGAAGGCGGCATGGCAAGTCGACGATCACCCCGAGAATATCGAATGCATCCACCGGGGAGAGGGATTGAATGGAATACGGAACATCGAGGGGATCGGGGCAAGCATATCCCGTAGAATGGCGGAATGGCTCTCTGAGTGGACTCAAACCGAGCTGGTCGGGCGATCCACACCGATCTGAGGTCACGAAAACCCGCCATCAGTGGGGTGGAATTGGCCTCCTCTGAAGGAGAGTGATTAAGACAAGTTTATAATCCATCGCGGCCTCCTATGAGAGGGGAGTGTTCGATAGTGAATCGCTTGCTAGTCGGCATAGGGTTCCTGGGTCTGGCCTTTCTGGGGCTTTTCTCGGCGGAAGGGGTTGCCCATATCTTCGGGATTGACTACCCATCTTTTTCGCTTGGCGGTATCTGGCTAGCAATGCCGCTTGTTGTTTCATTCGCCTTCGCCATAGGTTACTGGGTTGGAAAGGGAAAGAAAGACAGAAGTCGTCTCTGAAATCGATCTTCGACAGCATATCACGACCCTTTCCTCGCAGCTCTTTCATACCACAGACTGCGATGAGTGATTCAAGTTCCCCACTTGCGGGTTTCGCCAATCCGAGAACCTATGAGCCAAACCGGATCCCGGAAAAGAGTTATCTTGACTCCACTCCACCCTCAGAGGGGGAGACAGATGAAACGCATTCTCACCATCGCCGGGTCAGACTCGGGAGGAGGGGCCGGAATCCAAGCGGATATCAAAACCATCAGCCTGCTCGGGGGCTTCGCAATGTCGGTGGTGACCGCTCTCACCGCCCAGAACACGGAAGGGGTTCACGCCATCCATGAACTACCCGCATCCTTCGTCGAGGATCAGTTCGACGCGGTCGTCGGCGATATCGGGGTCGATGCCGCCAAGACGGGTATGCTCTCCAGCGCCGCGATCGTCCGCGCGGTATCGAGGAGGATCGACCGGTACTCGATCGAGAAGCTCGTGGTCGATCCGGTGATGGTGGCCAAGAGCGGGGATCGGCTGCTATCCGAGGATGCGGAGGAGACCCTGCGGGACGAGCTACTTCCCCTTGCCCACGTCGTCACTCCTAACATACCTGAGGCCGAGGTCCTGACCGGGATCGAGGTCGAGGACGAGGCCTCCATGGAGGAGGCGGCGATCTCGATCCATCGGATGGGTCCGGAGTACGTGGTCGTGAAAGGCGGCCACCTGAAGGGGAAGCCGATAGACATTCTGTATGACGGCGAGTCAACCACCACACTCGTTACGGATCGTCTCGCTGGAAAGAACACCCACGGCACCGGCTGCACCTACTCCTCTGCCCTGGCGACGTTCATAGGCAAGGGGATGGAGGTATCCGAGGCGGTTGCCGAGGCGAAGGAGTTCGTCACCGACGCCATCCAACACGGGCTCGACCTGGGAAGGGGCCACGGGCCGACCAACCCCTATGTGCGTGTCGCGAGAGAGATGGAGAGATACGAGGTGCTCCGCGAGGTATCGAGCGCTGCGCGTAGGCTCGGTGAGATGGAGGTCGGCCACCTGGTCCCCGAGGTCCGATCGAACCTAGGCTACGCCCTGCACTACGCGCGGGATACGGGCGACGTGGCCGCGATAGAGGGGAGGATCACGGATGTTTCGGGGAGAATGGTGGCCTGCTCATGCGCCGATTTCGGCGTTTCCTCCCACGTCGCCCGGATCATCCTCACCGTGATGTGCCATGACCCGAAGTTCAGAGCGGCGATGAATATCCGATACTCGCCCGATATAGTATCTGCATGCGAGGGCGCGGGGCTGGAGGTCGCATCCTTTGACAGGTCATCGGAGCCCCAGCGGGTGAAGGGGAAGGAGGGATCGAGCCTCGGGTGGGGGGTCACGCAGGTTATCGAGAGATTGGGGCGCGTACCCGACATCATCTACGACCTCGGGGAGATCGGAAAAGAACCGATGGTGAGGGTTCTGGGAAGGAATCCGGGGGATATAGTCCGCAAAGTGGGGGTCATTTCGCGGGAAATCGACACAGGAGCCTGACGCAGAGGGTCCATCAGCCCAAATAGACACCGTTGAGGGCCTCATATTCACTCCAGAGGGATCAGCAGTCCACGGACGTGTGCCCCTCACGGGACGTTTTCGGAAACGAAAACTTCACTGCATTTAAGAGGTTGGCACACCCCCTCTCCGTGGATGTCGGAGGGGGACATAGACCTCGAGGACGTGAAACGGGGTACCAGGGAAAGGGTATCCAAGGCTGTCCAGGACCTGGAGCACCTGGACCTCTCTGATGTTCTGCAGGCCCAGGTTATCGCCCACCTGCTTGTGGGGAGGAGAACGGTCGCCGAACTGGTTGAGGAGATCTACGGACAGCGAAAGGGCAACGAGGGGTTCATGACCTCCTACAGCCGGGTCAGGAGGTGCGTCCGACAGCTTGAATCGATGGGGTACGTCGCAACCAGGATCTTCGGCAGGGACAAACCCTACCGGTTGACCAAGTACGCGGTGGGTCGGCTGGCCGATTTCGATGTCCCGGCCGGTAGCGCGACTTTGATCCCCGGGAGGGACCTGGCGCTGCACGGCCTGACGGCGGTCCTTGCCGCGGTGGCGATCTACGTCTTCCTGGGCGAGGGACCCGAAACCGGCAGTCTGGCGCTTTCGATCTTCTACGGCACCTTCTTCGTTCTGGTCGGGGCCTCGTCGACCAGGCTGCTGGAGACCATATCACGGGTGATGTAGGATGTCTGAAGATGTGGAGGAGCTCCGACAGGACACAAGGCTCATGGTTTCGATGAGGATGAAGCTTGTCTGTATCGGCGCCGTCTACCTGGCCTTCGTCGGTTCGGCATGTGTCCTGAGCCTTCAGAGGGTGCAGGCTGTCCTGGTTGACCTCATCTCTGCGACGGAGGAGGATGCGTCTCAGATGCCGGAGGGAGAGGGCGAGCCGGAAAGCCCAGCCGATGGCCCGACAATCGAAGACAATGCCCAGCCTCCCCCGGTCGATATCGGGAGGCAGTCCACCGAGACTCCGCAGGAGGATCTGACCGTGACCGAGTTGCGGCTCGAGTGGGTTTTCAACACCAGCGACGTCTTCGCCGACAAGTCGTTCGGTGCCGGTCACTACTCGGGGCCGACTGTGTGGGACGTCGACGGCGACGGGGAGAACGAGGTGGTCTTCGGTACTCGGAGGGGAGACAGCAAGAGGATCTGGTGCATAGACCAGGACGGTCACTTCGAGTGGCTCTATCCAACGATCAACCAGGAGGAACTCCCGGGCGACCCGATAAGCAAGATCTCACTGATCGACGTTGACTCGGACGGAACCTACGAACTCTGCTTTACGGGGCGAGGCGGCATACTTCACGTACTGAACGGCCACGGACAGGTGGAATGGACCTGGGAGAACCCAAACCAATCCAATATGATCGGCCCCCCTCAGGCCTACGATGTAGATGAAGATGGTGTCGTCGAGTTCTTCCTCGGAGATAACAACGGGGATGTCTACAGGGTGGACCACACGGGAGAGGTCGTGTGGAGATCCCAAGTGCCTACCCAGACCTACGGGCAGCCGACTATCTGTGACCTGAACGGGGATGGTGACTACGAGTTGGTTCTCTCCCCCTATCATGGGAATATCCACTGCCTCAGTGCGGCTACCGGAAGCCTCCGATGGGTCTTCGAGAGGGCCTACACCAATCCCCCGGTGATCGTCGCTGATGTCAACCGAGATGGCAGGGATGAGGTCTTGGCATCCGTGGAGTACCGGCCAGAGGAGCCCCATCCCGGAGGTCTGGTTTGCCTTGACGACTCAGGGAACGAGCTGTGGAGCTGGGAGACTCCGGACAGGGTGAGGATGTGCCAGGTGATTGGGGATGTCGATGCCGACGGAAGCATCGACATCGCCGTCATGTCCGCGACACATCTGGTCTACTGTCTGGACATAGGCGGGGAGTTTCCAGAGAAAAAATGGGAGCTGAACCTTACCCTCGCGAGTGAAGACGGCCTGATACCCCTGGGGGCAACATCAACCCAGTGGTCGGCATATCAGTTGATAGCCGATATCGACGGGGATGGGCAACAGGAGATCCTCTGGCTAGCGCCTTACCCGATCGTCACCGACGCCGCAACCGGTAACATAGAGGCCTATTACATCAACCCCCATGTTGCGCTGGACCGCCGCCAGGAGAACGGGGGCTGGTGGGGCGATGTCGACGGGGACGGGTTATCCGAATGGATCGTCGAGCTGAACGGCAACTACCACTCCGCAACGGCGGTCTACTGCCTCACAATGGGGGGACCCTTCCCGGCCCGATCACCATGGCCCGAGCACTCCCACTGCGCCTACCCGGCCGAGTACCAGGAGAAACAGGAGTGGCTCACCCTCAAGGCCGCCGGGTCGAACTCGGTCTGGTTCCCGATCGGTCCTGAGTTCTGTTTCATTTTGATCGTGGTCCTTCAGGGTTCTCTCCTGTGCACTGGAGAGAGATCCTGCTGATATGTCCCTTCTCCCCGCGCGGGCGGGGACTATCAACTGGCCGAACGATCAATCCAGGGGGTATTCAGGCTCGATGCGAAGCTCCTCCGGCGGGGTGACCCGCACGTGCTTCGGCTTCTCCAGGGCCGCTGTCTGCGGGCAGTGGTTGTATGGGTACCGGTAGGCGCGGGGGGTCCGTGCCACGTGCTCCCAGACAGTTTCACCTTCCGGAGTGACCTCGAAGATCCGACGGGCGGCCGACTCGCATATCAGGGTGTTCCCGTTCCACAGCCGCTGGGCGCTGGAGGTATAGGTGGAGTGAAACACCAGGCCCTTGTCGTAGACCCACACTAGCTCCCTTGTCATCGGGTTGACCTCCAGCACGTAGCTCTTCCCGGCGTGACCGAGATCCCTCCAGGGGGAGGCGCCGTTATCGAAGATCATAACGTTCCCGGCCCCCGGGAGACCCTTTGGGATCATGTACGGCTCGTGCTGGCCGGAGAGGCCGCCGAAGTAGTCCCCGCTGTACTTCCACACGATCTCCTTGGTCCGACGGTCGATTATGTAAACCGTGTCGAGCTGCCGGGGGCTGATCATGACGTTGCCGGGCCTGAAACGCTCGTCCCCCTGATCGTACCACGGATTCTCGGGGATGTCCCGAACCGTGTTGACGTGGGTCCAGTCCACCACGGTGCTGTTGTAGGGTCCCGCCTGCCAGTTCGGGCTGGCCAGTATCCGGTAGTGGTTGATGTCGAGGTGGCCGTGGCTGTTCCACTCCCACACGACCTTCCCCTCCCTGTCCACCTCGAGTATGCTGTCCCCGCAGATCGTCTGGTTCTGCCAGGTCGGCTCCCGCACCTCCTTGATATACTCCTCCGGCACAGGCTCCCTGCAGATCACAAGTGTATTCCCGTTATTCTTCCTCCAAACGTCGTGATGTGGCCCCATCAGCCTCTCGTGGGGTATCTTCCCCCCGGGGATGTATCTCCATACGAGACGGCCGTCCCAGTCGTACTCGTCGATCGACCCGTCGGTGGCGGTCATCCCGCCCCTCTGCACCAGTATGTGCCCGTCCTCGAGCAGGTGGACCCTCCCGGTCCCGTGGGTGTTCACCGAGTTGTCCAGTTCCCAGGTGTTAACGACCCGTCCGTTCATGTCGATAACGGATATCGGTCGTCCGAATATGAGCGTATAGCCGTTGGCGCACCGCTCCGGCTGGTAGATAGTTGTTCCGACAGGATAGACGGTTCTCACTCCAAACCCTCCTCGACCTTTCACTCCATCCTGGTTGTCTTGACCGCGCGGTAGAGTCTCCTCCTGACCATCAGGGTCCAGAGGACGAAGCTGGACAGGATCAGAACGGAGGTGGTCACCGCCCACTCGATCACGTAGACCCAGAGCAGAGCCTCGTCCTTTAGCTTCTTGATCGCCGCCTCGACCTCGTTGCAGTAGTCGAAGGCCTCGTTCATCGACTCCTCACATCTCACGAACTCCTGGTCCATGTAGTGGTCCCGGCCCTCCTGGCCCATCTCCTCCAGGTCCCTGATCATGATATGTGCCTTCTCGGTATTCGCCCCGAACTTGTCCACGAACTCCTTGAGCGAGATCAGCACCGCCATCCTGGTCCTGAATTGGGTGAAGATGGTCTTGATCCTGTGGTATACCTCGACATCCTCGATCAGTCCGCTCTTGGTCCCGTACAGTATGAGGTTAACCACTATATCGGGAGCGTACAGGTTATCGGATGAGGTCTTCGGCGGGCGGATCCATCCCTGACTGCCGCCGCAGTCCCCGGTGGTCATGGTCCTTCCCTCCTGGTAGTCCCACACTATGAGGTACGGGACCTTGGCGTAGGCGGGGAAGTTACCGACCTGCCACGCCATCGTCTTGGCCGTCTCCCTCGCTATCACGAACCTCCCGCAATCGCAGGACACCTTCTCGACCCCGAAGGGTATGAAGGGCGTCAGCACCGGGTCCTCGAAGTCCCTGTTGATGACCACCATGAACAGACCCACGGGACTCACGCCTCCCCCCTTCTCGGCTACGACCGGCGCTTCGTTCGGAAATGCGGTCTGGAGGAGTGAGGTGGCCCAGGCCAGGTTCAGCTGGGCTATCATGCTCAGTACGCTGGCGTCGTTGATGCCCCCTGCCCCGTCCGTCACCGCATCGTACATCATCTTGTCCTGTTGGGTCGTGAAGTAGTAGTACTCCGGCGAGCGTAGCCAGATGAAGTCATAGCTCTGCATCTCCTCGTAGGTCCTGGGGAAGTAGAGACGTATCATCTTCTTTGCGGCCGCATCTCCCCCCGGCACGCCACGACAGGGGATGGGGGTATATCTTATGAGGGGCTCGTCCCTGAAGTAGTCGTGCAGGTAGTGGGTGGTCCCGATACCGCCCATGAGCAGGACGTTGATCCTACGCTCGTCTTGGGCACTGGATAAGGGAAGGTTGGACACGACTATTAGGGCCATTGATAGTACCGCAACCGCCCACCTCAACTGAGCCGATGAATGAGCCTTTGCTGCCGGCATGGGTTTCAATTGGTGCACCGCCGATTCATATGGGCCGGGGATTGACGGACCACTTATCAGTATTTCGGTGCGATGTGCGATGGACAGCTCTCACCCCGTTGAATTCCCATCCGCTTCGCCCAAATGGCGCTCCGGGCCGCCGCCTTCCCGACACTAGCGGTATTCCAGCTGTTTTCAGAGCTGATAGAGGCCCTTCTCACGGTATGCATTTTCAAATGCCGTCTGGATCACCCCATCCCGACCGCGGTCATTCGACTCCCCAGCTTCTATCTCCTTGATGAGGTGCTTCTCGACATCCCTTCCGGCCACAGGAAGCACGACGCTGTAGCTCCTCTCCAGGGAGTCGGACCCGACGAATTCCACCCCTTCGCCCGGGACAGTCACCCTCATCAATGGTGGGAAGGAAACCATCTCCGCCTCTCTTCGGGCTTCAAGGGATATCAGATACTCCGGATACACATCGATCGCCAGGCTCTCCAGCATCCAGGAACTCGGATCGATATCAGCGTCGACCAGCCTCCCTATCCTCCACCCCCTGCCGGCGTAGGCCTCGGTGTTGATAAGCCTCTTGAGCTTGGGCAGCTCCTTCGCCTTCACCTTCAGTTCCTCATCGGGTTCGAAGGTTTCAGGCACCACGATCTCGCGATCCATCTCTCTCGCGATCTGGGTGGGCACGTAGAACGACCCGAACTTCACTATGTCCGGGATATATCTCAGAAATGTCCTCGGAACCGTCGCCAGCAGGAGTATCTTTGCCTCATTCCTGCTTGGACGGAGGCCCACCACTCTCCCGACCTTACCCCCGTTCTCCCGCCTGATCCAGAGTCCCCGCAAATCCCTCCAGTTCACTCACGATCTCCCCAGTTGTCTCCCCGGCCCTGGTCCCCTGCCCGGCGCCTCCTGGCGCTCCCTCCAAGGGACGTCCGATCCGCCAGCTCGGCGTCATTCACTGTAGCGCTCACAGAGTCCACCGTCGGGGGTGTACTCCCAGGCGACGACGTTGGTGTCCTCTTCCTTCTGCCGCTTCCTCCTCTCAAACGCATCCGCCACCCACCAGATCAAGAACATGGCTCCAACAACCAGGAAGGCCACAAGTTCAACGATTGCGGGAGTGACATCCAAGGTTCATCAGACCCCACTCATCAAATGACATTTTCACTGAAAATGATTGCGGAAGCTACGCGGTAGCCGGCGCCTACCTCTTGGCCAGCTCCGATTGAAGGATCCTTATCAGCACGTCCGATGCCTGGAGGGAGATGTCGAAACACTCCATACACTCATCGAAGGAGTTCATCAGCTTGCCGATATCACTCGAGAAGTCACCCTCGAACTCCTCCCTCACTTTGGAGATATCCCCCTCATCTATCGTTTCCTTGAGCCTCCTGAAAGCCTCTGCCATATCTCTCTTTCTGGCCTCCACATCGGATTTGCATGTTCCCAAACTTACCTTGATTCTCTCCAGCTCATCGACGGCCAGGTTACGCGGTAACCGCTCGGCCTTGTCACTCGTCAATGGATCACCTCTCCCCGGGGCCTCATCCCTCTATTTAGTTTTTTGGCGAAATGCGAAATGAGGACCGAAGGCAAGGTCTCACTCCTTCAACGGCAGAGTGCTCGCTACCCGCCCCGTCACCGATCCCCATCGGGGAAACATATAAAGTGCGTCCCTACCGGCCGGATCCATGAGATCCCTTGGTGTCCTAGCCGGTATCCTCTGCATCGTCGTGTCCCTGACGCTGCTGGGCTGCCTCATGGGGGAGGAGAAGTCCATGAACGTCACCTTGAATATTGAGTTCAATGACTGCATCTTCGAGGCCGAGGAAGTAGAAGAGGGCCTGCAGGCCAACATGAAGGTCGTCGTTAGAGCCGAGAATGTTGGGGATCCTGGATACGTGACTTTCAAGGTCGAGGTCAAGAACGACGAGGGCGGACTAGTCGCTGATAAGACCGAGAGGGTCCATCTCGACACCGGCCAGACCAAGATAATCGACGTCACGATGCAGAAGATAGTCCCGCCAGACGCCGATGTCGAGGTCTACTATCCGGAACTCGAGGAACTGAAGAGAGAGCTGGACTGAGGCTCTTCCCTCAGGCAGATATGTTAGGACAAATCGAGACCGGTTCAGACCTCATGTCGGGGCTGTAAAAGCTCAACGCAGGTTTCTCTTGATCTTGCCCCGTCTGTCGATGTAGCAATCCAGGCAGACCTTGAACCCCCGCAGCAGCTCGGTGTGCTCGTCGCACACCGGCCTGTTGCACCTGTGGCACTCTGTCAGCGTCTTCTCCCCACAGTAGTGGCAGCTCTTCATCCTCTTCCTGCTGAGATTCAGGAAGAACGAGGGCATCTTGAAGAAGCTTCGATGACTGTACCCGTCCTTCAGGTACTCGACCAGTGAAACGGCGGAGGGGCTCTCGGTTACAACCTCGAATTTCTCGCCCCCCTGCTCAAGCTTCAACCTGTAGCTCACCATCATCTGGCCGATCATCCTCCGCAGCAGAATCGGGAAGATCGACGCGAATATCAGGAACTCCTCTACATGGCCCTTTCCCACCGCCGATTCGACCGACTTGAAGGCCACCGAGAGGTATTCTAACCCGGGAAGCGAGAACACGAGAATGAAGAAGACCGCTGCAGCGGCCAGGAAGAACTTGGTCGGCAGCATCGATTCGAGTACGAGGGGCGTGAAGAGTATCACCAGGGCGATAGCGAAGACAACCAGCTGTGTGTAGGGCGTGATCCCGCTGGAAACGAAGAACATCAGGAAGCCGACGGCGTACATAGCGTACACGAGGTAGAAGATGAAGACCGGGGTCCTCGACTCGGTCGAGATCTCGGCCTCAACCTCAGACCTCTCCAGGACCTTCTCACGCTGCCAGGAGTCGGAGGTCTTTCCACTAACGATGACCTCGTCGCCGGCCACCTGAACGTCGTAATCGCCCAGATTGAACCTCTTGCGTCTCCTCTGGCTCTCGAGCCAGTCGAGGTGCCTTTCATCGGCCTTTCCGGGGCCGTGGCCTCCCCCTGCACTCGATGCGGCGCTCAAACTCATCCCTTGACCCGCTTTCGCGGGCTTCAGCTTATAAACGTATCCGGGAATCCGGATCCGGATTCGCGGCCGGGATTCGATTTGGGAAGCCGTCAAGACCCGGAGAACGACCTCCCGAGGTCAACGTCAAGTCTCCATCGACTCTGAGGAGTATTCTAAAGCGTACACCGGTGTGCCCACCTCCAGTTGTGTATCCGCGCCTATCGGACCTCACCGGCTAGATATAAGAGCTGAAGATCGAATCTCAGTTAGGAGAGCCATGAGCCGGATCGTCCGATTCCTGCTGGAGAGGTCGGATACAACTCGGTGCCCGGAGCTTCCAGTCGCGGGTAACAGGGCCTTCCTCCTGCTCTTCGTGATGGTAGGGCTTCTATATGCCGGGCTGACGGAATCGGTTCTGAGGGCCGGCACGACGGCTCCCCTGGCCGAGATATCCCTCTTCGTCCTGGCCCCGTTTCTGGTGGCATTTCTGGGATATCGCCTCAGAGGCACTAAACCCAGGCTCGGTTACAGCCTGATCTGGTCCGGCGTTGCCCTGGTTCTATGGAACTACCCATTCCTCACCGGCGTCTTCGGGCTGCCGATGTGGCTAGGGGCCTGGGCGGGGCAAATCGGGACTGTTCTGAGCTTCCTGAGTATGGGCGCGGCACTGGCGGCCGCCGCAATGATCTCGATGGGTCGCGAGCCCCGGAGGATCAGCCTGTCGGTATCCCTGCTCCTTATGACGCTCCTGGGCATCGCCGTACTCATGAGAACGCTGGGGACCTGGCCGGATGCCGTTTTCGTGCCGGCCGCGGTCCTGATGATACCGGTGTTCCCCCTCTATCTCGCCAGCGGTTCAAGAGCGTTCTACCCGCTCGCCACGTTGGCCATCGCCCTCCTCTTCGCGGGTTTCCTGATCCACAACCTCAACTACTGGTTGAATGATGTCTACTCGAAACACCTCATACTCGGGGTCTCCCGGGTACTCATCCCCGTCGCCGGCATCTTCCTCTCCCTGGACACCCTCCGTCGGATCGTAGGGAGACCGGAAGCACGTCGCAGCCTGTGATCCATAGACCCGCCGTGACAAGGTCCACTGGTCAGGTGCCTTTCAACTCCGATGGGTGTCGGCCACCAAGGGCGATGCCCGTTAATGACCCTATCCGATTCCTTACGCGAATCTACGAGGGGAGTCCCCCTTGCCTCTTGAGGAACCGGCACCACATGCGAATGTCCGTTCTCACCAAGATGATGATCAAGGGGAGATAGATGAGAGCGGCGATCCCCGGCCCTGATAGAAGCTGATCAATCATGATCCCCAGAAATACACCGGCAACCACCATGGATATGCCCGAGGAGATCATGCGTGCCTTGGGCGATGTCTCCTTCCAGTACCTTCGTGAGATTATGAAGATGAAACCGGCCGCCAAGCCCACATAAAGCAGTTCCGGTATCCAGTGGGAGAGGATCGCCGAGACGGTAAGGCTGATCGCCGGTAACCAGAGATACCTTGTTATGCCCCTCAAAAGCTTCCCGTGGATAGGTAGATGAAAAGGAATATAACTATTGCTACCGCAAACCCGGTCAGATTCATCCCAAAAGAGGCGAAGCCGCGGTCTTCAGCGATCGTCGCCCCTGATGTGCTCCACCGAGAACCTGAAGAATGCCAGACTGTCCCGACCCCCGGTGCAGCTCAGCGACACCCCTTCAGGGCTCGAGGTCAGTGAAGGATACGAGAATCCTCCCCCCAGATCCGGAACCATCTCCCGGACCGGGCGCCGGAACTGCCAGCTGTCTCCCCCGTCCTCGGATAGCGCGAGAGTAAGGGCAGAGCCCTCTTCGTGAGCGCCGTACGCCAAGACCAGCCCCTCGTCGATCCTCGCAATATCTATCCCCGTGGTCCCCCCGGACAGGGCCGTCACGGACGCCTCGCACCAGGTACTCCCCCCGTCCACCGAATCGCTCCGGTATATGCGTCCATCCTTCCCAAAGAAAAGGATACCCACTTTCCCTGCTCCCGACTCCCACACGGCGGCGTGCAATAGGTCGCCGTCAGGCAGGTTCTCTGAGCGGAAGGGGACAGTCCCGCCCCTGGACCAGGTGCGCCCAGAGTCGGTTGAGATAATCACGAAGATACCTCCTCCATCCAGCAGATCGGCTGAGCACGGGGCGATCCAGTTCCCGTTCTCCAGAGCGATAGGCCTGTTTACAATGGAAACGTTTCTGAGATCCTCGGACAGGACCCGCGGCGCACCCCACGAGCGACCTCCATCCTCGGACGCGATATACCGGGGGCTTCCACTCGAACCGGTCCCAAGATGGTGGAGAAGCTGCACCGCCCCGCTTCCATCCCTGCACAATACCGGGGATCGGCCTAGGAGATCAGAGCCACCCAGTACCTCGATCGGCTGGTTCCAGCTCTCCATCGACCTTCGGGCAACCCATATGCCCGTATCGGGGCTCCCGTTCATCCGGCCGCAGAACGCGACTATGGTCTCGTTGTTCTCCAGCTCCAGCACCGTGCTTCGCCCGCTAATCTCGAATCCGCCATCCTCCAGCACGAGTTCCCCACGCTTCCTTCTGTCACGCCTGTATCTTCTGTACGGTGTAGTGTTCAGGTCCTGGCCGGCGGACATCACGTCCCGCTGGACATCCCGCGCGTCGACATCGGTGAGGTCTATACCCCCCTCGTGTGCCAGGCCGCAGGCCATACCCGCCGCCAGTCCGGTCTGGGCACAGCTGGTCATGACCCTGAATGACGCCATGGCCATCTGATCCCCCGACGCGCAACGGCCGGCCACCGCGATGTTCCTTCCGCCCTTGGGTATCAGGGAGCGAAGCGGGATATGGTACGGGGGGACTATCGGCGTTATGCCCGTTCCCGCTCTCTGCAGGATGTGGGGCCAGTGGTAATCGATCTGATAGGTCCCCACGGCGACGGCGTCCTCGAAGATCCTCCCGCTCCTCACATCCGCCTCGGTCAGCACATACTCCCCGACGATTCTCCTTCCCTCCCTGACCCCCAGACCGGGTGAAACGTGGCTCAGCTGGTAGGTATCGTAAACCTCGCCCCTGTAGCCCTTCGTCTGCAGGTAGTACACGAGGCCCATCATCTGCCGCTTTGCCCTGATCTCGGCGTCGGAGTAGCTCTCGCCGGAGGTTGAATCCCCCTCGATGACCTTCATCTTCACGAATATCGAGTGGGGGGTCACCGGTCGGACCGTCGTCATCGGTATCTCCTCGTCGTCCTCCCACACCGGGCAGCCCGGGGGCAGTATGGGATCGACCCTCTCCCCTGTGTCCTCCATCCAGAAGCAGAGGCTCATGGGCAGCTGTAGCTTGAGATCGGGCTCGATGGTTCCATCGGGGTTTCTCGGTATTCCCCCCTTGTCTGCGGGAAACCCGGCCATCGCCGCGAGGTCCCCGTCCCCGCTGCAGTCTATCACGTAGTCGGCGGTGACGGTCTGCAGCCCGCTCTTGTTGAAGACCTTCATCCCGGTGACCCTGCC
>Ga0180432_10000832_pt1 | contig 49973 bp, 59 predicted proteins | sample SS_ome_10_FD_132414 | JGI IMG/M metagenome (GOLD analysis project Ga0180432, IMG submission 132414) | Hypersaline lake sediment archaeal communities from the Salton Sea, California, USA - SS_1_MS_2 metaG | ecosystem: Environmental > Aquatic > Non-marine Saline and Alkaline > Hypersaline >...
GTCAGGGTCTTCGGGTGGGCGGCGTTCCTGAAAGGATTGTGGTTCTGCCGAACGACACGGTTCCTTGTTGGTTGATTCTCCTGTAACGGGTGTTTGTGGGCAGTTGGTTGGATCGGGGACACAACCAAACTGCTTAGACCGCTTTGCATGAATCTGTCGCTCTCGTGACTTTTCTATAGAAGATTGTATGGCGTCGAATACCTCCTTTCGATGGATGGGCATTTCCCGTGGGGCTTCAATTCCGAGACGTACCTTGTCGCCTCGGATTTCTACGATGGTGATGGTGACCGAATCGTTGATAACGATACTCTCGTTCTTTTTGCGGGATAGGATTAGCATGGTAATTCCCTTCGTGGATTGGGGTTGAGGGGGTTGGGTAGAAAACAACGGGCCGGGTGGGATGCCCATCCGCACGGAAGGCTAACTCAGCAATTGTCCTCGCCTTCCTCCCGGCCCGTCGCTCTCAGATCGAGATTAGAATGCCATGTCCCAAAGGACTTCGGCAACGGTAATCAGCATACGGCCGATCAGAGGCTCGATGATCTTGTCGGGTCCCGGGCAGTCGATTACTTTTGATACATCTTCCCAGGCAGCGGCTACCACGTCGAGGAATAGCCGCTTGCGTTCAACCAGGTCTTCCGGGATCAGTTCTGATAGGGTTTTGGAGACTTTGATGATGGTCCCGACGATTGGCTTCAGGTCGTCCAAACCAAAGCCGTCCTGGAATCGGATCTCCAGGGTGGATCGAAGCAGGCGGTACTGTTGTTTGATCTGGTCCCAGGCTTCGCTGGAACTCCAATTCGTGACTAGACGGTCTGGAAATGGTAACGCTGACAGTGACGTGTTCATGGGTAGACTCCTGTAGGACTTGGGTTTGACGTGTAATGGGTACTGGAAGAATCCTTCCCCACCCTAACCACCCTCCATTTTAGCGATGTTTTGGGACTTGTCAACGGGAAGGTAAAATTGACCTAGCCCAAAGTGGGACTTGGGGTTACGGTTATTCTCCAATCTTCGCACGTTGCCATAGATGATGCACTTGATCGTTGACCTTGTAGGTGTTGGAGGGACGACCTTGAAGGCCGGTTGTCAGGGAACCACGTAGGATGATCCCAAGTTCTAGGAGGTTTTCCAAGCGTTTGCGTAGGGTCGTCATGGGGATACGTAGTTCGGTTGCAAGCTCCGTTGTACTGGCGTATTCAGGATGACAGTTGATGAGGTAGGTGATGATTTCCCGGTGCCATCCAATGATCGTGTCCAGGGCTACTTGTTCCCCGATCTCATAGATGCCCTTGTCGATAGGACGATGGTAGATGACTGCAAGGCAACGCAATAGCTTTGCGACTTGCTTGGCAATCCGGGTCCCAATCTCTGGCCGAGAACGAAAGGCAAGGCCGCTGTCACGGGTGCGATGGACCGTGGTTCGGAGGATACCGACCAGTTGGGCAAGGGCCAGAAGACGGGCTTTGACCCAGGATGGGAGTTTGGGTGCCTTGATGCGTTCTTTCAGATCGAAGCCGTCCAGGTAGTACGAGACGAGACCATAGACTTCCCGTTCCAGGGACACTTCGGAATCCAGACTGTTCAAGGCTGCCTTGACGTGGAGTTCCGGGTTGTGGGAAGGATCAATGAAGTTCATCTTCAGGAATCGCTCCCCAAGGGTTGCACGTTCATCCCCATGAATAATGTCGGTTACACCTGCTATTAAAGAGAAGTAGCAGTTGTCATAGTTTCGGGTGACTTGGTTGCCGAATGGGGTGCGAATGCTCCCATCGTATGCCTGGCGTAGTGTGCCGTACAGTTCTTCCTGGACACCAGCAGGCATGGAGATGATTTCGGTGTAGTCCCGTAGGACAAGACACCGGCCACGTAGCTTTGGGAGAAGGGATGGATCGGAACCGTCCGTTGTCTTGTAGCCTGAGATGAGACTGTGTGCCGTCATGCGTGACTCGAATTGGCAGCATGTGGCGTCACGGGTGGACTTGAGAAGGGCGGTTTTACCCGAGCCCGGTGGACCTACCAGGAAGACCCATAGGGGATCGCCCGGCAGTTGAATGGAGATTGCCGTTGCAAAGATGACCGCTAGTGACCTTTCCATGTTGTCGTCAATGTGGAGGTACTTGCGATAGGCTTTGATGATCTTGGGGAAGGTGATCTTGCCCTTGGGCTTGAAGGTCTTTTGCTCGGAACCAAGCATGCCATGGATCTTTTTCCATGCAGCAGTTGCCGTGGAAGACTTGATGATGTCGGAGATGTCCATCCCGTCTGGGGCAGAAGCAGGCCACCGGAGACGATGGACGGCACGGCAAGGGCTGGATAGCATCAGCTTGGTACGTTCCATCCCGGAGTCCCCGGCAGGGTCGTTGTCGAAAAGAAGATTGACCACCCGGCCAGAGAAGAATTGCCCTGCCCAGTCCTGCTTGAAGGTGTTGGCACCTGGGGTTCCCAGGACAGAAACCTCATCCTCTTTCTTCAAGCGTTTGACCAGTTGACGCATGGCGTAGGTGTCCCAGAAACCCTCGCACAGATAGATGGGCCCTTTGTCCAACAGGTTGGATAGACCGATCAAGTGGACGCTTAGGCCGGGTGAGGAGATGATTTTCTGCTTGTCCCCCTGAAACAGAACGTGTAGGTTGACCATCCGGCCTTCCTGATTGCAGACAGGGAAGAGCCAGTTGCCTTCGTCCTTTGCAAGTCCTTGGTCTTGGAAGGTACGGGCGGATAGCTTTCTCCACCTGGCCAGTTCGTTGTAGTCGGCCATGGTGGTATTACGTAGACAGGATTCGTGGAGTTGGGAGATGAACGTGTAAGCATTGCCGGAACCACCATGTGACTTACAGTCCCACTGCCCGGTTTGCTCGTTGACGTAGAAGTGGTTTTCCTTTCCGCAAAAAGGGCAGGTACCGACTGCTTGGCCGGTACCTTCGTGACTTTCGAGATGAATCCCGAAGAATGAAAAGAGACGCAACTTTTTACTGGCCATCTGGAACCTCCTTTGCGTCCATCCAGTTGGTTGTGACGATCTTGAACGAGACGGGAGTTTTGATCCCCATCCTGGCACCTTCAAATTCCATTCGCTCCTTGATGAATTTGATTAGCCCCTTCGACTTGCGGTAGCGGTTGGGAACCTCGAAGATCAACTCATCATGGATGTTGTTGATGATTTCCACACCGGGGAAGCGTCTGGTGCCCAGCCCATCATAGAAGAGGGCGAGCATGGCCTTCTTCACGATTTGACCGGCAGTCCCTTGGATTACGTAGTCAACCGCTTTATACGTTCGATCCCCTCCGACTGCAAGGGGATAGCCATCAGCCGTGTAGACAACCCCATCCGCTTCAGCTTGGTTGATAGTCCTCCGGACAAACCTGGCAATGTCCGTGTAGGCTTGGCGGAATAGATCACCAATGTTTTCTACACCTGTCATGGCTTGGAGTTTTGCTTTCCCAGCACCATAGACGATAGCAAAGTTGGCATTCTTGGCGGCCTTCCGAGTAATCCCGCAAAGGTCTGCCGTCCATTGATGAATGTCAGCCCCAGCCTCAAAGGCTTCCAACATGTTGGGCTCGTCTGCCATGACGGACAGGATTCTGAGTTCCAACTGGCTGTAGTCAACACAGTACCAAAAGGTTCCCTGAATGGGACGGAACGCCTTACGTAGAGGTAACTCCGCACGGACCCCAACATTCTGTGGATTGGGGTTGGACCCGGAGAACCGTGTGGTTTTCGTTCCCGTCTGATTTAGGGATGGGTGAAGACGGCAGGCTTGGTCTTCATGGGCCCTGGCTGAGTCCATGTAGCCTTGCAGATACTTCATCCCCGTTTCCGCCTTGCGACTTGCATAGAGGGCATCGAGCAGATTCTTTTGTTTGCGGGTTAGGTCATGTTCCCGAAGCAATTCCAAGGTCTCTGCATCTGTTGAAAGTTGCCCCTTGGGTGTGCGTTTGACGGACGGAAAACCATACTTCTCATACATTAAGATCCGAAGTTGATAGGATGATTGTGGATTGAATTCCGGAAGACCATGTTCCTTCGCCCTTTTCTGGAGGAAAGTATGGTACTGTCTTTTCCTACCATTCAAGTCAATACAGAGTCGGGCTGTCCCATCCATGTCCAGTGGTAATCCAATGGCTTCCATGCGAAGCAAAAGGGGTTGGAGTAGGAGATGGTTTCGGTAGTGCTCGAAGTCCCGATCAAAGCTGCCAGCCTTAGACCAGCTATTGAGATGTTTCCACAGATGTTTCCAGAGTCTAATTGTCCGGACCACATCTGCAATCCCGTACCGCAGTGTCTTGTCCTCCAAGGGTTTCAAGTGTGGGTTCAGTGCCTTTGGCATCCATGAGTCCCATTGGGTGACCTCACCTAAAGGCCAAGGTGGGTGTTGTTTGCTTGCCTGCCGTCTTGCCCTCCGGATTTCGTCCATCATGTCTTCCTGATCCGTTGGAAGCATCCCGAGGTACTTGATGGCAAGGTCTTTCAGCCCTATGGCATCTGACGAATTGAGGACATGGGCGAGACAAATGGTGTCTTCGACGTGGTGCCCGAAGGGAAGGAACTGGCCCTGCTCTATGGCGTCCTTAGACCATTGCTTGACTTGCTTCAACCATTTGGTGTATGGGATGAAGGTGAGGAACAGGGCCAAAAGATCGAATTTGGCATTGTGGAATATCCAAGGGTCGTATTTGTTGAGGGTGACAAGCATTCGTTTGACTTCCCCACTTGAATACTCTACTTGCCTTGTCAGTGGATTGACGGGCCACTGCCAGGAATAGACTTTCTCGTCTTCATCGCAGGCAGTGACCATGAAGGCCCGGTGACCGGAATGGAGAAGGGTCCCGGTAGTCTCCGTATCAATCGCTATGGATTTAGGGTTTCGCATGTGAACACCTCATTTCTCAGGGCTTCGATAAGCCAACGTACAGTAGGCACAGGAAGCTCAACACGGACAATACCATCTGATGATTGTATCTCCTCGTTCGTCGGAAGACCTACAACAAATGCTGATTGATTGAGTGGGAGATTGATAACAATCTTTGGTGGAAGGATCGTGTTCACAGGAACACTATGCCCAACCGAGATGTACTTTCGCTTTTCGTCTGACATGGTAAGATCCTTTCTGTTGGAGTGTGAAAACCGTTCCTTTCCACTCCGTTCCATTCCCCTCCCGTCCAATCCCGTCCCCTCCTTTCCATTCCAATCCAGTCTTCTCCGCTCCAGTACGCTCCTTTCCATTGAATGGATGATAAGGACAACCATTCCAGTCCAATCCTCTCCCCTCCTCTCCTGTCCTTTTCAGTCCAATCCAGTCCTTTCCGGTCCCATCCATTCCGTTGTGGATGATGAGGACGCCATTGCGTTCCGAATCCTTTCCGCTCCAGTCCTCTCCCGTCCGGTCCTCTCCTGTCCAATCCTCTCCCATCCCCTCCATTCCGTTCCGATCCATTGAATGGATGATGAGGACAACCGTTCCAGTCCACTCCTCTTCAATCCCTTCCCGTCCAGTCCAATCCCCTCCTATCCCTTCCCGTCCATTGAATGGATGATGAGGACGCCATTGCGTTCCTTTCCGGTCCTTTCCTATCCTCTCCCGTCCCGTCCTTGCCTTTCCGCTCCTTTCCGGTCCTTTGTTTACGTCTTACTCTCCTATCGGAGCAAGCAGGCGATAGTTGGTGTAGACCCTGCCGTCATTGGAGGGCGTCTTGACGGCCATGAACCTGATTTCATCGCCACTGGACCCCAGTTCCCTCGCGATTTCAGGAAGCTGTTCCAGTTCGATTTCCATCGGGTTGTACCCAAGGGTCGTGAGTGCCTGCCCAAGGATTCGGAAATCCACTTCGGTCGACAGCCGGAAGGGAATCTCAAAGTCCCTGCCCTTGAAGTCATCGGTTCCGTCCACGATGGTTTCCACGCCGTCCTCATCGACGGTCAACGCTGCGGAGGTCAGCTTGCAGGAAATGCAAAAGGCGTTCTGCCCGAACCTTTTCTTGATCCCGCCACTTGACAGACGACCAGTGTACTCGCCGGCAGGCAGATCATTGCCCATCCGGTTCATCTTCCACTGCTCGGCCAGTTGGGCATCCGGTACCCAGTCGTTGGAAGAACCCATCGAGCCTGTCTGGCTTCGATGCACTCCACCCTTCTTCGACTTGGTACTTTTCTTGGTGCTCTTCTTACTGGACTTCTTACGGGTTGCCATGGCAACTTCTCCCTAGATTGAGAAACATTGTGTTACAACGACGTTACGCGAGTAGCTACTCTGCCTCTACTCTTCCTCTTCGTCTTCCTCTTCGTCTTCCTCGGGTTCTTCCTCCTCTATAAAGCCGTACATCTTGTTGTTGTACCCGGCCAGGAGATCCTGATAAGCGTGCTTTGGTGTTTGGGATGACACCATGAACTCGATTAACGGATTTCCATCGGGGTCCAGAAAATGGTCAACGGGACCTGGCGATGCGTAGAGCAAGTTGGTTCCACGCACCGTGATTGACCTTTCCCCCTTCCGATAGTAATAGAAGAGGACAAGATCGCAGATGTCTTTCATCAGATCCCAGGCAGCCCCACACCCAGGTTCCCACTCGTCAAAGGCGTCCCCATCCCGTGGTGTGATGGTAACCTTTTTGTAGTGAGAAGTAAAGATCATTGGGCAGCCGGACGTGAGAAGGGCTTCGTAGGTTGTGGCAAGCTCTTCTTTGGCTTCCGCCCAAAAAGCCATTCGCTGGTTGCCAGGGAGATCGTTGACCTTTTTGATCCCCCACTGCCTACGCATCCATTCCACACAACTCTTCCAGGCCCGGTCGATGGTGTCCGTTGCAATAGGCCGTGGGTTGTCCAGAAGAATCTCCACGTATTGCAACCACCGTTCCCAGTTCAATGGGGGTTCGCCAGGTCTTGGAGTTTGCTTTGCCCGGACGTTACGCCGTCTGGGTTCCCATTGGAAGATCGTGTAGCTCTGCCCATCCGCAGTACGCCATTGGGCACACATGCTTGTCTTCCCCACACCTTTCTTCCCGTAGAGGAAGACAGTGTAATCGTCAATGTTTGGCGGTGGGTCCGCCTCTTTCTGGGGAAGAACAATACGATCATCCGTCTTGGGTGCCGCTGCCTTCTTTCGAGTTCCCTTACGGGCAGGGGCCTTGCGTTTTGGTGCCGCCCTGCCAACCTTACGTGTCGGTGTTTTGGCCATAACAGCCTCCTCGGGTTAGTGATGAAAAACCATTGCTTTCCGATCCCGTCCGATCCGCTCCCCTCCTTTCCGCTCCCCTCCCCTCCGTTGTGTACAGAACCTTGAGAAAACCATTCCATTCCATTCCGGTTCGATCCACTCCGGTCCAATCCGGTCAGCTCCCGTCCCTTCCTTTCCAGTTCGGTTCGTTCCTATCCAATCCTCTCCCCTCCGCTCCTTTCCTTTAGTGTTCACCCTTGCTGATGATCCCAGCAGCCTCTTGGAATGTTCTGATCCGGAAGATTGGCTTGCCGTCTTCCGTACAACCGAAGGCTGTTTCGAGTGCTATCGCAACCCGATTGACCAGTTGGGTGTATGCCCCAGGTAACAGATTCCGGAGGGCACCCGGAAGTGGATCGCTGACTTCGTACAACTTGGTCCGTTCGTTGATCTGAACTCGCTTTGCAGTCACATGGCGTTGCTCAAGCAACATGCGACCCATGATGGACTCCGGTGATAGACCACGCTTGATAACCTTGGGCATGATAGTCCCCTTGTGTGAAAGTGTGAAAACCATTCCGTTCCGATCCTTTCCCCTCCGCTCCACGCCACTCCCTTCCAGTCCATTCCACTCCTCTCCATTGTGTATCGGACCTTGGAAAACCATTCCGTTCCGCTCCGCTCCGCTCCCTTCCCTTTCTGTCCTTTCCCATCCAGTCCCATCCACTCCCTTCCAATCCGCTCCAATCCATTGTGTGTGGAACCTTGGGAGAACCATTCCAGTCCTCTCCATTCCTCTCCTCTCCCATCCAGTCCAATCCGATCCAGTCCAATCCGTTCCACTCCTTTTAATCATCAAGCTCGGGATGTGGGGTTGATCTGCGATAGAGACCGTAGTAACTGCCGCGGGTAAGCAGATGAAAGAACTGTGACAGGGTTCCCATCTTGCGGGTCAGGGCCTCGGGATTCATGTAGTGCAATGATGATCCCCAGCGGAGATACGCATCATCACTAGGGTCCCATTTTAATGAATCCTGGTCTATACCCAACTCGCATGTCCCTAATAAGGCTTCATGCCAGTTATAGAATTGTTCGAGGACACCCATAAGTGTTTTGTAGTACCAGGTCATGACCGACTTCTCCGTCAACTTGGTCTCCCACCGCATGAAGTAGAAGGTTGGCCGTTTGGAAACATCGGCCGACACCCGGTCAAGGAACTCATTTCGTTCTTCTGTCTTGCCACGTCGAAGTTGAGGGCGTCGAATGACATCGCGAAGTGTCAAGGCCGGGACCTGCCCATGCTCAAGCAGAAAAGCATAGGCATAGAACATGGATTGGAAGTCGAGATGTAGCGATGCCTGTAGTGTGGCTTCGTCAACACGCCCTGCCGTTTTGATCTCCTGTTGGCAGATGGGTGGATTCTTTGCCCTGGTTTTCTTGAAGTAGAGCCCATCCCATTTACCACGAAGTGGGATTTCACATGCCTTGGAGACCATAACATTCAATGGTGAGATTTCTTTAGTGGCAACCCTGAATGACTTTTCCCTCGCGATCCAGACACGACCGCTGTTGAACTTCTCCCAGTGCTTGTAGTAGCCGAGAAGGACGACGTAAGCAAGATCGAGGGAATCCAAGTACCGTTGCCTTGTGGTCGCGTTGAATCCCCGGTGTTCCATGATCGACTCACCCATGGATTCGTAGACCGTTGACAAGGTATCCGGATTGTCCCCTGTCTTGTCGATCATATCATGGACTTGGGTTCCGAAGAGAAGTGGGCCGGAGATTTCTGTTGCCGTCCACCCTTCGATGTAGGACAGATAGAAGTGCTCGGGGCAGTTCAGGTATTCCTTCAAGGCCGATTGAGTCATCCCATGCTTTGTAAGATCCCATTCGTATTTTCGCTTCGGGAGTCCCTTCTTTGCCACAGTGGTCTTCTTCTTTGCCACAGGGGCCTTCTTCTTTTTCTTGGTGGGCATGTCAATTCTCCAGTACGGCTTCAACTGCCGCGGTTAAGACCAGAACGAACCGCTCGAATTCGGCGGAGTTAATGCCACCCCTTCGACAGATAAAGGCAGGGTGGCGGGCGGAAAACATCAAGATACCTTGCTCCTCCCCATCATCATCCGTGATGGATTCCATGATAGAGGTTGAGGTCTGTTTGGCCGTATTGCCCATGAACACAATAGACCTTGGAAGGGCAATCGTCAGGAAGTCTGTGAGTCTATTACTACAGGCATTGACTTCCCTTTTGGTTGGCGTTCGCATCTCTGGAGGAAAACAAAGGCAGGCGTTTGCGATCGCGTAGGTGAAGTTGAATTCGTCTTCCACACGACGGATCGCCTCTTGGAGGACAACCCCAGCCCTGCCGACAAAAGGCCAGCCGCTTTTGTGTTCTTCAGGGCCAGGGGCTTCACCGATCAGGAGAACTTCGCAGGGCAGGGTCCCGCGTGAAAAGATTTTGATCTTCCTCGATAAGCCACACCCCTTGCATCGTGTCCATCGCCGGCAATGGGCGTCGAACATCATACGGGTATGGTCATCCTCGAAGATCAAGCTGGCAAGGGCATTGTCGATTCGCACAGGTATATACCCCCCTAATCACGGATTTTATTATTGGGTGAAGGAGCCATTGCTTTCCGATCCCGTCCCTTCCTCTCCCGTCCTGTCCAATCCCCTCCGATCCCATCCCTTCCAATCCATTGTGAATGGATGAGGACAGCCATTGCGTTCCGAATCCAATCCTCTCCCTTCCACTCCTTTCCTTTCCCATCCGCTCCCTTCCGCTCCCATCCGATCCGCTGTGAATGGATGAGGACAACCGTTCCTATCCTATCCTATCCAATCCAATCCCGTCCTTTCCTCTCCCCTCCGTTGGACCCACCTACTTCCTCGGCTTGTCCACGATGCCGCGTTTCTTGAGGTAGACATCCGACGACCGGACTTGCTTTGGCTTCCAGCCTTGGCTCAGGGCTTCGCGGGATTCACTGATGCCCTTTTCGAGTCCTGCAACAATCCAGGTATCGGCAACTAACCTGGCGTAGTGTTGCTTTCGCTCCCACGAATTGAGCTTGGTCTGGTCAACGGACATCAGGGCCTTCAAGCCCTTCCTCACTTTGGTAATGCCTGACTCGATCAGCCGCTTGTCGGCATAGACCGACTGTTGGGCATGGGTTGGAATGATGAATCGTGTCTCCTGCTTAAAGACAACGATCCGATCCATCTTCTTTCGGAACGCCGAGATGACGAGGTTTCCAAAGGCCAGTTCCCATTGCCAGAAAACGGGATCATCTGCTGGCATCCCAAGGATCTCCTCCATTTCCGCAACACTGAAAGACATGCCGCGGTGCACGGAGTTCCAGTCAAACTTGTAGCTTGCTGGGTTTGACTTGGATCGCTCATCGGGTTTGGGGTCCTGTGCAGCTTCAGTTACAGTTGCCATGATGGTCTCCAATGTGTAGGTGGTAAAAAGAGTACAACCGTTCCGTTGGGGGCTGGCGTTAGACGCCGGTGCCGAGAGGTTGCTCCTCGAACTTGGTAACCTTGAACTTTCCGTACTGCGGCCGGAAGTCGGACAGACCTACCAGCACGGAGGCAGAACGCAACCAGGACATGATCCGGTCAGGATCAACTTGGTCCGGCATGAACTGGACGGTGAACTCAACCGCCCAATTCTTGAAGATCGGACGACAGCGGAGGGTCGGTGCCCCGGACACGCGAACCATTCGCACGTCCCGGCAACCCTCGGCCTTGAACATCTTTTGCTTTTCCTTGGGACCGTCGTACTCCAGTGGGCCAGTCTGCCCAATCTGTACTGCCGACTTGGCGAAGGGTCCATCCTTGTGCTTCTTCGCTCCTGCGATCAACATTGCATGGACGTTTTCCGTCGGCCAGTAGGGTTGCCCCTGTTCGTTGAGGTATAGGGAACCCTCAAAGTCCGCAAGAAACATCTCCTCTTGAGCTTCCTCGCTCAGGGCCTTCCCACGCTTTCGCGAAGCGTTGATCTTGGAGATCCACTTCGCATACTTGTTTGTCGGATCGGCCTTCTGCCCATTATTCATCAACGCCGGGCCGATTCCCTCGATACGAACCTTCAGCTCTGAATACAGTTCAGACATCGTAACGCTCCTCTCGAAAAGTAGGTGGGTAAAAGTAAATACAACCGTTCCGCTCCTCTTCGCTCCAGTCCTCTCCCTTCCTCTCCAATCCTCTCCGCTCCGTTCCAGTCCCCTCCCATCCACTCCTTTGTGTATAGGACCTTGGAGAACCGTTGCGTTTCGTTCCACTCCCTTCCCATCCAATCCGCTCCGATCCCGTCCGGTCCTTTCCTGTCCCTTCCTTTGTGTTTTATCGGGGCACCGTGAGACAGTATTCTGCATAGCGTCATTGCTACGAAGACCTCCCCCACGGGCCCCGACCCCAAGGTATGGCTCAGGATGAAAGCTGTGCCAATGCACCGGCATTGCGACACCACCCAATGCACCGGCGGTGGAGTTCCATGGTTCGTCTTCCGACTTCAGCAGCTTCGACAGTCCCAGGAAGATACTCGGTGATTGCATTGAAAATGTCCCAGATAGGAACCTCGACGTTGGCCTGCTCGGGAAGATCCGTTAGATGGGCTTCCTTCGGCAGGTGGAGTGCATGACGGAACAACATGGGCACCTTGCCCGCCGGGATGATCCCCCTGTCCTGAAGTTGTAACAAGAGATAGGGGACCCGTTGCGAGTTGACGTGCAGCTTTTGGAAGGCAGCATACTCGTCTGCTTGCTGCTCGAAACAGCCGGAGAGACTTCCAATGGCGTTGTCAACGAGAGTCGGCAACTCCCAGCGAATTCGGGAGTAGTGTTTTTGGGCCAAGATGATTTCGCCGCTGAACGCGAGATTCGAGCAGACGAAAACTTCGGCACCATAGAGGAGACAAGCCGCAATGGACTTGTCAATGCTGTGACGCAAACCCAAGGCAAGCTCGCAACCATTGGGCGTTGCCCAGTCCAGGTTTTTCGAGTGGCTATCGGGTTTCACGTACATGACGCCAAAGTAGCGTCGGCCGTCGCTCGCCAAAACGTGTTGTTCACGGGACACCTTGATCTTGGCGTCTTTGAGTGAACGACGAACTTCTTCATAGAAAGTCGCGTGAGAAATTGGAAACCATCTGTTCGTGGCTTCCGGAGCAAATGTTGGTAGCCGGTCGGGTTCAACGAAACGGTCGCCGGGTCTGTCGGAAAGCAATCCCATAACTTTCTCCCTTGTGCTTGGGAACGTGAATTGATACTGAACTCAATAGGATGGGGTCTACCTTGGGTCTTGAAATACGCAATGAAACAAACTCAGAACGTGTGAATGCTACTTCTTGGCCGTCCGCTTCCTTCTGGAGGAAACTGGGGCCGGCTTGGACTTCGTTCCCGTGCCGTTTGCCTTGCGGGTCGGCTTGACAGCAGGAGTCCGTTTGCGGGACTTCGCGGGGGCTTTCTCAGAAGGCTCCTCAGCCGTTTCCGTCGACTTGGTGGAAACGATGGAACGGATCTGGGAAATCTCAGGCCATTTGATCTGTCGACCAATGGACACGATTTCCTCGCCATGAACCACATGGATGTGGGCACCACCCGACGCCATAGCCTCCGGGGTTGCTTTTCCGGGGTGTTGGGTGAGAACGTCAACTTCGTACCGGACTTCCTCACCCATCTTCAGGTATCGTTTGCCCTTCGAGCAGACGATCCCGAGTTCCTTTTCCCCTGCCGTTCCATTGGCCATTTTGCGTGCTCGGATGAACACACAGAAACGGCCCGATTCGGCGGCTTCCCACAGTGACTCGATGACTTCCGGCGAATAGCCGGTTTTCATCGCGGCGGCTGCCTCCAACTTGGCCTTCTTTTCGGCTTCCTTTGCCGCTTTGGCCTCGGCCTTTTTGGCTTCGGCTTCCTTGTACCTGCGAAGGATCTCCTTTTCTTCTGCCGTCATCGGCTTGGCGGCCGGCTTGTCTGCCGGCTTGCCGGTTGACTTGGCAGGAGACTTCTTCGCAGAGGCCTTTTTCGCCGCGGAGTTTGTCGGCTTGGCGGCCGACTTGGCGGGCGTAGCCTTGCGGGAGGTTTTCTTGGCTGTGGTAGCTTTGCGTGCCATGATATGGCTCCTTTCGTTTGACCCCATCCTATTGAATTCAGTATTGGGGGCTGGACTGGGTTGCCGTAGAAAACTCAGAAACGGAAACTACGCTGGATTACGTGTGGAGTGACCAGCCGTGGGTCTTTTCCAGACAGACGGAAAACGTGGGGGCTCCCCCATCACCACCATTATCATGGTGGCCATGGAAGATTAGTCCTCCGAACAACCCTGCCGCGTGAAACGTGAACGACAGGGGGGCAAAGTCCTGGTGAAGCTCACATCGCGACTTCGGATTGTGCTTCCGAAGATTGCCCAACATCTCGAAGCAATGCACTAGTGATTGCTTCAGACGACGGGAATCCGCATTGTCCGGTAGCTTGGAAAGGTATGTTAGGCACTCATCATACCTTTGAGCTGCCGGATCTGTAATGTGGAATCCTTCGGGCAGACGAACATCGGAGACATCCAGTGGAATCGTTTTGCCAAGAATTGTACCGCTCATTTTCAACTCCCGTTGAATAAAAACCGTGATTAGGGGGGTAATGGTATCGGTCACTTGACCGAAACCACAATTCCGTTCTCGACAGTTGCACTGGCGTACCACGTATGTGGTTTCGGGTAGTGCGGGCCTTCGAGTGAAACCCTACCATTTTGCGGGCAGGGGAACGGGCCGGGTGAAAACACTCGGACTTCCTTCCCTTGCTTCACGGCTTCCTTGAGGGCTTTCTTGGTCTTGAAATTTGGGTCGCAGTACATTGTTCTATCCTTTACCTTGGGAATGTACGGCAACCCAATCCAGCCCCGAATAAGAAAGGGGGCCCCAATGGTTGGCCTATGCGGGTCAACGTGACTTATGAGATGGGTTCGATGCTGTTGCGAAGTATACGGGTAATGTATCCATCATGTACTTCGCACGCTATAGACTGATTGCCAGCACGAATACGGAATCTGCCCTGTCTTGCGTAGGGCAAGTGACCTAGGCTATCGCATCCATTGGCCAATAGAACGCGGATGCGATCATAGTTGATGTGGGCATTCCACAGTGCGTCAACCGATGGGAATGCGGGCTCCGTTTGAAAATACCGTCGTTTCATAACAATTCCGGCCGGATTTGGCATAGCTTCACCTATAGCTTTCCAGGCCAACCATTGGGGCCCCCTTAGATTTTGGGGCCATTGTCCCGATGAGACCTACCGCAGCAGGCGTCACTATTCCCGGAACATCTTCCGGTATCCCATCGCGTATCGAATTGACCCGGTGGCGAACTAGACTTCGCCATGGGGCCAATCGACGCACCGGGTTGGAAAGGATCTACTTCGGGTAAAGGATCGCGTTTGCACCACCCGCAGGTATTCCCGGGATTGCCAACCCGGTTTCCCCTGCCCCACCTATCACGATGGGGGCGGTCCCTAGGGTTCCCCACGAACCCCGTTCAGTTGTCAATCGGCTGCATAGGGTAACCGATCAACCCGTATTCTAGCAGATATTAGGATAAGATCAAGGCTGAAATGGGCCATTTTAGGATTTTGTGTCAATACCCCCTATGGGGCATTAAGTGTGGGGGATTGTGGTAGTTTGTGGGGACTTGTGGGGGATAGTGGCCCATGGGGCTGGATTGGGGCCGGATTGGCCCATGGGGGTCGTCAGAATAGGGGCAAATCATCGCGTACGCTTCGCAGGGGGCCATGGAAGCTAGGCTATAGGGTCCAGGGGTTGAACTAGCTTCGGGGCCCATACAGGCGAACCAGGGCCTATATACCCCATGGGTGGGGATTAGAATAGGGGGGTGTTAAGATGGGCTGTTATGGGCTGTGCTACTATTTAAGTGCGAAGTAGGTTCGGAAAACCACTATGGGGGGTGTGGTTGGATTATTGTCAGTTCTGTCAGTCTAAATTATCAAAACCCGTTTGACGATTATTGTCAGTTATTTCAGGAATTATTGCGAAAACCACTTGATCCTAATTTGGGCTAGGATAGAATGAGGGAAACCACTGCTAGCTTTTGCACAAGGGTATCACTCATGGCAAAGAAAGTTTCAACCAAGGAACGGACTAAGGGACGAGCTAAGGGTCGGACTAAGGGACGTTCCACACCAAAAGATAATGGGCAGACACGGAAGGATTACACCCTCACGGTAAGCCGGTCAGATGACGTGGATGTCATGACCGTTCACAAGAGCCGTGGGATTAAGAGTGGACTGGGAGTCTGTAGCTTTGCAGCCGACTTGCTGCGGGTGAACGAGGATCTTCCCAAGCACCGCCGCATGACGGACGAAGAGATGCGACGGATTATGATCGAGGAATTTTCTCACAGACTGACGCTTGCCCGCTCCAGCATACGGCGGCTGTACGAGCGGAGGATTACCATGGGGTACTACCGTACCCTTTACAACATGGGCCATTTGATAAAGAAGAAACCAAGGAAGCTCTCACATCAGTTCGATACGAAAGGCGAGATCATACCGGAGGCAAGGGGTAAAGGACGACCTAGCCGTACCGTTCGCGATCTTCTGGAGGAGAAACGATGGGCAAAGAAAGCCAAAACATGAATGGGAGAGAACCGGGTCGGGTGCCTTGTCCGCTTTGTCTGCGGTTTCGGTTGGCGAGGAAGTACGATGGACTGGATCTTGGGAACTTCGATTTCTGCCCGCTGTGCGGAAGGGAGATGAAGGCCAATGGCAAAGTTTCTCTCCGTTCGGAAAACGCTGGAAGTCTGCCGCAGCTTGGGATGGTTGATCGGCAAGGTGGAGCAACCTGCCAACTATCGACGGTCGGGCTTGCAGGGTGCATCTGACCTCTTCGGGTTTGCCGACCTTGTGGCGATTGTTCCGGGTAAGCCTGGAACCTTGTACCTCCAGGTAACGGCCGGTGGGAACGGTTCGGTTCGCGTCGATAAGATGCTGGACTTTGAGGACGGTGTGGCTGATGCTGTTCAGACGGTTCTGAATGCAGGCAACTACGTTGAGGTATGGGATTGGGTAGTGCGAAGCCCGCGGGGAACCAAACGGAAGTTTCGGGATGCGATCCGTTGGCAACTCTCTACGCAGTTTGATGAGCTTGTTGCGGAACGGGTTCAGGACTTCTCGGAATTTGCGGTGGATTGGTCCAAATCATTCCGGGAGATTGTGGGATGAACGTCTTGCTTCAGACCGCTGGGTATTTGGGGCTCTCGGGACCTGTTGGGATCTTGCTCGGACTAGGTGGGATCTTCATCCTCACGGGACTGTTGTTGTGGTGGTTGAACCGGCGACCAGGGTATTGCTATGAGTGCTGGGAGAAGGGGAAGTTTACACTGCGTCCGACGGCAGGGGTCCGGTGCTATTGCCAGCATCCGATTGGGCCGTGGACCCCGAGCCACTTCTTTCACGGTGGGTTCTTCTACGCGGTAGCGAGGTGTGCGTTTGCAAAGGACTGGGATACCTGGATGGTGATTCTGGCCGTGCTGGCGTTCGAGGCGTTGTGGGAGATCGTGGAGAATACCAAGTTGGTGATTATGGCTTTTCACAAGGCCAATCATCATAGCTACTGGGGTGACTCGGTGGCGAATTCGATTGGGGACATGTTGGCTTGTTTACTTGGGGCTTGTGCCTTAGCACTTTTCATTTAGGAGCGAATCATGGAAAACAACTTGCGTTTCCGAATTGCGTTGCGACTTGCGGCCGGCAGAAAAATGGATACTAAAGATTTCAAGAGTTTCAAGGCTGCGATGAGAGACCAAGACGTTCAAGAGGAGATCTTAACGGCCGTATCGGTTGGGATGTTTGAGATCATCGGGTCTTCAGAGACCTTTGTGCCGATTTATGACTCAGAAGGTATCCTGACGGGACTAGATGGTAGCCTGGTTGAAGTCTTCCGGGCACTTCTTCAATTCATGCTTGAGCATTGGGATGAAATTCTGAAGATCATCCTGCTGCTTATCTGAGCGGCGTACCGGGGAATTTACCATGGACCCTATTGAATTTGCGGAGGCTATGATAGCAATGACCGACCCGATGACCGACCCAACTCCCAAGACGGCAGAGGATCACTACCAAGAGTTGTTCAATGAGATCCGTGCGTTGCACGGGAAGAAAGGGCAGGACTACGGGACACAGAACGATGCGTTTGCGAATCTGAGGGCGGCTGAGCGGTTTGGGTTTCCCGCGTGGGTGGGCGTGCTGTTGAGAATGGAAGATAAGATGAGCCGGTTGACCGCCTTCGTTAAGAACGGGGACTTGGCCAACGAGTCGGCAGAAGACTCGTTTCTGGATTTGGCCAACTACGCCATGCTTGGACTGGCGTTGCTTCGGGAAGAAACCTATTTAGGCAAGCGTTCGCTCAATTCCGTAGATGGTGACTGTAACAGAGGCACCAGCACCGGCCATTATGATGGTGAGGGTGCCCGTAGGGTCCCCCATTAGGATTTGTTCGGTAAGTGCTATGCGGGTCCCGCCGGCTAAGGCTACTCCGGCTGCTGCCGTACCATAAAGTTGTTCTGCCGCTGTTGCTGCTGCCCCATTCTCATCATGGAAGATTTTGTACGTCGCTGCCGCCCCAGCCGTCTCGCAAAGGACAATGAGGGTGACTCGTGTTGTAGTGTTGGCTGGGGGGCTGTAGGTTAGTGTTGTACCAGCCGGAGTAAGCTGGGCCTGTGCCAACTGCTTGATGGCCATCGTTTCAGTTGCCATGATCTCCTCCCGCAGTGCTTGTCGGGGTTGGGTCTATTCGGGTTGGGTTCGTTACTCGAAAAACCAGGGGTTCACCTGGGATGGTCCGAGGACCTGGATTCCCACTTCCCCGGTTGCGGCTGACGTGAAGTACATGTCAAGTTGGTACTGGGTGACGTACCCGAGTTCTTCGTCGTTCAACCAGATTTTGCCGATGGGGAATCGGTCTCCAGTACCGCTGAGTCTGACGTTATCCGACTGGACGGCACATGGGTAGATCAGGTCTACAACGAACCAGAGATTTTCTTGCCGATCATAGCATAGGATCACCTTCTGGTTCGTTTCAATCTTCTCGTAGTACCAGTTATATGCTTCGACGTTGTTTGCACTATCAGAAGTTGTAACTGGATCGGAGCCCAAATCCTTCCAATAGATCCCGAATTGACCACGGCCACCGGGGGCGAGGTCTGCAACATCCTCATAGACGGCTAAGGCCAACAGCTTGAAGTTGGCATCAACGTATTCCCAACGGCGGCGGACCTCCTGCCATCGAGCATAACCGACAGAGCCGTGTTGACCACCGCCCCCAACGCGACCCACGCCAACGTAGTAGGCACTGGCAGTTGACGTGTCGAGTTCACCCGGACGGTAAACCTCAACGGCTGGGGTACCTGGTTCGTCGTTGAATTGGGCAGCAAACGAGATGGGCCAGGACTCGTTTGCATTCTGTACAAAGTCTTCTGTACACTCAAATTGTCGAAGGTGGGTGCGTTCGTCGATGACGAATAGTGGGCGGATGTCGGAGGATACGTCAAGGCTTCCATTGAGTCGGGCATGGAAGATGGTGTAGCCCGGCAGGATGTTTACCTTGTCCTCGGCAATGGTACTGGTTGGGACGGTGACGGTAGCAGGTGGTGCTCCGGCGGCGTCCATGTCAACTGTTGCACCACTGCCTGCCCCGGTGATGCGACGGGTTGCCCCTGCCCCAGTCTCGAAGGCAGCGGAGCCATAGCCGGTGTGAATGTCCAGTTGGGTTCCCGTATCCTGGAATAAGTAGCCCCAGGCCCCGGAGCCTGCTTGGTCGACCCGTTCGTTGTTGGTGAACACGCCAACCTTGCCCTGATAAACACATTCTGAAATGGACTCGACGGTCTGGCGGCAGTCGAGAATCCAACAGTCTGGGCCTTGGGTCCAGGTTCCCTCGCGTTGGTCGCCCCCTTGCTCGGGGTCGAACCGCATGACCTTTCCCTCGAACACGCCGGATGCGTTGGCAGAGGAATAGCGTTTGCCACTGTTGGGAATGGCTTGGACGTATTGGAAGACCCGTGGATAGACTGGGAAACCTTGACGCATTATGTCTGTAGGAGCAAGGCTTTCCCGTCCCGGGGTGATCGCTTCTCTGGAGGAAAATGGGGGACTGCCGAGTTGAAGTTGGTTGGGACCGGATGGTGCCGTGGGGAATGGTTGGAAAAGGGCGTCGGCAGGAACGGAGGGCCCAACCAGTTCGGTGGCCATTCCGATTTCAGGGTGGCCTTTGTCCGACCAGGACATACGACCGATCTTGGAGCCGAGAAGGACGGTGGATTGCAGGCCGCGTAGGAGATAGCGGGCCCATCCTGTGACGTTGTTCAGACGGTCTTTGTAGTCGCCGGCTACCTCAGTTGCACGGGCGTCGCAAGCGGCTTGGTTCAGGTGGGTGCCGTCGAAGGCGTAGACGGCCGGCATGTCGTCCCAGAGCGGAAGAACGGTACCGGCTACTGCGTCTGCAAGTGAGGTAGTGATGTCTTTTGTGTAGGGTCCGGCGTCAATGAAGTTGCCGGAGGCTTGTTTGATTTCGCGTTCGGTTCCATGATGTTCCTCCCGGCGATGGAAGAACACGCGGATGGTTTCGGGGTGATTGGTGGATGGGCCTTGGACCGGAGCGTATGAAGAAAGTAGCTCGACGTTCGTGATGGACGTTAGGTCTTGATCTTCACTGAGGTCGACGAAGCTGAAGATGGCGGACGTGACGGAATAGGCTAGACCGCAATGGAGTTTGTCCAGGATGCACTGGATAGCATCCATGGTGGGAACTCCAACGAACCGGAAGTTGCGAGGATAGTCGTCCGGGGCAAAGGGAAGGGTTGGGCAGTCACCGGGACCTTGACCGGGTAGCTCATCCCACAGATCGTCAAGCATGTCTTGCCAAGACCAGAGATTCCCTCCGGTTAGGCTATCTGCATAGTAGAGACTTGTTTGGGAGGAGAAATCGGCTGATGCGTCAGCATCTTCTGGAGGAGAAGGACATAGGCAGTTGTAGGCATGGTTGTTCAGGACGGACATACGGAACCATGCCCGCTTGTCCTGAAGGCAGAGGAGGTAGGGTGTCTGGTTGCCCGGGTCGTGGGAGTCGGTGTAGAGGGCGTGGGCGTAGGCAAAGCGTAGCCCGGATAGATTGACGGACGCACTGCCGTAGTGGAAGACCAGGGAGAAGTCTGCTGCCTTGTCCAGGTTGTCCAGGTCTTTTTTGGAAATGAGGAGAAAGGCGTTGCCTGGTTCGGTGCCTAGCTGGGTGTAGTAGCCGTTTGGTTTGCCTTCCCAATGACTCGTGCGATGACCAAGACGGTGGGCTTCAGATGCCAGGAGCCATGGGTCGAGTGGATGGATCGGGTCGTGGTCTCCCTCCTGGGTAATGATGATGTCCGTCTTGATGTAGGACATGGAAAACCTCCTGAACTAACATCCACTATAATAAAATCCGTGATTAGGGGGGTATATGTAGGGCGGGGTGGGTTTTGAAAGGGATTTGTTTCTAAAGGGTTATACTATACATATATATATAAGTATATATAAGTATATAGTAGTAGTAAGTAGTAGTAAGTAGTGAGTTCGATGTGATGGGTTTAGTTGGTGTTGGTATCCTGGTAGTAGTACTCTTTGATGAATGAAAGACATTCTTCGAGACCCATGTGGTCACAGTCACCTGTCAGACAGCCAATGTCCATCTGTGCAAGGTGACTCAGAAGCCAGGTCAGGAAATGGTCGAGGTCTAAGTTGGTGGTCCGGTTGTCTGATTCGTTGGTCTGTACCATATATACCCCCCTAATCGCGGTTTTTATTATATGAACGACTGTTCACCTAGTTTTCTTTGCAATGAAGTTGAGCTTGGAAGTCTTGCCGGTCAGACGAAGGTTGGATGATGGTCGGACTCCATGACGTGTTCCGTACATGCGGACTTTGCCATGACCTCCAAACATGTGCATTCGACGCCAGGCAGTTAGGTGTTTGAGACGGTTGGGGAGCTTTCTGTAGGCTGCACCTGGGACCCGCCTAACATGGCGGATCTCGTGCAGGTGTCCCCATCGTACCTGGCCGGTCGGTCTGCCCATCAGACGATTCCTTCAGTAGCTTGGACTTGTTGAGCTTCTTTCTACGCCGTTTCTTCCTTGGCTTTCGGTAGGTGTAACGGCTTCGGTGGTATCTCATTGGGCATTGGAATCAACCTGGGTTATTAGCCGTACTTTCTTTTCCGACGGGCGTACTCGCCTAACCCTTTCATTGCACGCACACGTTGGTTGACTCCAATACGTAAGGCATGACGGCCAACTGCATCTTTCCTTGTAGCTTTGAGGCTTCTTGCCTTTTCTGTCCTGGCCCTTGCTGTTGTTCTGTGTTTTTCCATTCGCAAGGTTCCTGTGGTTGTCTTAACCGCAGAAACAATTCTCTTAGCCCGTGTAGTTCTAGGCATGATACTATCCTGCGTAGCGGACCCGATAGCCGTTGGGAGGTTCCTGGGATACCGGGTTCTGGTTGGTGGATGCCCCGGGTGGTTCAACAACGGGCATCTTCTGATCGTCGGATTGCTCTTGCTCAGCTTGCTGTTGTCCAGGGCGTAGCAGACCGAACGGGACGATTTCGTATTGGATGCCCGTTCCGAAGTTGGCTTGGACTAAGGGCTCGAAGATTTGTTCATTTGCGTCGTTGATGTTCCAGTTGACTTCTTCCTGGAGGATGGCATAGAAAGCGTCTTCTGGTACGCGACGGCCGGCATAGGCCCCGGTCCCTTCTGCCCTTGCGATTTCAGGCGGGATGCCTATTGCCTCCAGAATTTCGTCATTCAGGTCACGCCCATGTTCCATGATGTGAGAGGGCGGTGGCGTGACGGTGGGCGGAAGGTATTCCCACTGTTTGTTGCCCGTGGTTGGGTTCGTGACGTTGGGTAGAGCGAGGGTGCCACCCGTTCGCTTTTTGTCCAAGACCTCCTGGGCTTCATGCTTGTAGTTTTTTCGGGTTGCGACGTTGCCTGTGCCCTGCATGATCTCATCGGAACCGACGGGATAGTACAGGGTGCCACCCTCGAAGGCGTACTTGTGCATGAAAAGGGATCGGCTGTCCCGGAAACCACCTTCGTCCCATTTCTCGATCCAGGGAAGGTAGGCTGCATAGAGACGGCTTCGGCCGTACCATCGGTGATAGTTGCGGCTGTGGACCGTCCAAAGGACACGGGGCTTGTAAAGGTAGATGCTCTCTAGGGTGGCGTTGTCTTCACTGGACTTCATTTTGATGCGGGCGTACACAAGGGCCCCGCGGTGTGCCCCCGCCCGACAGGAAAGTGGTTGTAGGGACTTGAGCTTGTCGAAGTGGATACGACCTTCCCGGACGTAGTACAGGACTTCTGAGCACGAGAAGCCCCATTCTAGTGATTGGAAGGCTTGGATTGCTGCGGTTCTCCAGTAGCGGGTGATGTTGTCGGCAAGGAAGTCTTTGACCTCCGGGTTGTCACAGTCAATGAAGAACCGGGCACGGGACAGCAAGGGACCTTTGAGGAGCCAAAGCCCGAATTGGACACGGGCGTCCGTCATCATCTCTTCGACGATGCCAAGATGGAAACTGGGTTGCCTACGGCGTAAGGCAAGCCATGCCGTCCAGGCCGCGGGCTCATAATTGCCCGTGATAGGTGGGCCGAGAAAACTGTTCTTGCCGGGCATTTTGGGCTTCCTCTTGTTGAGCAAAGTTCAAGACGGCTTCGGCTGCAATGTCGGGATCGCCGGTGGCTTCCATGAATAGCCGGTAAACTCCGTCCTGTGTTATGGTGCCTTGGGCTTTGCGGTAGAAGATTTCCTGCTCCGCCTTGATCGCGGAAAGGTTCTCAAGCAGGATTCTCCTCCAGAAAGGATGTAGGGTAGCCGGGTTCAGATGGTACCAAAAGGCTATGCGACAATCGCCTAGTCTTTTTTTTTACACGACTCCCAGACTTCGTGGACGGTTCGGATGAACAACTGGATCTGGCTGAAGCTGAGTTCCACATCGTATCGTTTTTGCAGCAGGTCGATACAAGCCTTTGACCAAGTGTAGACTTCCTCACTACTTAACTTTGCCTTTGGACTTGCCTGTTGCTGGTCTTCTGGAGGAAGAACGAACCCCGCTTGTTCCCATGCGGATTCCAGTAGTTGCTTGGCTTCCCATAGGTCGAGACGGAGGGTTTTGGGTTCGGGTTTTGCCGGGACATTGAAGATCAGATAGATCGGGTCTTCCAGGTTGTACTGGGGGTTGAGGTCAAGGGTTTCGGTGACGTTGGGGGTGGTTTCAGGGGTATCGGCGGTGGACATGGAAAACCTCCTACTTCTTTTTGGCCTTGTTGGGCAGGGCTTTGGACGTGTACGGATACTTCTTGAATTTTAGTGTTGCTTTCGGAGATGGCAAGGCGTAGGTGTAGTGCCACCGGATTACATAGACGGGATGGATTGCACCTTGCAGCTTGGACTTCTCCGGGCCGTCAATAAGGGCTTCCCCGATTTGCTTTGCTGGTTTATCGTCGATGGTGGAGATGATGGCCAGGTCTGCGGACTTGATTGGGTGGCCGTAGCGTTTGGCTGTGCCGTGGAGTTCTACCGTCCACTTGGAAACACCACGATCTTGAACGGCTATCTCGTCTTCGTCAACCGTTGCGGTTCCGGGTGCAACTTCTAAGGTCTTTTTGTTTGCGTCGATAGAGATTTCATGTTCAGCGTCTGACTCCCCTACACGGCGACTGTAAATGACTGCGTTGTCTTTCTTGAAGACGAGACGAATAGCGTACTGCATCCAACTGTTATCTTCTGGAGGAAGAGCAAACACTGAGGTGTCATGGGTGCCTGTTGGGCTGCGTTGTTGCGGAGGGGTGAGTGTCATTTTGGGTTTTGGCAGACTGACACAGAAGTTGTAGATACGATCTGCTGAGTTTGGGAACACGATGTTGGATACGCCGCGTTCATAGTGTGGGCCACGGTAGGCCCTCATCGAGGACTGCCACGCAGCCCACGAACCCTTGACTGGAAGCCATAGCCCGGACGCCTTGAAGATTGTAGCGAGGGAAGTTACCCCTGTGAAGGACAGGGAAAACGTCATACCACGTCCACCGATGATCTCTTCGGTGATGGAAAGGCGTCGTGGTACAAGATGGATGTCACCTGAGTTTTCAGGGTCGTCCGGTCGGGCGTTGGCCTTCCATGCTTCAATTCGGGATTTGACGGCATGAACAAAGGCAGCCCATGCAATTTGTCGAGGTTGGCCGGGTGCTACCAGGATTCGTCCATTGAAGCTGACTTCCCACTCCGCCCATAGGCCGCTGATGGTTTGACTAATGTTGGTACGGCAGCAATGCGGGTAGAGCGGGTTTTCAGAGGGATCTTCACTGTCACTGATGGTAAATTCCAGGAAGCGACGATCCGGGGTCAGGACGAAGTGTTGAGTTCGGTGGAAGTTGTTTGGAACTGGAAAGGCAAGGGACACGAAAGCACGGAAGGCGTCGGCTGTCCGGTCGACAACTCTGCCGGTTCGGATGGGGCTTACTTCCAACCGGCCCGAGATTGTCCGTTCCGTTAGACCTTCGTTGTTGATGGCAAAGTTGACGGCGTAGGTGAACTCCCCGACGTTTGCAGAAGAGTAGATGCCGGGGTCTAAGTCTTCACACTCGATAGCCGTGACTTCGCATTCCCATACAATGCGACAGGCTTGGCGGTCACCAATGGGTTCCCATGCGAGGATTCTTGGCTTGGGACCGTAGCCTACGGTGTTGGTGTTGCTGAAGGTGAGGTCTTGACCAAGCCCTTTCTGTTTGATAATAAGTGTGCCGCCTGGGGCTGTCAGGAGGCGTCGAAGGATTTTCATGGCGTCCGAGCCGGACTTATCTAATGGTTCTCCGGCTACTACGGATGGAATTCCACCAGCCCCGGGGAAGTCGCTTCCAGTCAGAATGGTTTCGACGGAGATGTAGTAGGTTCGGTACTTAATGATACGGTCGGCAGAATCATAGACGGGTTGGATGCGTACCTTCAGACCAACGGGAGATGGAAAGTCATATCCGTTATAGTGTACGTCTTGGGTAACATCCAGAAGACGGGCCATTAGAAAGCTCCCAGTTGCGGCATGGGCATTGGGATGATCGGGCCGTTGGCCCAGTCCCGATGTCTATCGTCTGCTCCGGCCCCTTGGCGTGCAGGTTGATCTTCGGTAAAGAACTCCATGAACTTTTGATAAGACGCAAGGTCTTCGTGCTTCTTTTCCTCCAGAAGACGCTTGATGTCTTCACCTTCATCGAAGATGTAGCCGAGGTAGGTCAAAATGTTTGCCCCAGCAGCAATCAACTTTATCCGGTCTGCAAAGGTACCCTCTTGCCATTTGAGCAGTATCCCATGGAGTACGACGATATTGGCGTTGAGCAACTTGAAGGATTCGCTTATCAAGGGGATAAGCTCCTGCATGATGGTAGCCTTCAGGTCTTCCACACTACGGGTTAGCTGTCCACGTTCCCGAATGAATCCAGCAAGCTCCGGGCCTAGCTGTCCTGCTAACCGGACCCGTTGCATAATGCCTGCTGCCTCTTGACTTGACTGGGCCATCATAACGTCGGGCGAGTAACGTCCTACATCCCGGATCAAGCCTTCGGTGATGTTGGTCAGCTTTTGGAAGACCTCAATCACGCCGGTTGTGACCATGGTGATCCCGGCTAGTCCAGCAGCGGCTGCCATGCCAACAGGACCAAGGGCGGCGAGACCTTGTGTTACGGCACCTGCCCCCATACCCCCAAGACCGCCAATGGTTGCACTGCCGGTGACTTGCCCGAGGATTGCCCCGGAGAACGCGGGGAAGGCGGCTGATCCTGCAAGCCTTCCCATCATAGCTTGCATACGGGAAGGGCGTGGAGGAATGACAGGCGGTGGTGCCGGCGGTGGACCGACTGCTTGGGCAGTAGGGACGTTCTGCCTTTTCAGTTCGTTGAGGATTTCTCGAAGAACGCCATGACTTGATGTGCCGGTACTGCTGGCAGAAGGTAGCTCCGGCATTCGAGACGTGGGAGGCGGAGGGGGAGGAGGGATTTCCCCACGGAACATCACCCGTTCATAGTCGGTACGTTCACCAGGGTTCCAAGGTCGACCACCTGGACCAGAGGAAAGGTCTTTGAAATTGACGTTGATTTCTTCGGCCATGGTCAAACCTTATGATGGGACAAACCACTCTTCCGATCCGATAGCTCCCTGGGGCACACAGTTGAAACGGAGTGGGACGGTTCGCAAGGCGTGCTCATATAGCAGTTGGATCGGGGTCCCGGGTGAGAGGATTGCCTTGTCAATGGTGAAGGTATGGCCGGCTGACGCAGCGGGCGTATTGGCAACCGGGGTGAGGACAAGTGGCTTGGCAAGCCCACTTAGTAAGCGGCCGATGGGACTGGCGGCATTGGACATAATCCCAACGTCGGTCTCCGCTGCCCCGGTTGTGTAGTAGGGCCAGAATGCTTTGCGGCCCGCTGCTGCTGTGTACTCATTGAGGACCATGGATACCCAAACGTCACCACCGCGGTATACGAAGTCCTGGATGGAATCACCATAGGCATCGCCGGTAATGGGCTGGGCGTGCATCCTCCAACCAAGACGGATACCATTGGTTTGACCGACGGAGACCCCATCATAGGTCACGGTGTACGGGCCGGCAATGAAGCCACCAACAGCAGCCGGGTCGGTTGTTGAGCCAGAGGTTGCTGAAGTGAACCATCGGATAGTGCCGGTATCATCCCACGGCAAAAGGGTTAGCTCGATTGGAATGACGCGAAGGCTGGGCGTTAGATCGAATTCAGCAACGTGACCAGGTGTGAGGATCGCATAGTTGGCTGTGATGATTCGTGGCCAACCAATTGCACCACCGCCAATGTCTGTAGACTCGGCCGGTGTTCCATCGGCTGCTTCCAAGGTGATTTGTTTTGCAAGACTGGAAGCGAGGACCCCAAGGGTTCCGACCTTTCCAAAGGTTGCATTGAATGGCCAGAAGACCTTGGCGAGGTTTGGGGCACTGTACTTAGTCAGTGTGAATCGAAGCTGGCAATTGCCTCCGCGATAGACGCCATCTTGCCAGGTGTCACCATAGCTATCACCCCGGATGTCGGCTGCGGAGAAACTGTAGTTCAGGTGCAGACCGTCTAGTTGGCCGATGTAGAACGGAGTTCCACCTACGTCATATTTCACATTGTATCGGCCGGCGATGAAAGCCATGATTAGGTTCTCCCTGAAATGGTCTGATGACGTTCAGCACGGCCGAAGTGGACGCCTAACACCAGGAAGGCACAAGTCTCCGGTGCTGCGAAGATCCAGGTACCATCTTGTTCTGCGGGTGTGCCATCCGTTCCCTCCCAGAAAAGTGGAACCTGGAATTTGTCGGTGCCGGAAGTGATGAGGGCATTGGCGGCTGCCATGACAGTATAGCTTCGGTCAATTTGAAGCACGATGTCCCGGGCTAGCTTTTCCATGCCGGTTAAGGCTTTGAGGAAAAGCTCACCACCGATTCTGTCTTGTGGGAATTGGGCCGCTGCAAAGGTAAGGGTGCAGTCAAGCCCAATGATCTCGTGAAGCCCATCATCAAAGTTGCCGGCAGGTCTCCAATAAGTTGGGTGAACGGATACAAAGCGTTTGCCAATGAACGGTGGTGGTTGGGCAGACTGTTCAACATCGCACTCCCCGTTGTCTAGTGACAATTGGGTGCGAAGATGATTCCGCACGGCTTCACACAGGGCTGCAACGCTCACTTACTTTCCCTTGGCCGCAAGTTCCTGGAACCGTTTCTTTCCGTACTTCTGCCTCCCGATCTTCGCTGCAAGGGCATCGGGGTTGCGGATTCCCTTCCGTTTGAGTTTTGAGGAAAGTTGCTTGAACCTTTTTCCCGAACCTAGTCGTGGCTTACAAGACATAGGCTATTCCTCCAGAAGGGAAGTGATGCCCTTTCGGATTCCGTCACGAACCCATGGGAGCATCTGCTTAGCTGTAGGCCATAGTCTTCGGTGTTTATGTTGCCTTGAAGCGTACTCGACTTCTGTTCCTATTGTAATCCGGTCCTTCTGGAGGGAAAAGACCTGGTTGGGCGATGGGTCGTAGTGTTCCCGGGAGACATGACCCGGTTTTAGGCTTCTTTCCAGGTCATGGCTGACAATCAGGATGGGCACTTTTCGACCACCGAGGACTTCCAGCTTGGTTTTTGCCCCCCGGGATTTGAGGATTGCCCAGGCCAGTTTGGCTGCGATTTGCTTGGCTTGGGCTTCCCCCACACGGGAGGATAGGCGTTTGAAGTTCGATGCGAAGATTGCCTTCCATTGTCGATTTTGGGCAGCAGTGAGAAGCCCCCGGCCTCCGCGTCCTAGCCCTTGAATCCCGAGAGCCTTACGCTCACCAGGTCGTATGGGCCTCTGTGCAATGGTTGACCGGGCCAGGGGCTTCCACTGGTTCCCAAACTCATCCCGTCCACCTTTCGATTTGACCAGAAAGGCTTTGTGGATTTGAGTGAATAGGTAGTGAACAAGGTAGACGGCAACAAGCCTTGTGTACTGCTCTTCTCTGGCGGAGAAGGCAGCACCAAGCCGGCGTTTCAACTGGGCCCGGGTGTGGGCCCTGATGTTGATTGTTGTTGCCATTACCACCACTCATAGACGTAATCCGGTTCGACGTGTTCACCGGAGTAAACACCGCCTGTGGAGATTTGTTGGACCGTGCGAATCTTGGGTACTCGGAAGCGATGATCCACGCGGTAGTTTCTCATGGACGGGGTAAAGTCGTCCCGCATGGGCAAGCGGGGAATGCGGAACGTGCCAGACCCAACCTGTTCAAGTTGGGCCATGACACGTTCATATTGAGACTCGAACTGTGGTGGGTTGCCACGTCGAGTGGAAAGGAGGTACGCCCCGATGATGGAAGCAACACGGCGTACCCATTTGTTGTTTGTTGCGTACTCCTCATCATACCAGCGTAGAATGTAGAGGTTTACAACGTCCGTCGCTTCGTCTACGATGTCATCCCATACGTTGGTCTCGGCGGCACCATCGCTGTCGTCATCTGCACGATACAAGGCACCTGTTACCGACCAGAGACGTTCGATCTCGGTTTGGGACGTGTAGGTGTAGGTTAAGGTTTCGACTGCCATAGTGCTACCTTCCAATCAAGAGCCAGGGGTAATGGGCTCTGCCCGATCGACTACGTAGACTGCTCGCATGTGTTCATCGGTGCCGGGAATGCCAATCATGGCAATGCGACAGGTGCAACGGTACCCCTCTTGGGCAGAGAGGGAGGTAATAACATCGCCACTACTATCAATGATGTTATTGCAGAGGTCATAGACGTAGGCTTCTTCATGACCATCAATGGCCTTGAGAGAACCACCTGCCATGATCTTGGGCGTAGCTGCCCAACGATGCAGACAATTGGCACCGGAGCCCGAAGCATGGTCAGATCGGTATCGGGCTGCATTGTAGTCGCCGATCTCCATGACCACTTCGTTGGTAAGGGCTTGGGTAAGCCATGTGTCCTTGATTCGAGCAAGACCTTGCTTGATTAGGGCTTGTTCAATTTCGTATTGTTTGACCCTGAGAGGCGGGTCCCGCCTGTCGTATTTGATCTTCCAGATCAAGTCTGCGTTTGGGTAGTGCTCTTTGTCGTACCAGTAGATATGTGTCCAGAGGATACGACACTTCCGAAGCCAGAAGAGTGCCTTTTCTTCCCAGAGAACCGGAGAACCGATTGTTGGGAAGCCTAACCAGAATTGGCCTTGGAAGGTGGAACCGGCAGTCAATGATTCGTCGTAGGAGGCAAGATCCTTGATCCAGTAAATTTCCGCAAATACTGGATCGGCGTACGCTTTGGCCAAGCTCGTGAAACGTAGCATGACCGGAATGGCGGGCTTGAAACTTGTTCCAGTCACAAACCGTCGGAAGAGGATTGGTCGCTTGAATTCCACGATTGTCCATTCCCGCCACTGCGTTAATTCCTTGTCGCAGATGATCTCCGGGTGTGGTCGTAGAAGAAAATCCAAGTCAACGTATTCCTTGGTAACGAAGTCTCCCATCAGGAACGGATTATCCCTTGGAATGTAATCTGGCGGCGTCACTAACCCATTTGCATACTTGTCCGGCTTGAATGGACCGAAGATCTCTGCTTCATCTCCCCACGGCTCCAGGAGATTGGACGGCAACACCGCTTCCGGTTCCGGCATTACCTCCACTGGCATTTGTTCGGGTTCAACGGGAATTGTATCACTGGGAATGACAACCCCCAGGGCCGCAGCGGAATCGAGTAAAGGCATTTGGTCTATCCTTGTTTACGTTGGTTGTGCGGATGTGATTAGAGGCTATTGCGAGATAGCCCGGTCATAAGCACCAACAATGCTCACCTCGTCTCCAGTATCCCCACCACTTTCCCCAGTGACGGAGATTCCTTGAACCAGGGAGTTGATCTTGCCCGAGGTTGTCCAGGAGTTGCGGAGAACATCCAGGGCAATGACGTAAGCAGCCACATCACATGTACCAGCAGGACCACCGGAGGTGTCGGCGTCTACCGTGATAGATGTGTCACCCACTGCTGTGATTGTATTGACTCCGCTGAAGTCGGTACCTGTCTTACAATCACTGATGAACACCTTATCGCCCGCAGACAAGCCATGCCCCGAGGGCATGGTAATCACTGCTTGGCTGGCGGAAGTGTATGCCGTATCATTTTGGGCTGCGGTTCTACTCTTGATCCGCACAATCTCGTTGGTGGTTCCTTCCTCCAGAAGGAGCAGGTTATCATAGGTGGCGGATTCAAGAATACAAGCATACGGTATCGAGTCCCCCTCAGAAGCCCCCCCTGAAGGCAGTGGGATTGCATACTGACCACTGGCCACAGCACATGGGAAAGCCCAACGATGGGGGTAGAGGTATTGGGAAGTGGTACTGCCGTTTGGCACCACGAAGGTCAGGCTTGCGATAGAGCTATCTGCCAGGGTAGCAGTGTAGGTAAGAGTCCAATCAGCCCCAATGGTGTTCTCGGGTTTGACGTAGAATTTGCCTTGGGTTACCTTGTCGGTATCAAGGCTTGTCGTTTCACTGGTTGGAGTGGAATCACCTTTCTCAAAGACGTTGAAGATGATTCGGTCACTATCCCCACTTGGGTATCTTGTAAACACAAGCTCGGGGTCCGGATAGACCGGCAAGAGTTCTGCAATCTCTTGCGGACACCGCCACATGTACGAGTTAAGAAGATCGTCGAAACCCAACACGTCGGCAGACGTTCCACCATAGGTGTACGTGAAGCCTTGCTCAATGGCATAGTTCACCTTGTCGTATGACCATGCCCAGACTAGCGAGCGGAGGGCAGTTTCCGGATCGTCCAGTACGTCGTCAATGGAAGACACCAGGCGGTTTTTGCAGGCACACTCATAGTCTTCATCCGCCGCACCATCGACGATGGAGAAGAGAGAGGGTGAGTGGGTGAAGGCATTGCGGACCTCAAAGATGCACCTCGCAAGATGGTCCATTTCATCACGAATCGTGGATTCAACTGACATTAGCTAGGTTCCTTAGAGAGAAGGGTAAATACTTCCGAGATCAGTTTATCAATGGGTGGCGTCCCTTCCATCAAGAGCAGGCTTCGTAGTGCCTGCCACCAGTCTGCATTTTCCTCCCAGGTTGGGTAGTCTTCGCACCCGTAGTCTTTTTGATGCCAGAGGGCTACGCCATCTCCGAGGTAGTAGGCTAGGTGAAGGAATGGAATGAAACGGTGGTAAGGGACTCGTTGATCCTTGCCGGGGGTCTTCCAATGATCGTACCACCATACGGAGAGGAACGGGTACACGGGTTTGTTGTATCGTCTGGCTTCCCGGATAAGACAGGCTAGGTACTGGTGTTGTTGGTCTTGCTCCCACCAAGGGATGTAGTTTCCGTTCCAAATGGTACCGCCAAACATGTAGTGGTGTGGAAAGATGAGATGGGGTTGTTCCGCCATTATGGCAAGTTGATCGTTGATCGAAGTCCACTCATCACGGAATTGCCACCACCACCCACTATGACAGCACGGCAACATACTCCACCAGCCCCATTGTACATCGGGGCGTTCCGCCTTGATGATGTCCCCTATGCGAATCCGTTTCTCGGCAATGTTCTGGCGGAAAACAGGCTGCTTGAGTTCATCATCATACCAGTAGGGTTGATAGCCGTGTTCCGGGTCTTCAGGTTGTTCCTTGTCCTCTAGGTCACAGATCAGTATGCGGTTTTCAGGGACGTTTGCAAGCCGGGCCTTGAGGGAGTCTTCGTCGATCCAGACGGGATCGTAGTTGCCCACACCGAAGAAATGGTTGCCGAATACCCAATAAGGGATCTCCATTCCCCATTGTTCTGCATGGGCGTGCTCGAAGTCCCATGGGTTAGGGTAGTCGGGATGGTTGAATGAGAAATGGGTGAACACCCTCTTTCCATGCTCCCGAAAGGAAACAGCATTGCGGGGCATGTCTAATTTGGATGCTAGATAGTCCGTGAGGGTGCTCATTGCTTTCCTTATGCAGCGTCAGGGGTAATGGCCCCTTGATCGGCCCCGGCATTGGTGAAGCCACGAAGAATCCATTCCGTGGCGGAGATGCACTCGACAATGTAGTGGGAGTCAGCAGGTAGGGCGGCTTCGTTGGTTCCATCACTATTAACGTTGTTGATCTTTACGTTGGAGCTTGCTACTGTGCGAAGTTCGCATCCGGTAGCATCTGTGATGAGGGTGATCTTCTGACCTACGGTCGGCGGTGGTAGGGTCACGATGTGGTTGGCATTGCCGGAAGTGATCTCTGCGGTGATGTTTCGACAGGTGGTGATCTTTCCAGTTGTGAGACCGTCGGCAGTAGCGGTAAGGGCTAGGGTTCCTGTTTTGAAGTAGCGGGCAGACTCGGGAAGGATGTAGATGTCCGGGGTCGTTGCTACGCTGTCAGTAGTGTAAGCAGACTCAGCAATGGCGACTACGTAGTCACCGGCTTCTGCTAGCTCGAAGGCACCGTCACCACCGAATTCGCCGTCAATTTCAAGCTCATCCCCGATAGCGATGTTGTCGTTGCCGTCTACTGCTGCATTTGCGGTAAAGCCCTCTGTCTGCAACCAGCCATAGTCACTATCCGGAATGGTAGCATCCTTTACTACAATGCCAAGAAATCTCTCAGCACTCTCTGAAGTACAAATTTCAACTTCTTCGGCAGTATCCCCAAGCCCCACTCTACGTTGCATGGCGTAGTAGCGGGTCAAGGCTCCGCCGGTGTTGTTCAAGACGTAGCGAATATCCGTTTGTTCATGTGGTAAGGTACCGGAGTTGTCCTTGATTACGTTGCAGCCCGCATAGTAGTGGGTGAGGTCAATTGTGGTTTGCCCGGTTCCATCCATGCGGAACGAATTCCCCGTGATGGAATTCAAGTAGTGCTCCATGTCGATAGCTTTGGCATTGTTGCCGAGTATGGTAAAGCAGTTGCCCACAATGGAATTGAAATACCCGGTGTTTACGTGCAGGGCGGTTTGTACATCGTTGGCGATAAGCTCGAACGAGTTGCCCACGATGGTATTCCCATAGCCCACACCAGTCAGGTACATCAAGCCAGGAGGATCGGTGTCATTGTCATAGAACCGATTGCCTACAATGGTATTCCTATGGGCCCCGAACATTTTTACTGCATAGGCATTCTCACTTAGGTTTGCCCAGCAGCCATTAAGAGTTACCCTGGTACTGCGGTGCATGACAACCGCATGGCCATGATTATTCGTTATCATAGCGTTGTTGATGCAAGCCTCATCACCTGGGGCAAGTACGATACCATTGCCATAGCAGCCTTCCTGCCAACAGTCTCCATTCATGCGAACCCCATGCCCGTGATTGATGGTGACCCCATCCCCTCCCGTATACCAGACACTTACATTCCTAATATCAATCTCAGCCGTCCAACGGGAAATAACAAGACCATTTTCTCTCGCATCGTAGGCTACTGCTGTGGTCTGCGGCACAATGTCAAAGTTATGCAGCCTCACACCCCACACCAAGTGAGAAGCATCATAGCCGTCTTCCAAATGGATTGCAGAGCAATGGGCCCCGGTTGCCATACGTAGGGTGGTAGCCCCTGTGTCTGCACCTTCCAGGCTAACCTGGGAGGGCACCTCCAAAGCCGAGACAACACGGGTAAAGGTAAGGGTGTCTGGATTCCAGTTGGTTGTTAGACGACCGTTGAGCTCAATAGTGTCCGGGGTTCCAGAGGTTTTTGCGGTAACCGTGAAAATTACATCGTCTTCACTATCTGCCGGGTCAACTCCAGCACCATCATGGGAAAGGCGAAGCAATTCACCTACGTTCACATCGGCAATTGTCCCCGTGGTCCAAGCAGAAACCGCAAGGGTTGTCGGGCTTCCGGAAGTAGTACAAGTACCTTTCCAGATAGTCTTGCCGGTAGGGTCAGCATAGAAGTATTCTCCAGGGGTGAGCTTCACCACTCCACCCCCATCGGTGCCTGCCTGAGTCAAAGCCTCTTGGATCTGGATGTTATCTGCGGTGCCATCACATTGCCGCCAAGCAACGAGTTTCCACAACCAGCCTGCATCGGCAGATGCAACAACGTATTGTCCGGTAAAAGAGCGGTAGGCTGTCCTGGATAAACCAGGGCCGGCGACGGTAAAGCCAGAGGCAATCAGGATGATGATTACAATTGGTCGCAAGAGGAAGGTTTTGATACGGTTGAACATGGAATCAACTCCGATTGATCTCTGAAGTCAGTTGGGTTGCCGGGGATCTACTTGCCGTAGAACAAGACGTTCAAGTGAACGGTTCCAGCCTCGGCGTCAACGACCAGGGATTCAAGATCGCCCTGATACCATCGCTCTCCGCCGATAGAAAGCAGCATTCCGGTAGGCGTTGCACCCACGGGTGTACCGCCGTCGTCTTGATAGCGGATGTTGCCGTCCTCTGCCTGGATGTAGGCGAGGTATGCCCCTGTTGGAATGGATGGGGTTCCGGTTGCAGCCGTACCATCCAGAAAGACAGGAGTGCCGGAGACTACGGCAAGCCGGGAATACGATCCGGTAATAGGACGGTACTCGCTCTGAATAACCGCTGTTTTTGCCAGACCGATACCCGTTCGGGCTTCGACTTTCTGGAGGAGAAAATCCTGCAAGGCCGTTCCGACTGCAATCCCAACGATGATGCAGGCGATGAGGCCGATTGCTAGACGGAACTTGTTGGTGTGGATAGGGTCGTTGTTCATTTTGATTCTCCAAATAAAGAACCCTGCGGGGGGCAGACCCGCAGGGTTCGTGGGCCCCGCTGTTTCGGTTAGAGGGAACTGCTACGGGAAGTTGATTGTGCCGTCAACAACTGCCCGGGGGATGTAAAGGGCGGGCAGGCAGTTGTCGACTTCAATCAGATCAAAACCAGAGGGCTGCGTCGTCGGTTCAGCCCATCCAGCGAGGCCAAAGCGTTCTGTCGATTGGGCAACCACGTTTTCCCGAACCAGTTCGGAACCTTCGTGCAACTCGAACCAAACAGGGCTCGGGTCGGGGCAGAAGTAAGCGTGGTCGTCTGGCACAAACTTGGCGAAGGCGTAGGCCGAGGTACCATCCCACACCTTAAGGCCACCATCGTAGACGTGCCAGGTGAGCCAAGGCATGGGCCGAAGAACGATGTCGAATGAGGTATTGCCGTTAATCCTGTCGGGATCTCCCGGATCTCCCCATCCGGGGCTGACCCGATAGTCGGTCCACACCGCATTGGCCGATCCGCACGCATTGCGAATCTCCGTGTTGTTGATGACCCAAACCCAGGTGGATGAGTTGATCCAGACGTGGCGGAGCGGCATACCGTGCTGGACCTCGAATGCAGCGTTCAGCAGGTGCATCTGAGTCAAGATCGGTGCGTTGGTAGTGTCCGACCATTTCAGGGTTGCCGTGCCGTTATCGAAAAGCTGTTGAGCCGCATTGTAGCTCGTTGGGATGAGCTTGTTCGCATCCAAGTCCGTCATCTCGCATTCGCCGAGGTTGCCGGCAGGAACGCGGTAGTTGATTTCGGGACTGGTCGGTGTTGCGGCATCCCGGAGCAGGATGTTATCGCCTTGCAAGTCCAGATCGAAACCGCCACGGAACATGCGGGAGATCATGAACTCCCGGGCGTTGTAGAACCGCTGGGCCAGCGTTTCCTCCTGCCTGGTCACGTAGCGTTGTCCGCGGTTGTCGATTTCTCCCCAGGGACGACCAAGCGGGCGGGTACGATAGAGGCGGGATTCCTCCAAGTGCTTCTTTTCGTGCCCACGCCACATGGTTGCCGAGACGTGCCCGATTTTCTGCAAGGCAACAGTCGCCGGGCCGGAATCCAAATCGCGGCCGGTGGCAATGTCTCGCACGTTGTCCATGATGTCCCAGCCGGTAGCATTGCCACCAACCGGATTGATATTGGGACCTCCCGGGAGGCACCCAAGGAATCGTTGGAACACCTGTTGCGGTGTTCTGATCCTGGAGATGACCCGAGTTACAACCGGGGCCTTCAGGACTTGGGGAAGTGTGATGTTGGCCATGGAAGGTCTCCAAAGTTGGTGTTAGAAGGAAGGGGCTGATCTGCGGGCCTAGAGTTGGTTCAGCCCCTTCCTGTTCATCCGAATTTGTCAAGCTGCGTTAGGCAGCGTTACGCTCGATTGCCTGTCCACGAACGGTAATGGAACGTGCGGCTCCGGCCAGATCCTCAACGGCGATGTACGGGATCAAGTCCGTGGTATCATCCAAGGCAGCCGAAGTCTCAACGTGAACGCCGTTGATGTAGAACCGGGCTTTCCGGTCATTACCGATAGCGATCTTGAGATGGTAGTCGGTGTTGGCAAGAACATCTACGTTCGTGTCATGCTCATCATCAGCACCGATTGCAGCCCCGGACGAAACCGCGAGCCATTGGGTGGTAACAGTCGCATGGTCAGTTCGGTACCAGAAGCAGGCTTGGTCTGCGTCAGTACCGATAGCAGAGGGTGAAGCTACTGCCAGTTTAAGGCCGGCAATGATTGCCATGTTGGTGACAGCAGCACCCGTCCGAATACGGCACTCCCAGATAGTTTCCTGGTCAGTGCCCCAGGTGATGTTGGCCCACGGAGTCAGGTTTGTGTCCTGATGTGGGCCGAGAATTACCTGGTCATTACCACCACCGTCCGTCTCTAGGGTAATGCCACCTTCGGCATCGTAGGTCACGTCATCGTCAGATGCACCGGTACCACTGATCTCGAAGTGTGGATCACAGACCAGCATGGCTGCAATCTCTGCCGCCGTTGCACCATCGTTTCCATCGTCGGCGGAGGAAGGTGCAATGGAGGCGTTGAGTTGCGGCAGACCGAATTCCCCGGCAGTCCATTCCAGCCGATAACGGTTGCCGGAGAACTTATCCACGTCACCTTGACTGTGAATGGCGATGTACTTGGTTGTCGAAATGCCGATGATCTCGACAAACTCGCCAATATGGGGCTGCATGGCAACGGCTTCACAGGTCGCATCCCCATCGGCGATGATGGGTGCCCCGGAGGCTGCCATGATGATAACTTCATTCGGGTTTGCAACGTAGAACCCGAAGCGATAGCCCTCTTTAGGCCCTGTGGCCGGCAAGGTGAACGTGACGCTACCGGTTGCCCCGTTGTTGGTGAAGAGGACGTTGTTGTCCGCTTCGACAAGCGTGGCGTCTGCGGTAATGTCGCGGGTGTCACGCCATCCACCGAAGACGTTCATCTGCGGCTCATCGTCGAACACGGCACGGTTCTGGAATTGCTGGCGAACCTGTTGCTCCCAGTTCTGGCCGTTGATGCCACGGGTGGTGGTGCCCGAAACAATGAAGCCGGAGGGCTTCATGGGACCGGCAACCATGATGTGACCTCGGAGTCGATCCAGGTTGGCACCGGCGGCTTGCATCTTCTGCTCGTGCATGAGCACACCGAAGATGTACTGGGTGCCGTCTGTTGCGGTGGAATCCCACTGCTTGAGCTTGCCGGTGGATGCTACCTTGCCCATCAAAAGACCGGCAGGGAGCGTGTCCAGGTCGGTTCCACCGTCGTTGTAGCGTGAGGCACCGTCGATAAGGCAGGGAAGGGTAATGACGTTATCACGCCGTCCCCACCAAATGATGTCCTCAGTGTTGAAAAGGGCTTCCCGGATTCCGGGGATCGCGGAATGATACTCGAAATTCAACATTGGACTCTCCTAAGACTGCTGCTGTTCTCTCCCTTTATTGGGCAACGACAAGTTGCCCGTTCACTCTTTTCTGGAGGGAGAAGCAAGGCCAGCGTTTTGAAGTTGTGCGTCTGCCGCTTTGTCCGCATCTTCCTCGGAAATGGCATTCATGCCGCTTTCCAACATGGACTCGGGGATCTCTTGCTCGAAGGCAAAGCGAAGCCCTTCGGGTTTCTTGGGCGATCCGTTTTCGTCGGACAGGATGCTCGCAAGGGAACCGAACCCCGTGGAATTGGAAGGCAGGTCTTCCAGGATTCCAAGCACGTTGTCCAACTCCGTGGTGGCTTGCTTGCCGTCTGCACCAAGGCTGAACTCGAAGGCTTCGATCATCGGCTTCAGCTTATTGGTTGCAACGGCCGGGGTGATGCGACCTTGCTCCACGAGTCGTTCGACCCGGGACACGTAGGTCTTTTTGGCAGAGTCGGTGGCGAAGGCCAAGGCGTGCTTGACGGTATCGTCCTTTGCCTCGGCTTTGCCGACGATTTCCTGGAATTGCTTGCACTCGTCTTCGGAGGCAAACTCCAGGGACTTGCCGTCCTGTGATACCTTGACTTTCATCAGGTTCTCTCCCATAGCGATTGGAAGTGGTTTCTCAGTGGGTTTGCCGGCTTGGTCTTGATTTTGACCGGCCGGGGTACCCTCCGATGTCTGACTGCCCTTGATGGCTTGAACTGCGGTGACGATGCGTTCCACCACATTCTCTGCGTTCGTGTCGCTTGGAAGAACGACGCCAACTTGAGCAAGGGCAGCAACAGCATCCGAAACGGATGCGTTGTTCGCTTCGATGGACCCGGCTTGATTCTCCGGTTCCTTTGGTTCCTGAACGGTGTCGGCGAAGAGGAGTTGAGAAAGTGCAAGGGCCATGGCGGGTTCGCCCTTGTGCTTCGTCTTCACTTTCTCGAAGTTGGTCTGCCCGGGGGTAACGGGGTGGGTGACCAAGGCAACGTGCATCATGCTCTCGCCCCACTCACGCCCCATGCCGTCTTTCCAGTTGGGCAGGACGTAGGGCGAAACCTCTTGGACGGTGGTGCCGACTTTGGAAGCGTCTTCGTCTCGGGGAACGTCAAGCTGGCCGTACAAGGAACCATCCTTGGCTTGCCATATCTTCTCCCAGAAACCAGCGTTGTTGTCGGCAGCCCGTTCTTCCTTGGAGAGGGGTTTGGATGCGTCGTGCTTCCAAGGGGCGGGGATTCGCAGCGGGTTCTCGGCGGAGGTCATTTGATCAAAGGCCGTTGCCCACTGCTTCAGTCGATCATGGCTCAGATGAACACGTTCGGGTCCGGTGGGGGTTGAAGCCTCATACGTGCCCGGTCGGGCAATGAGCTTGGTGAACTTCATTGTTTCCTCCGACAATATAGATGTCTGCGGATCGGACCCTGTTCTGTTCCTCATTCTATTTGTGCAATTTCAGGTTGGTCAATAGGAACTGGGTGGTAAAATGGTCTCAGACGGAAGAATTTTCCCCCAGAAGGATCAAATCAGAGCTAATATAGTCCTAAGACAAAGGAATTAGCCCATGGCACTCTCTTATGACCATCTGTTCCGTGACATCGGCGAAGTAATTGAGGCCATTGATGACCTGCTGGATTTCGCCGATGGAACCGCTGCAATCGACCTGGTGAACATGGAAGATGAGATCAGCGACCAGTTCATCGACGAAACGGATCTGGGGGATGGGGCTCTGGCTGCCAGGTATGACGTGCTAAGTGGTACGTCTGAGATGTTCATCGGATTCAAGGATGCTGTGATTGGCTGGATTACCAGCCTCGGCTCTCTGGCGGAAGAAAGGCTACGGGATTATGACACCGTGCTGGATGAGATGAACCTGACGAAGGACGTGACCACGGAAGACCTGCTGGAGGAACTGTATCGGAAGATGGTGGACGATGGAGAAGACGTGGACCAGAGTACGGTGACGGTTGGTGCTGCCACGGTGATTGATGGGAACGGGGATGGGGTGGTACTCAACACGAAACTGTTGGATGGATCAAGTGCCCCAAGTAGCGGCTGGCCTGTCATTCCTGATTATGCCCAGGACTTGAGCAATGCGGCCGGGGCAGGAAGAATGCCTGGCGAGAACGCAGCCTATACGGGAACGGATTCGGAATTGGGTGTGGTCAGTGAGACCATGACCTTGACGTGCATTCAGGATTCGGAAACGGATGGGGTGGATGAAGGATCGGAAGTGTTCTCCTGGTCAGGAGAAGAAGGGGATGAGAATTACAGTTGGGAGGCAGAAGGAAGTGGGCTAGGCCCTAGCGTGACCGTAGCGAATGGGGCGGGGATCATTACGGATGGGGAGTTCGAGTATTTCACAAGTGACGACCCGGACTATTGGACAATCGACAATGGGACGGCTTCAACCCACATCTTGGAGAACACTGCAAGTGAGCATCGTGGTAGTGCTTGCTTGGAGTATGCTGGCGATGGGGCACAAGCTACCATTGAAATCCATCAGGATGTGTCGGACTTGACGCCATTGCGGAGGTATTTCGTTGGTTGTTGGGTGAAGGGGACGGCTGGAATTGTGGCAGGTGATTTGACGATTGAGATGGAAGGGACGGGATACACGGCGGGGACAACGGAAAAGATCAGCATGAACTCAGCAGCCCTGGCTGCTCAAGTAGCATGGGATGAGGAGTATTTCTTCTTCACGGCACCGGCTGAAATCCCAAGCGACTTCAAGCTGGTTGTGAAGGTGGAGAACACCCTGACGAATGCAAAGAGTGTTTACGTGGATGGGTTGGCGTTGGCACCCGTCGAGTACCACGGTGGCGTTGGGGTTGCGATCCTTGCGGGCAACGCGAAGTTTATCCGAGGGGATCGGTCCACATTCACCGTGGCAAACGACGCTGCTGGCACGTTCCAGGAGTTCTTCCGAAAGAACTTCAGGGTCCAGTTGCCAAGTGACGGGGCTGCCGGGGAAAGCATTTCCGATGCTTGGGCAGAGTAACCTGGTTGGGCCGGTTAGCCTTGCTTCTTCCCAGTAGTTGCTGCCTTTGCCTTTTGCTTGGGCTCAGCAGGTTGGGAAGGTTCCTTGGGCTGGGCAGGTGCCTGGGTTTCTGGCTTCGGGTCTTCGCTCTTGCGTAAGGTAGGCAAGGCCGGATTAGGTTCCAGGATTTCATCGACGTTGCATGGTTCGGGGAACTCTGCTGTGACCATGTAGTCGCCGGTTGCCAAGGGAACTAGGGTCACGGATGATGCACCTTGCTCCGAAAGCTGATTCATCACGTTCTGAAGTCCGGTCTTTACCGGATGCCTCGTATGTCCGTGCAGTGCAGACAGAACGGGAATGGGGTAGTGGCAGACTTTGTAAGGCATTAGGACTCTCCGTGCTGAAGTTAGGATACGACCATCGGTGTATGATCGCTTTGATCGTTTGGTACCTCGAACAAGCTGGCACCACAGGACGTTACTAATTCGAGGAAGCAGATACCGGCATAGGCCAGTGTGTCTACTTGGTCGGCAGTTTCCTTTGGATCACCTGTCCAGGTGAATATCTCTTGTTCCCATTTGCGAAGCCATGGGGCGTACTTTTCTCTGGGGAAGAAAACCTTCCCACGTTCCATCTGATTGGCCGCGGTGGTGGCACGCACGAGCTTGTCCTGTGATGCGGGGCGAAGGTCCTTGACCGGGAAGCCTTCTGCCGCTAGGAGTTGGAACAAGCCGATGCCCAAGCCGTTGGCTTCAACACCGACGAAGAGTAGCCGGCCGGAACCCATGACCTTCGGTAAGTTGGAGCCCGGTTGGTTGGTCGCGTGCTTCCGGCAGTTCATGCGGATGCGTTGTAGGACCTCGGGGGTTTCTGCTTGGAAGCGGTCTACATCCCATAGGAGCAGATCCCATTGGGGCGTGATGCACCAAGTAGAGATGACGGTCCAGGAGGGTTCACGCTGCCATAGCAGTGCATCCGCCGGACCTTCCCGAACAGAGGCAGCAGGGTCAATGGTTTGGAAGAACACGCAATCATGGACGTAGTGGGTGCGTCCGTCCTCAAGGACGATGACCAGGTGGTCGTCCGTGAAGCCATAGTATTTAGCCCAGGACCTCCGGAAACGACTGTCGGGACTGACGCCCCAGTCACCGTTTAGAAGTTGTTCGCGGGTAATGGGGTCAAGCTCTTGAAGGGATTCGATGTATTCCCCTTGATCGAGGAATGGGTTGTCTGAAATGAAGGCTGGGATGTGGGGACGTTGGGGGTGGGTTCCCCGGTAGATAGGCCCAACACGTTCGATCTGGAAACGCTCTTGAACCCAACCATGACCTACACCACCGGGGTTGGAGGCTGAACGAACACGCAAGGGGATCTTGGACTGTTGGGCAAACTCACGACAGGTAGGGCAGTTGGGATTGGGCTGTTGTTGGTGTTCGGGACAATGGCCCCTACGAAGACGGGAGAACAGGTAGGTGTAGTCCCATTCCCAGTGCTGTGTGAGTTCATCGAAGCCGATGAATTGGAAGGCCGATGACTGATAGCGGTACCGATCCATCGGGCCATTGAGGTAGCCGAACTGTAGCACGGCACCTGACGGGAACGTCCATTTGTTGAGTGAACCATTCCAATGGGCGTCCGATTGAGAAAGCCACTGGTGAGAGCGTGGGATCAGGGCTTCCTCAAGTTGTAAGTCGGTGAGGGTCTTGCGGAACAGTAGGGCAGAATAGCGTGGTACGTCCACGTATTGGAGGGCTGCCATTAACAGGGCGTCCGACTTGCCACCACCTGCCGCACCCCCATAGAACGCTTCCCGATGAGGTAGCATGAGAAAGCATAGTTGCCTGGCTGTTGGCCGGTGTGGGATGTACTCCGACCAGTGCAGACATCGCCAGAACTTTCGTTGTGCCTCAATCGGGATAGCAGTCACTAGACTTCGCCAGGGTTCAATGGGTGTTCAAAGCCTTCCTCGCTTTCGAGGATGGCAAGGGTCACCGGGCAACCAAGGTGATGATACCAGCCATAGGCTGCGATTCTGAGTTTGAAATATCTGCCCGCACGTTCCAAGTCGTTAATATCCTGGGCCTCTTGGGACAGGAAGCGAAGTTTTTCTACTTCCTTCAGAAACCGCTTGAGCTTCCTCCGTTTAGCTGATTTGGTCTTCGGGCTGCCCCATTCCAGGGTAAGGGTTCGCTGAACGGACATTGGAACCTCCTTATTCATTGCAATGACAATGTTCCATGGGCTTGTTGCAGCGAATGCACAGCAATCCAGTTCCTCGGCAGCGAAGGCAAGTGTCACGTAGGTTCGCGGTTTGGAAACTGGTTGCAATCTCTGCTGCATTGGGTTGACGAAAGACAAAGCCGAACCCAGAGCAGATTGGGCAGTATCGAAAGCCTGGCAAGATGCTGGCTTTCTTGTTAATGCTTTGCTTGATTACCTCTTGGTTTGGTGTCTGGTTCGGCATGTCAGAACCCTATTTCGATTCCCAAGAGGACCAGGCCCAACAGAAACACAGTCGACAGCAGAACGAGGGTCAATGCGAACACGGTAGTACCAATCAGGTTGGAAATGAAATTGAACATGTCAATCTCCCGTGGGGGTTAGGGTGACTTGACCTTAACCTAGTTTCTTGACGTGCGTTCCTTCTGGGAGAGAAGGGGGATTCAGCTTGTGAAACAAGACGCGGCAACCTGCCCTTGCCGGATAGAGTCCGACGAAGGTGTAGCCGGTCAGATCGCCACCTTCCGCTTCGATGGCTTTGATGAGGATTTGTGCCATTTCTTCATGGCTGAAAACGTAACCGCGGGCTTCAGAACATTGCATGGTAGACCTCTTGATTAAAACGTCTTGCATGATAGACCTCCTGACTGAAGGGGTTGGTGAAAACCATTCCGATCCCTTCCATTCCTATCCGCTTCACTTCGTTACTATCCGTTCCGCTACTTTCCACTTCCATCCGCTCCTTTCCGTTCCGATCCTCTACTTTCCATTCCCATCCGATCCAATCCGTTCCGCTCCGCTGGATGGATAAGGGCAACCATTGCTTTCCATTCCCGTCCCCTCCCCTCCTCTCCCGTCCCATCCACTACCTTCCATTCCCGTCCTGTCCATGCCCATCCAATCCAGTCCTATCCACTACACCGCTTCTCCGTTTCCGTCTGTTTCTGCGTCAACGTCTACCACGTCTTCACCGTTCTGTTGTTCGAGGGCGTTGAAGACACGTTGACCTTCTTCTGTTGCTTCGATCAGTCCGAGTTCCTGGAACAAGTACAATGCACCGGCAAGGGTTTCTTCATCTGCTGGGAACTGTTCTTTCTGAGTGACTTCAACATCGTGTTGTAGCGTTCCACCGATCTGAATGTTGGGCGACCAGTCCTGTTTTGCAGAGCCATGCGTCAACCACCATTTCGGATCTTCTTTCGCAACAGCAACCTCTGCCAAAAGCCTGGCCTTACCTTTCGCTTCCTCAACATCTTCGAGAAATCCCAGGTAGATGAATCCATTGGGCGGTTCGATCAAGTCATTTGGATCAGGTTGTAAGTCTTCCTCTTCGCATTGTTCTAGCCTGGACAATCGTTCACGCTCTTTCCTTCCCTTGTTCAACCAGGCATAGAACGTCTTGGCGTTTACACCAAGGGAGGCTGCTGCTACATGGTCGTAGGCCCCTGCTTCTATGTAGCGAAGGAACCTGTTGTAACTCTCTGCACTTAGGGTTTCAAGGCGAAGACGCTTCCTTGGCTTCCCTTTCTGGCGGAGAATAGTAGCAGCCGTTAGTAATGGATTATGGGTGTCATCAGGGTTGCCGTTTCCATTGCCGTTTGAGTGACCATTGCCGGTGGTGTGTCTTAGCCCATCTTGGTCTTTGTCTTGGTCTTCCGGGCCCATTGGGTGTTTGGCCATGGCTCGATTCCTGTTGTCACATTTGCCAAAGTGTCCAGTCCGAAGAAACCAAACTTCTGCTAAGATAGTGTAGAGGTATGGGCATGAAAAAACCACCCCCCACTTCAGGTGAAGGGTGGTCAGTCTCAAGCCTGGTCATTTGACCGGCTTACCCAACCCCCACGATTGGCTCAATTAAAAGTTGCCTTCCCTCAGCAAACGCCGTGCTCGGTTGCGGACACGATCAGGGGCACCTTCATCGGCGGCGATCTGACGAAGCCTCCGCTCTGCACCGGCGACAGTACGTGGACGCAATCGGCGACGGCCAACGTCCGAAGCAGCACCTTTACTCATAGCATCGTTCCTTTCAGGCTGTCGGGGCAAGCCTACCTTGCCTCTGTTTCCGGGCTTTGACCACTTGATCCTGCATGTAGCTTCGGGTGGGAACCCAGGTGCAGGGGCCTACTTTGGTTGCCCACTCTTTTGCTACTTTATCGGTCCTAGCCCACAGCCAAATTGGGGTTTTGGGCCAGCGACTCACAAGCCACCTGGCCCCTTTCCAAAACTGGGTACGTCCCCATTCTATACCCTTTTGGTGGTGAGCGTCAATAAGAATTGGGCCGGGGAAGCTATCCGGCCACCATCCCGACCATATCTCCAGCCACCCATCCAGGGCCAAAATGCCGACGTTGGGAATCAGGGAAAATCCCGCCTTGATGAAATCGGAGGAGACTACGGCTGATCGGTAGACCTGATATAGCTGGTAGATGAGGGGTTGGAACTTCCAGGCTGAGAAGTCTGGGCTGACAACCTTGGAGATGCCACGCTCCTGCAACCAGGCTACCTTTTTCAGGAATAGATGACCTTTCCAGAGTGGTTCGATCAGGTTGTCTTCGCACAGGAAATGGACGATGCACTTTTTCGGATCACCACCTGCCTCGAAATACCGCTTCACGTCCCATCCATCACAACGAACTAGATAGTTGAGGTTGTAGTCCGTTCTGATCCCTGGCATCCATCCAATGGCATCCATTGCAGGAAGATGGCCCAATGAGATGCAACCTTCCCCACTGATTTGTGGGAAGCCAAGACTGGTTGGGCTGAGGTTCATTGCGTTATTCCTCCGCGTGGTCCCTTGGTGCCTTTGGAAAATCAGCACCTAAGTCAAGGGCCTCATCTGATAGATGGGATGGGGGTTCACCTTCCCGAAGCCAATCAACAACACCCTGGAGATCAAGATCGGTTTGCAACAGGAAGTCCGCTACTTTGTTTTGCTCCCGATTAGTTCGGAACCATAGATACAGGTTCACGAGGTTAAGTGTGATTGCCACCACACAAAGGACGATGGAAAGAATTGTCATGGTTCATTCCTCTTCTACTTGGTTGGCAAGATTGTCAATACGTTTCCTGGCGGCTTCGTTCCGGAGAATCTGATCGCAGAATGGGCAACGCGGCATGGCATTGTCTACCTGCCGTTGTACCTCAGTATTGTCGATAAGGTTGCTATCCCCGTTTCCCATACCATCTGCATCATCTTCCTCTGTTGCCATATCATCAAAGGCACTATGGTAATTGGGGTTTCCCCCGCCGGCTGCCATTGCTGTTGTGCTGAGATCGTCGATCAGCTTTGCCGCACCTGCAAGGGCTTCTTCGGTTTCTTCCTCGACTTCGGCAAGCCGGTCTTTGACCAGTGCCGTTAGTTCTTGGAGGGTTTCCGCGTTCTCTTCTGCCATGGCTGCAATGGGGTCCAGGGTCAGAAGGATTTCTTCCTCCTCTTCCTTGCTGAGTTGAACATAGGTGACCGGGACCGTGGATTCACGGGCCTTCAGGGCTTCCTCGATTCGGAGGTGCCCGTCAATCATCTTGCCCGTGACTTTGTTGATGATGACCGTGTGAACCCAACCGATCTTCCTCATCACGGCAAGTAGGGCCTGGCGTTGACGGGGTGGATGGGTACGCCAGTTCTTATCGTGGGCGATGATCTCCTGGGGGTCCAGTTCACCATGCCCAACAATCCGGTTCTTCCAGGTTCGGAGTTGAGAAGCAGGTTTGGCCTTTTTAGCAGCCTTTGGTGTTTTGGGGGCGGGCGTCTTTTTCTTGCCCATGTCAACCTCCGTTGTGAATGCGGGCTGGTAGGTCTTCCAGCTTGGTTGAGATTTCCGAGACTTCCTCTTGGAGATCCTCGATTGACTTGGTAACCGCATTTAGCGTAGCTGTGTTGTCGGCACAGGGAAGGTTAGCTAGCTTATCCTCCAGCCAGTCGTTTCGTTCCCTGACAAGGGCAACCCGTCCACCCATGGATTTGAGTCTGTCAGAAACATTGTCCATCTTGTCCCCGATGGTTGCAAAGTGGTTGCTTCTGTCCTTGAGGAGTGACTTCACGATCCAGAAAAGAAAGCCCAGCAGGATGGCACAGAAGCCAGCAAAGAGGTACTGGACAACCGGGGTGAGAATGTCGAGGACTGCTAGCATGATAACTCCGGTGGTCTGGGGAACATATCTAGCCCGCTTCTGAAAGAAAGAGTATCAATAAAGGGGCCCGGGATCAAGGGGGTACGCACTATATATACCCCCCTAATCCCGGATTTTATTATCTGAACAGTCGTTCACCTCCCCATCGGATGTTCTGGAGAAAACACGATGTTCCAGTCCGTCACGTCACGCGGGTGGAACCCTTCGGAGTCCGTGTAGACGTATGCCGTCTGCCGGACCTTTTTCATCGTGTCCTCTGCTGTGAGGACGAAGGCACCTTCAGGTCTTGGGCCCCAGAGATGGTCAGGCCAGTTGGTGACCTTGTTCCAGTTGCCCCAGGTCTGGTTCCAAATGCCGACCCAGGAGGTCAACTTCTTTCCGGTTCGTTGCTCGTAGAACTCACGGAATTCGTCCGTGTCATCGTAGCCCATCAGGTATTCCGCATGGTTGGCGGACTGAAGGCGGTAGGTTACCGGGTCCCCTGAGTTCATGGCCGTGCGGGTAGAACCTACGTGGATCGCACCGAAGTTGAAGAGGGCGTCCAGGACGGCACCTTCTTCAGAAATGGAATGGACTTTGGAGAACCGGCGTTGACCCGACTTCAGGTGATCGACCAAGGCTTTCGGTGGCCCAGAGCGACCCCAAGCGTTTCCGTAGGATTCATCTTTGTCTTCGTCCCGGAAGTCCCATTTCTGCGATCCGAGTTCGTAGACTATGCGTAGCTGGGTCCCGATGGTGGTGTGAACCCATGCGGCGGTTTCCAGGGAGGAACCCTGCCCGCTGTGTCCACGGAATCCGTAGGGTACGGCGGTTCCGACCTTTGCGAGATAGGCAAGCGGTTTGCCTTCGCCCAGTTGGTCACTGCTGATGACGCTCCCACAGAGTTCTGCACAGGAAGCCATTGTGCAGTTGCCGTAATTCTGCATGAAGATCAGGGCGTTTGAGGGGTCCAGCCGGCGGTAATGGTTGAAGTTGACCGCACGCTTTCCCTTGCCGGTTAAGGCGAGTTTCTGGTTGACCAGTTGGGTTTCAGCAGCACCAGCCCAGACTGGAGTGTCCCGAAGTCGAGCGGCCTCTTGACCGGCAATGTCTTGTGCCCAGGACGGGGCTTCACTGTCATTGACAAAGCAGCCAATGAACCCGTTGTTGTAGTTGGCTTGTAGCGAGGCTGGGCCAAAGTGTCTGTTCCTGGCGGAAACGACTTGGAGCCCAACCGGCCGACAGCCAGGCAACAAGACGTTGGACGTTGGCACTTTGTCTTCAAGTCGGTCGGGACGGAAAGGATCGTTAAGGTCTGACATGGTTGTCTCCTAATAATACGTGGGTGGTAAGGGTAACTTAGCGGACGCACTCCAAGCCTTCTCGGACCTCGCGAAGGGCGGCTGCGAAGTCGAAGACGGTTCGGAGTTTGCCGGCATTCTCCCTGGCTTCCAATGCTTCGGATAGCTTGTTTTGCCATTTGCCCCATGCCAGCTTTCTGGAGGAAAGTGAGGCTATGTTAAGTTGCTGAAGGCGGGTGCGGGCCGCGGAGATGGTCGGGTAACATGGGCGGTTGGTGACCGGCTTGCGACACTCCATGATCCCCGTGACGACGGTAGTGATGTTGGCAGCGATAGCACCTGCTTCGCCCTTGACGTTCTTTCCCTCAACCAGGGTTTCTGCCCATTGCTTGACGGACTTGCCCAGTTCAGTTGACGGCTGAGGGCCGGGGTTCGGGTTAGGATTGGGGTTCGGATTAGGTTGTGTACCAACCTGGAGACATTGTAGGGCTAGCTTCAGTTTGCCGTCGGTGTCAGTCATGCCGGCGACGAAGATAACCGTGTAGGGTTTGGAGTACCCGCAGATCGCAGCCGGGATGTCGGAACCATCTTCGCCTTCGAGCTTGAGGCGGAAGAACAACGGTCGTGCTTCGTCCGGTTGCACGTCCCAGACGTAGGCCGTGTAGACAGAACCTTCTGATGAAATGATGGACGCGGTGCCCAGGTCGATTCGGGTGAGAATGGCTTTGGGTGCCGTGGTTGGGGTTGCTGAAGCAAAGATGGTGTGGGGGCAGTTGGCAAGTAGACACAAGAGGGCAGCGAACAGGACGTGGTTGATTTTGGATGGCATGGTAAATCTCCTACAAAGGTTGAAGTTGGACGGGAACCTACTTAGTCCCCGTCAGGGTCTTCGGGTGGGCGGCGTTCCTGAAAGGATTGTGGTTCTGCCGAACGACACGGTTCCTTGTTGGTTGATTCTCCTGTAACGGGTGTTTGTGGGCAGTTGGTTGGATCGGGGACACA
>Ga0180432_10000833_pt1 | contig 49907 bp, 76 predicted proteins | sample SS_ome_10_FD_132414 | JGI IMG/M metagenome (GOLD analysis project Ga0180432, IMG submission 132414) | Hypersaline lake sediment archaeal communities from the Salton Sea, California, USA - SS_1_MS_2 metaG | ecosystem: Environmental > Aquatic > Non-marine Saline and Alkaline > Hypersaline >...
GCGAGGTCATGATTCAATATAGGAAAGTCATTTAGTTTACAAGCAATCTTAATACATGCTAGATATGTAGGTGCTAATTTCATACGCTTGAAAAAATGTGGGTCTTTCGTCCGTATCCCTTTAAATAAATTTAGTGTTTCGTTTTTAATATTTTTAGGTAATTTTAGATTTGCACAGAGTTTTGATATTGATTCATATGCTTTAATATAAACATAATCTTCATATTTTTTCTGGTATTTGGGGTTGAACGCCTTACTTGTTTTCCGTATCTTAGGTGATAACGGATGTTCCCATGACCACATCTCCGAAGCATATAATGTAGTTATATCACTCTTTTTGGCTGGGTAGCCATCATAATTTAGAGCAATTGGTCTAATATCATATACCGCTCCACAATTCTTACATGTAGTTCCATCTACTTCTTTGCCACATTCTTCGCATTTCATAATATCCTCTAACTTATAATAATGAATTATCATATTTAAACTTTATGGTGTATAATTTTTTAAATTTAAAACACTATTAGATATTATATAAAAATAAAGATGACTAATTTTGGCTGAAACATTACAACAAATAACAGAGATAAATGCCAATCAGGATAAGCCATATGTTAAATTTCTTGACGGCTATAAAAATCTCAAAGACGGATACACGGAGAATCCATTCGCACATCACAGAAATGCTAGTTTAACAGCGATTGAAGATGAATATTTCATGCAATGGGTATTCCCGTTAAAATTACATAGGATAGCTCTTAGAACGGCAACTGGATATAAGATTGTATATAAACAAGCAGAAGATATTTGGAATAACAATCTAGGCATAAAAATTCCAGATGATAAAAAGAAAGCCGAATCTGTAAATAGACAGCTAGTGCCATATCTTAGGTCACGGCAATGGTTCAGAGAGATGGAGAAACTTTCCGCTTATTATATAGAACAAGGCGAATCAATTTTAATGTTATATTACGATGACCAAGGAGATATACATCACTATGACCGACCAGTAAGTAATAAAGCTGAAATTCTAAGAGTGGAAGCATTCAATATAATTGATTATCACATTCCAGAATTTGACAAGAAAGGCGACCCAGCTAGATATGAAATTACAGTAAAAACGCCAGATACTTACAATTCATATATTAGAGTTCCAGTACATCCTTCCAGAGTAATAAGATTTTGTGGACCGAATGTCTATCAACGATGGCAAGGATATAGTGACTTGGCTGCTGTATATGATGCTATAAATATTCTTTCTACCATATTAAAAGCCGCTGGTGAAGCTGCATTTAGATGGTCTACTGGACATCCAGTTATATTTACGAAAGACCTTTTTACAGAAAATGATTTAGAAAAACTGAAAGATGCCATAGGCGATTTTACTCGTAGAAGTTGGCACATGATACCATCAGAATATGTAGACCGTATTGACTTGATGGGTCAAGCTGGTTCTATGTTGAATCTCAAATCATTAGCAGATATAGCCATAGACCAAATTGTAATTGGTAGTGGATTTCCACGACCCATTCTATTAGGTGAGGTTGCTGGTGTTGTGTCTGGTTCGGAAGTAAACGAAAGAACTTATTTTGCCTTATTAGATAGACGACATACAGAACTTGAATGGTTCGTTTATGAATATTTTGAACGAGATATTAACATTCAAAAATTACTAAATGGAGTAGACCATTATACAATTGATTGGGGTATTCGAGAAGTTCTAAATAAAATGGATGAAGCGGAACTAGAGCAAAAGAGATTTGCCAATGCTCTTGCTCTATTACAAATTTGTACCATTGATGAATGTAGAGAAGTGGCTGGTTTCGAACCTCTAGGTGGTGAAGAGGGACAGATAATCTTACCTTTAATGGAAATAGAATTACAACTATTACAAATAGAAGCCGCAGCTCAGATGGCAGAAGCAAGAACAAATGAGAATGTAGAGACTACGAGTGCTAAACAATCAGTTCAATCCACCACGAAAAAATCTCAAACAGGAATGGATTTAGATAAGAAAAGAAAGGGAGCAATGAAAGATGCTATTGATGATGTGTTTCAAACCCATTCTGTAAATGAATTAAGTAAAATATTAGGAATACATTCTGGCACATTGAGAAAAATGTATAAAAAAATAAAGAATGAGGGACTTTAATGGAAAATAATGAAATAGAATTAAATGATGCACAACGAGGAAAATACGATGTTTGTATAAAAAATCTAATGCGTCAAGGATATAGTAAAAGAGAAGCAGAAAGTGCTTGTGCCAAATGGTTACAAGATGGAGATATGGATGATGAAGAATTCAATGTAATGTTTACTGATGCCAGAAAGAAAGGTGAATCTGGAGAGGCATGTATAAAAAGAAAAATACCCATATTTGCCAAAGAACATCCAGATTGGGAACATAAAAGAGTTGTGGCTGCTGCTCATGGTTATTGTGGATTGTCTAAAAAACAAGATGCTATAGAACTATCTAATGTGATTGAGAGAAGTAAAAGTCTATCATTGTCACGATTTTCTACTTTAATAAAAGCAATAAAAACTAGAGCTGGTTTAAAAGTTGGTGCGATGGGTATCTTACCACAAAATGTTTCGCTACCCATGAAAAACTTAAATAGATTACAAACCAAAATGGAAAAACAAGTAACCGAAGAATCCAAAAATCTTACGATGGAACAATATGAACAGCGAAAACAATATGCTAGATACATGCGAAAAGAGGATGCAGAAAACTTACCAGATTTAAGCGACCAAGAATTCGTGGACGAACTCGCAGTTGTTTACGATGCCATATTAGAATATTATCCTAATCTAGAACCAGAAGAAGCCATAGACAGAGCATTTGAATTGCCACAAGGTGATAATGCTTGGATAATATCTGATGAAGCTGAGATTGTATCAATGAACGATAGTCTTAATAATGTAATCAAAGCTCCTATTATATTAGCTAAAGAAATGATACAACACTATGATGTGATGGATGATGATACTGGTGATACTAAAAGAGAATATCATTTTAAACCATTTGAAGAACTACGAGATGCAGCAATAAGGGCACAAGCAAATGGTCCGCTTGATATTATAATAGAACATCAAGACTGGTACGATACTGATAATGTAATTGGTTATGTCAAACAAATTCGGGCACACGAAAAGTCTCGTACAATTCGAGGCATGGGCTATTTTCTAGAATCTAAGTTACCAATCGGCTTAAAACAAATGATTAGCGACGGGGAAATTGTTTCCGTATCCATAGGATTTTTAGCCAAATTAGGAGAAGCTGGAGAATGGCAAGGAAAGATTTATGACCATGTACAAACAAATATCAATCTAAGACATTTAGCAATATGTTTAGATTCAGTACCTCGATGTCCAGCAGGTGTGTGCGGTGTTAATCTCAAAGACGCTGAAAACGATAAAACCAAGTTTTATATTATTAAAAAGGAAGACAACTATTATTATAATATATGTAAGTTATTTAATGATTCTAAAAAAGAAACGAATACAAAACCTGATATTGAAAAAAACTTATCGGAAATCGAAACCATGCAAACAGATTCAGAAAATGGTGGCAAAATTGCTGGAGATGAACCAGATGATTTGGAAGCCATCCTTACTCGTTTACGCAAGTTAATAAATGATGAAGGTTGGGCTGCGGAAGTCAAAGGCAATGCTATCACAAGAATCCTTGCTGCGTTAGGTATAAAACAAAAGAGTGATAGTGAAATGGATGAAAAAGAATTCCAAGACGCAATCAACCTGAAAAAGTCTGAAATCGAAGACCTTAAGCTCAAATTAGAAGATGCTTCTAGCAAAATCAAACAATTTGAGGAGAAGGAACGCCAAAATTACATTAAAGTGATTAAGAAATTTGGCGACAAATATTCTGACGAGGAACTTCAGAAAGAAGACTTACAAAGCCTAGAAAAGATTGCAGATGCAGTCTCTCGGTTTGCTCCTTCAACAAAAGAACCAGAAGTACTCCCTGTTGCCGCAAAAGGTGATAAAGAGGAAATGGAAGATAATCTTGAAAAGGGCAAACGAATAGATTTTTCCAAAGTTTTTGACGATGTAAAAAAAGAATTTAACATGAGTGGACTATAATATGATATTTCCAAGTGCATTAACCACACGGCTTATAATTGCCCTAAATGGTGTAGATGGACCTGAATATTTTCAAGCTGGAGACAGTAACATGAAACCAGGAATGGTTGTAATGCATGATGATGCAGATGAAGTTAAAATATGCACTTCTACTGGAAAACCTATTGGTGTTGTTGGTTGTGATGCAGACCATGACCTAAGCACCGTATATGCTGCGGGTGAAAGAATCCCAATTTATATGATAGGTTCTGGAGTGGAGATGTTTGTTCTCTGTAAAGATGCTGCAGCTATTACGGTTGAAAAAGGAAGTATTATGGACACCGCTGATGATACCACATTAAAAGGTCATGCAAGAGTGAAAGACGCTTTTATACCCATTACGACCTCAATTGCTGCTGCAATGGGTACGGAAAGAAATGTCGGTATCGGATTCTGGATTGGACGAGCATTAGCTGCTGGTTCTATCACCAGTGCGGTTGCCAGATATGTTCCAGTCAAGTTAAGTTTGTAAGGTGAGATATTATGCCAGACGAACAAGTACCATTATTTTCGGATAGTTTTCCTTCAACATGGCTTGATGCTGATTATCAGTTGATGCCAAGGGAAACGGAATCCTTAGATTTAATCGTGTACGGAGTAGTCAGAGCAAGAGGTATCGTAAATAACATCTTCCCTCAAATTCCAATTGCCAAAGGTAGTAAATCACACATTGTGGCTACCGAAATCGAACAAGACCCTCCTAAATTCGATGACAATTTCATGAAGGAAGATTTAGACGAAGTCCGAAAAACAGAAGCGACCTTCTATCCAGTATTCATGCACAAAGATTACTATCTCTATATGACTGACATTGATGCCAGTCGTTCGGGAAACCGAAATCATAACATCGATTTAAAAGCACTTACCCTTAGAGGAAGTGTTGCAACAATCGCTGATTATAGAGAGAAAGTGATGTGGCGTGGATATGATATTAGCGGAAGGGCACATGCTGCGGCTAATGGACAGGGTTCTATTGACACCGCTTCAAAAGGTATTTTGAACACGACAAATGTTCAGACCTGCGATGTTGGTGCTGGTGGAGACTCTAATGTTACAGCTGCGGGAGATGGTCCAGCCTCAATTGGTATCGCTGCTGGAGACTTAGTCCCATACCATTATTACGGACCTTATGACTTCATCATGAGTCCAGGTGTCTATACTCAACTCATAGCAAACCAGAATTCAACAACCCACATTCACGATATAGAAAGAATGCAATCAATGATTGACCTTCGTGGAAACAAGCTGTTGAGAAATCTCGATGTCACCCCATACTTATTGGGCACGGCAGAGACGACTTCAACTGGTGCAATTGTGATGTTTGATAGAATGACTCCTGCAAATGAACCAACTTGTGTTCTAGGTGAAGAATATCCTATAAATCACTACCCTACATCTCAAAGCCAACTTGGTATTAAAGGAAAAGTCTTATGGGCAGGTATTCCATGTGTATTGCGACCTTATGCATTTACCAAAGACGAAGCCATAACAACCTAAGTTTAGCGAAAAGGATTGGAATGTTGCATCATTCCTCCTTAATTTTTTTTTCTTATTTTTTTTTACCAACTGATTTTTCTTGCTACTTTGCTTCAAAAAGTTTCGTTACCCATGGGTAACTGAAAAAATGAATTTTTTTCTCTGAGAGACACCTTCTATAAAGAATAGACAGCTCCTACTCCTATCATTTTTCAAAATTAATCCAGTATGATATGAAATTTACATAAAAATATCTACTTTTTTCAATTACAAAAACTATAAAATATTATAAAAATATAAAAAGTAATTGTAAAATGACATACGCAAACGAATCACATATAGAAGCCATATTAGGATATAAAATTGATTCTAGTGGTACATCCAGACCTACCGCTACTCAATTAACAGAGATGTTAGAAGAAGCCGATTCAATTATAAATGCAGAAGCGAGAGTTTCCAGTAACCTTGCTGATACTTCTGGACGACTTAAAGTGATAGCTGTAAGTCTTGTCTTGAAGATGGTAAATAACATGTTTGCACTTACAGACCCAGCAACATATGCTTTCGTTGAAGTCGAGCTTACAGATGACCAGAAGAGAATCATTCACATGGAACACGGTGTGTGGCAATCTCTAACTTGGGAATTAGATTAGAATGACAGTTGTATCTTTCAGAAAAAGAATATTAGTACATCAACGGAGACGGTTCATACCTCGTAAGAGATTATTTACCGCAAAGTCTTTATACCCACGAAGAAGCATCTATATTCATAAAGGAAGATTCAGATTATTTAAACATAGAACTCCAATGAGGAGATTCTTTCGTAGATTTAATCTAGTTGTATTACCACGATTAAAACCAAAGCCATATACACAAGAATATATCAAAAAAGCTACTCCAGCAGAAAGAAGCAAAACTCCTAAAGCTAGAACAACAAGCAAGAAAAAAAAAGATTGGAGTGCAGACAAATCTAAATGGGTTGAACCATGGAGTAAAGAATCGCTTAAAGGATTCTATAGTAGAAAGAGAGCAGAAGTAAGTGCTAGACATTTACAAGAATGGAAGCGGAATAAATTACGAGGCAATTTTAGTGAATTTCTGAAAGAGATACGAAGAGAAAAATTTGGACTTGGACCTAAACGAGAATTCAGAGGTGGAAACAGAGCATCATTTAGACAATATAAAAACTACGGACCAATGAAGCCACTTGGACCGAAACTCATATTTGAATTAGTACCAACTGGAATATATACCCAGCAATTCATGAGACTTCAAAGAGGCAAGAAAGCAGATATAGTTCGGATTAAGAGACAAACTAAAGAAGCGATGGAAAAATTGTTAAAAGGATTAATAGACTATGGTGAAACAGTAATTGGGAAATATGTACCGAAAGATACTGGCTATCTAAGAGATGAAATGATAAGGTCTTTAAAAAGGTCTAAAGTTCGTGGAATGAGTTTAAAGGTTTCACTTGACACGGGTTTAGTTCCTTATGCTAATGTAGTAAATAACATGCCTACAAGAATGTTAGCTCATCCCCATCCAGGCGGTCGTCCAGATTTGTTTGACCCAAAGGCTGTTAAGGGATGGTGGCAATTCATAGACATGCAATTAAACACTTACGGAAGAAAATTATTTAAAGTTTTTGTACAAGACTTAGAATCTATATGGACATATGAAATAATGGGAAAGAATGCTCCTTCACCGTGGAAAGGAATGAGTAGAGGACAGGCTATGAGTGCAAGAGAAAGAGTTCAAATTCCACCTCATAGAAAATATCATGAAGTTGGAAGACAATGGGTTCCTTATCAAACACCTGAACAGATTAGAAAAGGTAAACCAATAAGTGAAGCCAGACAAGTACAAAGACCATATTTTAAAAAAGAAAAATATCCAGCATATCAAACAGCAGAAAGACGACCTAAAACAATAGAAGACCCGTGGGAAGAAGATAGACAAAGATACAAACGAGCAATGGATTTTAGACATAATATAGAAACAAGAAAGAGACATGCGAGTGTCGTGTATTTAGAAAAGAATGTCCTTGGCGGGATGTTCAAATTAAAAGGAATAAATAGAAGATAATTAAAGTGAAATAACATGACTGATGTAGATTCAATATTAGATAATGCAACACAATGGACGACTGAAGGTGTTAAAAAACCAGCAATAAAAACTGGACAGCTTCGGGGTATAGATACAATGACTAGAGGAATAGTTGTAAAAAGATTACACGATGATGACGAATTGATAGGAGTGTTAGATAGAAATCGTTATTCCGTAGACAGTCACGAAGTTTGGAGATGTGCAATTGTAACAATGACTTCGATGGATGATTTGGACAATATAAGAAATTGTGTTAAAAGAATTTGTGCCGAATATACTTTTACTGACGATGAAAATCATTTAGAGTGGCAAGGTGGAGATTTTGTCCATTTTAATAATGTTCGATTCGCTTATTATTTTGCCATAGTAAAGAAAAAGAGCATGGTGGCAGAATTTTAAAAAAGTATAATTTTAAAATGTTAAAAAGCTATATAAAAATATAAAGTAATATTATAAAAGAGTAAAAATAAAATGAGTTACATTTACGACAAATCTGGTCAAAGATTATTCTTTCAGAGAGAGGAATCGTATGGCAAGGTATATGACCCAGAGTCATCGGGAATAACTGCTTGGACAATGATACCAGCTAATTATGCCCATTGGCGAAGGTTTGATATAATACCAGATACATTAGAACCGATACTTCCTAAGATAGAAAAAATCAAACAATATGATATATCTGACAGCAAACACGCTAGTTCTATAGCTGAAGGAAATATAGAACCACAAGAGTTTACCATCTCTATGGACGCACAAGCATTGGAATTCTTACCTTGTGCCATTGGTAATCCAGCTTATAGTTCACACGGAAGAGCGGCAGTTCAAACGATTGAATGTGTAGCTGATGTTTCTGGTAGTTTAAACGAAACTTATATCTTAGTAGATGTCATAAATACAAATGCCGTAAAACATTTATTATTCTGGTTTGATGTGGATAGTGGCGGTTCAGCCCCAACATCACCAACTGGGATAAATGATTCCAATAGGATTGAAGTTGATATTTCTGCCAATGATACTGCCAATACTGTAGCAACTGCTTTAGCCGATAAATTAGATGACCAAGCTGAAATAACTTCTGCAACAGTTAGTGGTGGAACAATAACAGTTACTCATGCAAATAATGGAGCTGTTGTATTACCTCATAATGGAGCATCTAGTCCAGGATTTTCATTTGGTATTACAACCCACGGTTCAACGGTCTATACGGTAACAGAAGCCTTAGATACGAATATTCCATCATTTACCCTACATCTAGAATTACAAAATACGACTTCTGGTGAAGATATTATATATGATATTTTTGGTTGCGTGGTTAATGAAGTTGTGGTTAATGTAGGATTTGGTGATAAAATAGTAAGATGTGATGTGACATTTAAAAGTCCATATGCAGTAAGAAATACAAACGGAAGAGCAACTTGTCCGCCATCTAGAAAATACATACCATCAATGCCAACAATGAATACACTTCAAGAAGCTGACAATGCTTGTCTATTACAAAGTGGCACTACTTCAACAGTTAATGGCACTGATGATAGAACTCCACAGACAGTAGAAAGAGTAGCATTAACAATCAATAATAATGTTTCATTCCAATCAGATGTAGAGTCGCAATTCATGAAAACGGCAATAGCTGGAAAACGAGATGTGTTTCTAAATATTGTAGGAGCGATTACAGAAACAGACTTATTACAATATTGGCAAGAGAAATATAAACTTTCAAGTTCAGATTATATTCCAGATAGTGCAAGTGAACGGCTAAACAGCGTATTTAAATTACAACGAGATGCGACATATGATTATATCTCAATAGCAATATATAATCTATTAGCAACGGAACACAGCTTAAAACTGTCTAATGTTGATGAAGCATTCTATAACGCAGACATGACCTTTGAAGATGGTGATGGAGATTCAAATGGAAGAATACTTACAAGTACCACGATTGCATCGTTCATAGATAGAACTATAATGTTAGGAACACAATAGGGTGATTAGATGGAAATTAATGGAAAAGAATATACGATTAACACGGATACAAGTCTTGGAACTGAGAAACTAATCAGTAAAATCATGCAAGACCCAGAGAATCCTAAAAATATAATTTACATGGAGCATGTCCTTAGAGATATTCTCTTACCAACTCCTACAACCAAAGATTTGAATAGTATGCGAAGAAGTCAGAGAGAGGCAATATTTGAAGAGTTTGGTAAAGAGATGGACGAAATTAACAAAGGCTTCAAAAAAAAACATTCCCTCTTGTGAGAGGCGGGGCATTTCCTGAACTTTCATCACTAGTAACGAAAGCCATAATGATGGAAGTATATCATCAGCAATACTCCGAGATAGATGACATGCCAATAAAGGATGTTCTTTTCTTTTTAAGATTTCATGAAGCCAAAGAAAGTTATAAAGAACAATTAATGCAACAAGAAAAAGCAAAAATAAACAAAGCTAGAGGAAGAAGAAGATAAATGTCATTTGTAGCAATAACCGATGCCTTTTTTAAATTAGGAAAGTCTGTACAACCTGGTATTATTTTACAGGCAGCAAAAGCAATTCATACTATGAATGCGGCTGAAAAAGATAAAAAGAAACTTATTGATGCTGGTTTAAAAAGTAATAAAAAATATGTAAAAACCTTATCTAAAATACATATTGGATTTGGCGAATCAGTAGCAATGATGGGTGATATTGCGGCTGGTACATTAGGTGCTATTGGTATATTGTTTCAATTGGCAGATGCGATGGGTATTCTCGAACCATTGATTCAGTTTATGACTGCTATCTTTCAAATGATGGGAGCAGCTGCAATGGAAGCTCTTATCCCTTCTTTAGAAAAATTATTTGGCTTACTAAATGATGAAAGTTTTGTAGCATTTTTAATGAGTTTTGGTCAGATTATAGGAAAGTTTTTTAGTTTCGTAATAGAAATGTTTGTATCGTTATTTGATGACCCGAATGTCCAAAAAGCTATAATGACATTTATGAAGTTATTTGTAAAACTTTTGGAAGTCGTTCTTGGAATTGTCGCTTGGTTTATAAGTGCAGTTGCTGGTTTACCAGTAGAAGCATTACTTGCTGTCTTTGTAATAATTGCTACCATTGCTGCATTCTGGTGGGGCTTTAGTCATGGTGGTCCAATTGTAGGAGCAATTATGGCTGCCATCACTGGAGTAACTCTAGGTATTCTAGCTGCTGGACTTGCCATAGGTGCTTTAGCTGAAGGCGGTATAGTTACTAAACCAACAGTTGCTTTGATAGGCGAAAAAGGACCAGAAGGAGTGATTCCACTAGGAGAAGAAGGTGGTATGGGATTTGGTGGAAATACGGATGAAATAGTGTGGGCACTAGAAGATAATACAAAAAGACTTGATATTCTAATATATGAACAACAGCAAAAAGATAAGAGAAAAAGGTTGATGGGCAAATGACTGATTATGGAGATATAACAGCATGGATAAAAATAACATATGGAAGCGATACGCTTTATATACATTGTGAAGACTGGTCCTATGATAACAAAGACCCCTCACCGATAATAATCGATTACCCCAATTTCGGTCATTATGGTAAAACATTAAAGGCAGAAACTGTTACTATAAATTTAACGAATGCTTATGTTACGAATAAAACTGATTGGGAAACTTTAAAAACACAACTGAAGGCTATAAGAAATTCTTCAACACAAGCAACATTACAGATAAGAGTTTCTACCGATGGAGCAACCACTCCAACATATGGATATGAAAAATATGATGGAACAAATACCACAATGCCAGTTCTTATCGTAGACATGAAGGGTTTTACTAAACGATATAGAGGCAATACCACTCAGTATTTGATAAAAAAAATAACACTACGACAAATTGGTGCATTGACGGCATGACAACTTATAAAAAAAATGGTATTGCTCAAGACAGTGACAAAATTTATAAATGTGAAATAGAACACGGAATAAAAAAATATTCCAGAGCTATCATACAACTTGATAGTTCAATATCTATCAGTCGTGGAGATGAGATTTCTATTGAAGATAATTATACCACGCAAGGAGCTACAACTTCAGCAGTCATTTTTGAAGGCGTGGTAGATAAAATTGATAAAAAATATCCACCAACTATTTCTATTGAATCAAAAGCGAGAGAATTAGATGCTATTAGACCATCTGGTACTTATTCGGGTAGTACGGATGAAATCATTTATCAACTTATTAGTGATTATTGTGATTATGTCATACTTAATTTAGTTTATGATGCTACATATACCACGGATTTTAGTACGGAAGACGATACTCATTATGGAACATATGATTTTAAAAATGTCATAATGGAAGAAAATAACTATTGGGGACATAAAGGCAAAGAAGCACTAGGCGGAACGGGCAATGGATGGAATTTAACGACATATGCTAGTCATATTGATTGTAATGAAGCAGTAAATTATGCGACAGCGACTTATTCTTTTAATAACGCAGAGAGTACAGGAGATGTAGAATTTTGGATAAATTTTTCTAACATAAATATGAATGGTTATAGTTTTTTTGGTCCACTTAATAGTGCAGGAAGTAAAGGTTTTGGAATTTCTACAAAAAATAATAAATTCGCATATTGTACGGCATTGGCAACTTGGACTGAATTCGGTTCAACGATTAGTGCAAATACATGGTATCATATTAGATTGAGTTATGACTGTACGGCTGGTACATGTTATGTCTATGTAAACGGTGTTTCGAACGGACCTTATAATTTTCTCGGAGGAGCTGATGATTTCGATATAATGTTAGTACAAGCGTCTGATGCCAGTTCTACTTGTAGAATTGATGCAATTGGTCATACTGGTTCAACTTATGGTGGCGAAACATATTATGTTGGTGAAAATAAAAATAAATACAATCTAGGAAATCTGAAAAACACTGTTCTGAACGATGATGAAATCAAAGTTGATGAAAGCGACACTAATAGATATGTAAAAATGAATAGTTCTTTAGATGGGCATGGGAATGTCTTAGAATTTTATGATAATGATGGAACATACAATGTTGCAACTCACATTTTAATGGATTCTGCTGAAACATCAGGAACGATAGAATTTTGGATTAGAAGTGATGATGTTACACTTGCAAGTTATTTTAATGTATATGACGATGCTACACAAGTTTTTGGGTTTAGAATCGATAACGATAAATTTCAATATTATGATGGTTCATGGAACGATTCTGCTGGTGTGGGGACACCATCTGATGATACTTGGTATCATGTAAGAATTGACTTTGAATGTGGTGCTGGGGGATACCAAGGTCTTGCAGCAGATAAATGGACTTTTTATATCAATGGGACAGAACAATCATCAGGAGACCTAGATTTTGGAAGTGCTGTCGATGATATAAATATCTTGACTCTAGAAACTGATGATTCTGATTCTGGATATAGCATGTTTATAGATGCCATTAGTTATTCGTGGGATACTGAATCTCATGCAAATGGATATAATATAGGAGACAATACGAATAATAATAGCGTTGAAAATTTCAAGACTGAAGATGATGGATTTTTCTTTGAAAATAATTTTGGTGGTTTCGTATCCGCATTGGGCGTATTTTCATCACATGGCGGAGTAATAAAACTCGAAGATACGAGTGCTTCTGGTAATGCATTATTAATTCATGACCTCAATGGCGACCAAACCTACGGTTCAATAGAATTTTGGATACAAACTTCTGATGTAACTAAAGAATGTAATATGATGTGTTATCACGGTTCAACGGCAGTCTTTGGATTTCAGATAGATGGAACTGCATTTAATTATTGGAAAGATGATAGTAGTTGGGCTGCAATAACTGGTTGTGGAACTCCAGCAAATGATACTTGGTATAGAGTAACAATAGATTTTGAATGTACTAGTGGTTCATATCAAAGTCTAGCTCAATATGATTATACAATCTCTATCAACGGCACAGAAGCCACAAATGGCGATTTTAACATGGATAGTAATGAAGCCCATGTAGATACAATTAAATTTTATACTGGAACTACTGATACCACATATGACATGTACATAGATGCAATCGGATATACTTGGGATAGTGAATATGATAGAGGAGATAATGCTTCACTTCTGGCTGGTGGTGTAGAGACTGGAACTTCAATGGGTAGTATAACATTTGGCGGAGATAAAACATTACGAACAATAATAGACGAGTATGCAAATCTAGACCAGTTTATATGGTATTTAAACCCAACTGGTACCATGTATTATAACTCTGGTGCAAATGATTCTGGCGTTGATATAGATGAAGATAGTGGTTTATGGAATGTAAATGCTGAGCAATTAATAAAAGGAATAAACAAAGTCATCATACTGGGTGGCATTCAAACAGATGGAACTCAGGCATATGGAGAAGACGACGACCTTGTAGAACAAGCCGCTAATGGTATTATAATTTATAAAGATACGGATGCTTCTTTACGAAGTGATGCGTTATGTGACGATAAAGCTGAAGCAATTTTAACAAATGTACAAGACCCACCACTTCAAGTGTTCTATAGTAAAGCAATTAATAGTTCAGTTGGATATATATTATGTGGCGAAAATATCACATTCGCTTACAATACTAATGAAATGCCAACTATATCGTCAGACCAATATATACTCTTCTCAATGATTTATAACCCTGTCCATGGAATCTATGATGTTAGGATTATTAATGGACTTTATTTTGTAGAGAAAGGAAACCAAGAATTAGTTCAAGAAAATTCTCAACTAATACAACAGAATACTCAAAACATAGAAGCACAATCACAAGGCGGAAATCTGCCGATTGGAACTATCTTAATGTTTAAAGGGAACGGTATAAAAGGTGGCGACACTTCTAATATCCTTACAAGAACAGATGAAATTTCAATAGACAATGGCGATGATTTTGACATGCAAGGATGGTATGTGTGTAACGGATATTCGAGTACGCCAAATCTACACGACCGTTTTATTAGATGTGAATTAGATAGTGCTGGTGGTACTGTTACAGGTGGTGCTGACACGGTTACTTTAGACCCAACAGAAATGCCATATCACACGCACACTTATTATCGTTCCTCTGCTGGAGCAATCACGGCAATTATAGGATGTTGTGGTGGTTTTTATTATTTAGAAGCCTTAAACAACGCTGGATATGCTGGTGGTTCTGGTGGAGTAACACAACCGCACAACAACATGCCATCATATTTTAGCGTGGTATTTATAATAAAAATGAGTTGATAAAACATGTATGGACAAGAAAAAGAGAGAAGTTATGATAAAGTTGTAAAGAAAACCGACGACATCTATGAGTTCGAAAAAATTTGTAAAGAACAATTTGATGTACAGATGTTGAGAGATTTAAAGGCAAATCTTGAAGCAGAACTGGCAACGATAAACGATTTATTATCTCAAATAGACACACTCGAAAGTTAATGTCAGAAGAAGACTTAGATGTTGAAGAAACAATCTCTAACCAACTACAAGAATGTATCGAAATTTTATTAGAGTGCCAAGACAAAAACTGTTTATTCTGTAGAAAAAAAAAATCATGTCGTAAATTTATTCGAATGGGATTGGCAGCAGTAATGATGATTATAAACGGTAATGCGAACATTCCTGTTGATAGAAGCATCATGGAACACATGTTCGCTTAGTCTTTTTTGTCTAAATACATATTTTATTAATGAAGAAAGATATATATTATTATGGGTTTAAGAAATTTATTTAGAAAATGGAAAATTAAAGCAAAAACCTTTTGGACAATTCTTGCCATTACGATAATAGAAGTAGGATTGATTCTATGGTGTAACAACTGGATGCCGAGTCCAGCAATAATTCCGCCCTTTATTCAATTCATTCTAATCTTTGAGAACAGAGATGTTTGGGCAAAATTATCAGAAAAAGAAAAAGAAGAACTAACTCTAAGCGAAGATGATGTATCTAACTTCGTAAAAGGAGTTGAGCAAAAATTAAAAACGGGAATAACGGTAGAAGAAATTATAGAGAAGATTCTGAATTAGAAGTCTCTATATTTTTTAGAACTTGTCCTAGACCTTTTACAGCAGAGATGCCGTCTATGTGTTTATCATCTTCTTTATAAATTTCATATTCTTCTTTTATAAAAGGTTCGGATAACCAATACTTATAATCTGGAAAACTATTTGCTTGAGGAATTCCAGCATTAAGCCGATTAAGGAATTCATCCCGTCTTTCTATAAGTTCATTACAAGATTTATTAGCAAGTTCTAGTTGCTTCCTATAATCTCTAATTTCTAATCTTAGGTAATCATTAGACCCTTTAACAAGTTGAAGCTGTCTATAAGTTTCAGTCTTTTTTAGTATCTTTAACTTTAGGGATTTTAATAGCTTGAGCATTTTTATTTTCCCACCCCGCAATATTTATTGCATTACAATTTACACATAATCTCATCTTGGTTTCTCTTCCATCTGGGTTCATGATTCTTTTAAATACTTTCTTACCACAATATTTACATTTCATCTTCTCTCCAATCACCTACTTGTTCTATTTTTTCAGCACAATCTTTACATATTACAAACGGTTTGCGTAAGACATATAACATTACCGTCTTACCACATATATCACACGGCAAATTCTTTTTGCACCCCTTAAAATATATTTACACTTCATATTTTTCACCTCTTTTTAAATTATATCCACAACAATCACATGCATCCATTTCATTAAAGAGTTCTACATAACAATTTGGGCATTGTTGTTTTAACTTTCCGTTTTCATACCAGTACATGCATTTCAATAATCTAAATCGCCTGGATAATAATCTTGTACTTTCTCTAATTTATTTATATCGGGCAGTTCATCATCCTCTCTTGGCTTGTCTTGGCATTCTTTCAAATGTCTTGCTAACCATTCTATATATTGTTCTTCGTGTAATTCTGCTCCTGTTTTAGTTCGGGAATCGCCCATTTCACGCTGTTTAATTTCAATCAAGAATTCTCTTAACATTTTTAATTTGTGTCTAATCTCGTCTTTTAAAGTTCCTTCTCCTTTTTCAATAATAAAATCAAGTAATTCTACATATTCCTTAAATTTTTCTTTCTCGTTCACTTCTTTCACGAATTTCTATAAATTTATATCTGTGCATTCCGTTTATTATTCCTAAATCTACAACCACGATTTCTCCCTTATTTATTCTTTCTTGTATTTCTTTATAATATTCCTCATTCATCATCTTCTCTCGGTTCTTTCTTCCTTTTTCTATAAAAGCCCTTCTCTTGATAATGTGTTAATGGAACATCCCCTCTCCACACTTTAGGTTTATCCTCTCTCTCTTTTTTCCACAATCCTTCAAATTCGTCCTTGATATATGTTCTACGAAAATGTTCATAGTTTTGATGGAATTCTATCCCTTTTCTGAACCATTTTTCTGCTAATTCTTTCTCACTCACTTCCCCTCATCCTCTGCAAAATCTTCCCATTCTTTATCGTATTTATTTACTATTTCTTTTACAGCTTCTCTTGAAAAATCTTCCGTTTGCCATAGAAATCTCAATTCGTTTATTAAATTATAAAGCCATACACAACATTTCTCTTTCTCGTTCACTTCTTTCACCGTGCAGATACTCTATCTATATCGAAATGGAATTTAACTTTTAGACTTCCTCTAGCGGGAGGAGTATACATCTTCTCTTCGGCATAACCACCATACTCTAAATAAGCTCCAGTCATTCCAAACACTCTATCTTTAGAAATATCACTTAGTATTATAGGAGCTGATACTGCAAATCTATCGTGTAAATGTCCCATTACATATAAATCAGCATCTGCTACTATTAAGCCCATTTTCATTAAGGAATTAATTTTTCCACCTTTCGTTTGAGACCTACCATATCCATGACAAGCGACTATTTTATAGCGTCGTTCTCTATCTCCTTTCTTTAGAATCAGATTAATTATCATGAATCCAGCAGAATAAGGAACATTTAATTCTTTGGATAATAATCTCGTTGTTCTAAGCCAATTACGACTAGCTCTTCTTTCGTGGTTTCCCTCAATTAACGCAATCAATCTATTATCTTTAGCTATTGGCTTTAACCATTCTTTAGTCCATAAATACTGGTCTTCAATCCATTCTGATTGTTCTTGAACTCCTAATGAATCTTTTAAAGCAGTTTCCATTAAATCTCCAATACACAATACATACATGTTCTTCTTTGTTTTGAATCCTTCGTGGCTAGAATTCCCTTCATAGTACATGTTCCATAGTTTTTCGTCGAAGTATTCACTTCCTTTATGTACATCTCCCACGATTATGAGTTCCGTAAAAGTTTTGTATTGTGGGATTTCTATTTCAAAGTCTATAATTTTCATTTTTTATTACATCCCCATAAATATCCAGCAATAAACCAGATAAAGCAATCTAATATTATTAAAATAATTGGTATGATTACTTCCGTTTTAATCGCCTTCTTATTGTTATAAAATCATCTAACATTGGTCCCAATAAAGGCAACCAGATTATTATAAAGATAATTATCCACCAACTATCATCTGTTTCTGTCATCATTTCACCTTATTTATTTTTTTCCATAATAAGAATAGGGCATTACAAGCCATGTGTGCCAGATGTAAGAAGCCAGATTCTTGGTCATAATCTTCTCCCTTCAGCTCTGCTACTAGATGTCTCATTAGGGCGGCATAATATCTCTGTGCCTCTACTTTCTGCCAATTATTAGGAGCATACTTCTTCGCCCCATAGGTCATTATCTCTACTATCTTTTCTACAGCATCGTAAGGAAGTAAATCCCATCGTAGTTTATCGTCGTCGAATTTCATCCCACCATCCATTTCAACAATATTAGGATTTTTATCTGGAGTAGTCCACTCTGGCAATTTATACCACTTATCGCTGGGAACTGTATCTCTACTTGGTTCTACATCTGGGTAGATTGGTAAACAGTTATTATAGTCATCTATTATCTGTCTTGAATTATCTGATGTCATTTAACTCACCATTTTATATCCTTATGCATTGTTTGACCGTCTTTAAATCTAATACCAACTTTTACAAATTCGATTTCATTTAAAAAAATAGGTGATATTAAATTTATCGTTCTTTTAACTGAATCTATCAAGTCTAATAACAATGCTTTTCTTGATTCTTTATCTATCATTTAACTCACCATGCTTTCTGCGTCGTCTTGATATCCTATTACAATTATGGGCATTTCTCCAGATATTACTGGGTCTAAATCGTCTACTTCGTGTTCTTTTAAGTATGCTACTAATTTCTTTCGGCATTTCTTTTGTAAATCTTTAAAATAAACAAAAAAATATTCCGTATCTAACGAATCCATTATTACACCTCTTGCCATTTAAATATTCTATATTTTTTCCAATCTTCTACTGTCTCGTACATCTGATTACCACCAGTTAAAACCCATGCAAAGGCTGGATGTTTGCTTTTAGATATGATTTGTATGAATTTATGTAGTTGATATGCGTGAAACATTTCAATACCACAACCACCAGATAATCTCACTCCCTCTGGTACATATATTAATATCATGTCACATTCAGCTACTCTTTTTAAATCTTGTGCCCATATCTTTCTTCCCAACTCGTAAGGTGGGTCTGGATAGTAAGATGTTCTTCCATATTCTTTTAACATCATTTCGTCTTCCCCATCAAATGGATTTATAACCATAATCCGTCTAGATTCTAGCTCTTTAATTATCTCCTGTTCTTCTGGAGTATTTCTAGATTCGTAAGGGTGGGCGAAATAGCATTTCAATTTTCCTGCTTGATGTTTATATTTCATTTCTGTTTTAGAAACCGACATATTTTCTTCTACACCTCGCTTTATATCGGTGGATTGAATTACACCACCATTTCTTTTTTCCTATTTTCTTTCTACAAAACTCACAAATTCCTTCTTTAATCATTTTCTCTCTGCTTAGATAGTAATTTAATCAATTCGTTTTGTGCTTTTTCGTCTCTCATTTCTTTACATTGTTCTGAAGTATATTCTTTATTGTAGAGAAATTGATAACAATTTTCATCTAACCATTCATAGATTCTGTGGATTGGTATGAAATATCCCATGTGAGTAATAGGTACTCCAGTAAAGCCCATTGGTTGGACTGCAATTCTTGATGGAATTCCTAGAAATTTCCACTCATTACCAACTAGAATAAACAAGCCACCACCACTATTACCGAAAATAGATTGTGCCCCACTCATCCAATATTCGTAATTGTCTATTTCTATTTGTTTTCCATTTAAGAACCCTTCAGTTACTATGGGTTTCTGTCCAAGTGCTGCCCCAATTGCTGCTACCTTACTTAATATAGGAGCATTCCTGGCACTATCCTTTGGAAACCATTTAATTACTGGATATTTCGTATTATCTCTAAATTTTAATAAAGCAATATCTTGTTCTTTATTATATAGAACTATATCAGCATAAGCCGTTGCTTCTCCTATGATATCATAATTTATATCCACTCTAGGAAATAATACTTGAACGGCATCTTTTAATTCTCTCTTTACATCTTTCTGTAAAAGCGAATCCCATACAGTCCCATATTTTACATTCTTTTCTACGACATGAAAATTCGTTAAAGCATAAGTTTCCCCCTCTTTAGAATAAACAATCGTACACGAACCTTTTGCCTCTGTTGCATCTACTCTACACGAAGCAGAGAATGCTTCAATTAAATCTTTATATCCTTTTATATCTTCGTTCATATTTTAACCTCTTGTTATTTTTTGTAATAGTTCTATTTCTTTTTTTATTTGTATGTTAGCTCTTTGAATGATTTGTATTGTTGCTTGACAATTATTAATTTCGTCTTCAGCATTTTTAATACAAACCTTTTGAACTTCTACTTGTTCTTTATTCTTTTCAACATATCTAGATAATTTATTAATCCGTCTCTCCATCAACCATTTCACTAAATCTGGAGTTTTCAAGTTCATATACATCTACCTCACTATTATATTCTGTTACCGACATTAGATTTTCTAATATCATGAATTTTACTAGACACCAATTAACTATGTAATTTATTGAAAGTCCAGTCTTGTCCTTAAATTCTTCTAACTTCTCTTTTACTATTGGTTTAACTCTTACTCTTAATTCTGTCATTGTTTTTTCTCTTTTGTATAATTACATACGACATAGCCGCCTATTGTTTCATATCTATATTTACTACAATTTCTACACAAATCAAGTGGTATCCTTGATTTTAATAAAGGACAATCAATTTGGGATATAGTAATTATTTTTATGTCCATTAAACCACCACTAATTTTTTAATATATCCCCCTCTTCCTTGAATAGCTTCTACATCACCTTGTTCCATGCACCTATCTAAATATTTACAATACTTACACCAATGCATCGGTTCTGGGGCTGGTACTTCTCCCTTAGTAAGACAATCGTGAATATACCAACAGCGTTCAACTGCGTCTTGATATTTCTCTTCTGCTTCTATTACATTAAATTTCTCTCTTTGAGTATAAGTTCCTAGATTATGTTTGTCTATGTAAATAATCTTCTTTCGTTTTATCTTATTTTTATGTTCATCTAAATCAAATGCTAATACTATATATCCATATATTTCAGTCTGGTCAAAATGAGTTGGATTCTTATCATATTTGCCTCTAGGTAATGTATATGAACTGGCTGTTTTTATGTCCCATATAGACCAAGATTTAACATTATAATTTATCTCATCATCAAATAAATGTTTATATAATATATCTATTGAACCAACAAATAGAATCTTTTCTTCTTGTAATTCTCCATCTTCACCAAGTTCATCCAATTCTCGTATGAGTTCTACTGCTACTGGATATTCTATAATACTGTTTGGTTTCCATTCTTTAATTATCTTTTGTAAATCTTTATGATGGCGATTTCCTTCTTCTAAATTACCATCCGTTTCATCTGAATTAGGAATCGGGTCTACATAATCCCAATAAGTACTTCTAAGACATGGACCAGAATGATTATCTGGGTCTAAGTCTTGGTGATTACATCCTATAGAAGAGACATGATATATACCTATCTTATTTTCATGCCATTCTCTAGGTTTCGCTTTCCAATATTTCCTATATTCATTTTCTAATTTAGATTTAGCCATCTCCCTCATACTCCTTACTATATACTCCCCGACAAGTTAAACAAGTAACCATGGTTAAATGTGTATTTGAAGGAGGGTCATGTAAATCCATAAATCGTATGTTCTTTCCGTGAACACGACATAATGGGCATACTATATAAATTACTGGGTCTCTCTTTTGTGGTCCACCATCTTTACTCATTAATAAATACCTCTTTCAATTGATTTAATATTTTATTATCCTTTTTAATCTTAGGCAATTCTTTGATGAGACCAGCAAGACTTCCATATTCTTTGAGCATCCTAGTCGATGTTTCTTTTCCTACTCCATCAAACAATACCAATATATTCTGTTCTAATGGTATATCTGGATGACGCTTAGGTATGACTCGTAATTTGGGTTCGTGGTCATATCCCTCGTCGCATTGGATAATGAAGTCAATTGTCTCGTCCAAATTCCAAGTCTGTACAAATTCCATGTCTCTCATCTTCAATTCCCTAATGAATGATTTTGTCCATTCGGCTTTACCACCTAACTTAATTACTTGTTGTATTGGTGATAGCTTCTCAAGGGCGTGTTTGTCTATGTTCTTCCAATAATCATCGTAAATTGGTACATATTCTGACATTCCTTCTAATATCAAGCCCTTGCGTCCTTCAACAAATGTGTCAATTCGATTCATCTGGTCATAGAGTCGTCTTGTACGAGAACTAATAAAATCTAAGACAGTTTTTCTCTCGTAAAAGAAAGACCTCGTATCATTTGTAAAATCTGCGAATCTAGTATATTTTCTATATTCACAAGTACTACATAACTCTTTATCATACTGTATTCCAGCATCTACAAGGAGTCTCATTTCATCTATATCTACACAATATCCCTGATTAATGGGAAACATATTGACCATGCAATCAAATGTACCTATTTGTTCTACTTTATAATTATCTTTTCCTACTTTCTTTTCTAGTGCTTCTATTACATCCTTATGTTCTGACACATCAATAACAATCATTTTCAACACCTAAAAAAAAATAAAAGGGAAGTCCCCCAGATTAGCCTTTATCGGATGTATCCCATAATTTCTCTAGGTCTAAATCTGAGGGAGCTTCTTGAAATTGTCGTTCTATGATATGGGGGATAGTAAAAGAACTTCCATCTCTGTTATCATTAAGTACTTTTTGGGTAATCGACCTAATGGACGCTTCAATAGTGTCTTTCGTTTTATCCGTAAGGTATCCTTTAATCCATCTAGTACCTACATTTTTACCATCTAGGAATTTCTCTACTTCCATTTTTATCATGTAACCATCATTGAGTTCTTTAAAGATACATCTAAGGATTCGGAACATGTTCTTATCGCCTTTCTTATTGGAGGCAATAATCTTTTTAATTCCTTTAACAATATCATCTCTATCCTTATCATGTACTCTACTTCGTGCAGCCATCTTCTCCTCTTCAGTTACATTGCCCATGCCAGGCTTTATCTCAGTCATTTAATTACACCTTTTTCTTTGCTTCTTTAAATGTATGAACATTGTATTTTCCATTCTTTGTAAACTTGTATGTGAATGGTCTACCATCTGGCAATCCGTCGTCAGTTGTTTTACTCCAAAACATTTTAAAATGTGGAGTTGCTTTATCACTATCTAACCAGAGTGTGTATTTAGCACCATCTACAAAGGCTGGTTTTCCAGCAAAATCTCCCTTCTCATAAACCTCTCCATAAAGGTCTTCATCACTTACTCTAAGTAATGTTACTTTTATGGGAACTTTATAATATTCACCAAATTTGCCATCAAACTTAATTGGGTCTGGTGGTGGAATATCTGGATTAGTCATCTTCAAGTAGTATGTTGGTCCGATGTGGATTATTAGAGATGGAGTCTTTTCATATTTCTTCTCTGAATTATCTACATCTGGTATCAGCGAAAAGAATCGTTCCCAACTTTTCTCTTCTTCTGGTTCATCAGGTTCTTCTTCTTCATCCTCAAATTGTACATAAGGAGAATCAGCATCTAAGAAATCTTCAGCATCAAAATCTTCTTCTTCAGTATTGTCTTCTTCTGCATCAACCAATAGTCCATCAATAGTATCTTGTTCTAATCCATATTGCTTTCCAATCTTAGTAAAAGCCATTATCTGTTTTGTTTTCTTTCCAAGACTGTCGCCAAATTGTTCATCATATACTTTCATGTTTTTATTAAACAACCCTTTTAGGTATGAAGTAGACTTTTCAGTATGCTCACTAAAGTTGTTTAATACCATTTTTAAATCCATATTTTATACCTCTTTTTATTTTGTTCTTGTATAGCAATCATATCCTATTTGATAATTTACATTACAATATCTATTATCTCTGATACATCGCTTGTTTTTATAATAGATACAATGCCAAGATTCTTCTTTTTTGTGTTCCTCTAGAGGAGTAAAGTCTCTATACTTGTCGAAACATTCCCAACAAGTTTCAAACTCTGCCTTTTTTCGTCTTTGGCATATAGGACATCTTGTTAAATCCATATTTTTTTCTCTTTAATTAATTATAATGAAAGTTCATATTTAAGTCTTTTCATTTTCTGTATGTCTTTCCATTATATATTCTCTTCCATTACATTTACAGAACTCCCATATTGAATACCTAAAATAGTCAAATTTTGTAGGTGGGGTAAGCATTATTAATTTACCACAGTCCTCACATTTAATTGTAATCACTTCCAACCAACTCCTGAATAGTAATATTCTTTATTTCCTGTCGTACCTCTTTCTTTAAATATACCAATAGCTTCTAATATCGTAGTTAATTTATAAGAAGACAATTGGGGTCGCCTAGTTTTATATAAATATTTATTGAAAGCAATTCTAAATTCTGAAGATTCTATTCTTTCATCTTCTCCCTTTATACAATTATCCCAAATAAACGCATATAACGGGTCTGATTCGTGTCTCCATACATGTTCCGTATTCTCTATTAATTCCTTTCTAAAATATTCATTACGAGCAATGAGTCGTTGTGCCCCCTTAATTGCCTCATGGATAATGCCTTGAATTTCATCTGGATTATCATTAACCAATTGCCACACTTCCTTAATAGTGTCTTTATCTTGTAAGGGAAATCTGTTTGGAAAATTTATAAGCATCCATCGAGTAAAGAATGCCTCGTCGTGCGTATTAACTATCTTTGGTATGTAATTTACATTGTACCAAATCTTAACCATGTTTCTAAATTGAAATTTTTTACCCCCTTTATATTCTGCATGAACCCATATATCACCACCTGTAAGATTTTTAAATACGGATAAATCATCTACGGTACATTCACCCATATCTCCAACCATATTTAATATCTTAAACTGTAAGTCATCAGTACCGAATTCATTGCTTCCAAATCTATGTAAGGGAGTTCCTGACATGTTTCTTACACCTATAAGATTAGATAATATATTTTGGAATGCTGTTTTACCAGAATTACTCTTACCATATATCATGAATGCCATTTTTAAATGAGTAGTCATTGTCATTGTATATCCTAGCATCTCAAATACATCATCTGCTATAATTGTATTACCTTGTCCCAACCAATCTAATAATAATTTTTTAAATATAGGACAATCTGCTTGTCCCCCTTTGTATTCGTGTGGTATTTCATAACAGAATATCTTATCAGTCTTTTCTGCCTTTATAAATTTATCTGTTTTTATGTCATAATATCCATTTTTAAAATTAATTACCCATCTATCATAACAGAACTTCTTCCTATCAAATTTAGTAGTATCTTCAATTAGCTGTAATACTGCCGCTCGTTTATGTTTATACGATTTGCCTTTATATACATCTAATAATTGTCTAGCCATTTCATCGTAAAACTCATTGGTCTCATCAGTATATATATTTCCTTTTCTTAGCATTATTTGTCGTGTATCCGACATACTAATAATATCAAAACTATCTATTAAATCTCTTGCTATAGATACCCATGCTTCTTCTAATTTATCTGCTGGAATTTGTTGTTTAATATCAAATAACCTATTAAGCGTTCGATTAGTATAGGGTTTGTCTTCCCCCCTTATATGTCGTAATTGTTGAATGGTTTTAGTTTCATCAAAATGTCTTTGTGTCTTGGCTAATATACCCATTACTATTTCATCTGGTATTTTATTAGCCCGTGTTTCTAAAAATAAAGCCTTCCAATATAAGAACTCCTTTTCACCCGTTTCAACGGCAATCTCTTCTATATCTATTTCTCCCTTAATTAATTTCTGTATGGGCTTCCGTAAATTCTTTAGGTTTTTACTATATTTATTTTCAATACTTTCTTGTGGTTTTTCCTCAGAAAAAATTTGGACAATGCTGTCAAAATATTCTCTGGTTATTCTTAATGGTTCATTATCATTTATATCCATGTAAAATTTATCATCTACTATTGAAGGTGGAATAAGGGCATATCCCCCTTCTCCTAATATGTCAAATGCTTTTAATTCTGGTAATTTAGCTTTAATTTGTGTTCTTCTTTCTGGCATTTCACCTTTTATGTAAAAATATATATGAAGTCCGTGAGGTGTCGCCACCATCTTGGTTTCTAAATGTTTTAATATATCTAATATATTTTTAAAAAAGGGTTTATCTTCAAAGTCAAAGTCCAGTATGACTAAATTTCTACTAGTTTTACCACAAATAACTGCCCGATTTATATTAGGGTAATACATGTCTAAATCTTCTGTGGGAAATTTATTCTCTTGATATTCAAGCCATTTTATTGATGGAATTTTACTGTTCTTTTTTATAGGTATAATATTCCACGATTTATTCATTTATTCACCCATTTTTATTTAATAAATTTTGGAAGACCAAAAAACCCTAAAAATTTCCGACACTTTTTTATTAATAATTATTTTTTTTTTAAATTCGAAAAACTTAAATAAATAATTTTAGATTTTTTTAGGGTGTTTTAGTCCACGACTTTTTCTATTTTATATTTACTGTATTACGATGGCTGACGCTAAATATAGTTATAGCATTCAGTTCGTATACTGAAGTCATATATATAATATTAATATGCTGGATTGAAGTCGTGTATAGTAAATTTGCTTCAAATTTGAAATAAATATATATTTATAGTAAATTTATAGTAAATATATAGAAAATTTATAGTAAATTTATTATACATCGTATATAGAATTAGTATTAACTTAATATTATCTCATTATTTAACCCTATTAATATAAATAATGAGTTAAGATTACCTTAATACTTTCTAAATATATTTATTCTATATTATCCTCTATTGGTTCAGCGTCTATTGGAAAATCAGCTTCGTCTTCATTGTCGCCAAATAATTCTTCTATTTCGTCGGTTATTCCACCTAGAAACTCTTCCAATTTATTAGTTAATTTCTCATCTAGATTGGCTATCCAATTCAATTCCTTTTTTATTAATTTAACATGTAATTCGTGAAAGAAATCGTTTATTGATATGCCAATTTTATGTAAACCATCAACTATAGATTGTTTTATTGAATTAAGAGCTTCTTTAATGCGTTTTTTAATTATTGGAATGTGTTTTTTACAAACACTCTTGAAGACGGCTATTTTATCCTTTAAATATTTTTTTAAATCCATTATTCGTACCTCATTTGTATAATTTATATATTTATATAGTTTTTTAGAAATAAAAAATTGTTTTTACTTTAAAAATAGTCTTTAAATAATAATAAGGGAAGTTCATTTAAAAACTTTTTGGTTTTATATGCCACATAGATTTGAATAATAATTACATCCCTGATTGGCATAAGAATTTGGGTATTCATCAGCATGTTCAGTACTTAATCCAGTATACATATCCATATAGCAATATCCTGGATTACTCTTATTGAGATGAACACAAGTATTACAATGTCTAGCAAATTTAGGGAATACAGAAACCATTTTCTTTAATTTTTTACCATCATTTTCTACAATTTCCTTTAAGACAGTAAAGAAATATTGGCAATCAGAACAAGTAAGATATTGCTTGTTTTCTACATCGACATGGTATATCTTATGTGGTCTTTTTTGGCAAAAATAACATTCTTGTATCTTTTTTTTCACTCTAGGCATTTTGTCAATCCACCTACATTTGTACAGTCTTTTACTCTATCGAATATTCCTTTTGTAGTAATTAACATTTGTGTTTTTGTTTTTTCCAATAAAAATTTATATTCATATTCGCAATCTTTACATAATTTATATTGTCCTATATTATCTAATATTAATGTACTATAGGTTCGCATGTGTTCTTTATGACAACATACACAATTTTTATAATCTGTTTTTAATTGAGCTTTAGTAAGTTTAAAATCTGGCAATGGATATGTTCGTGTATGAGTTAATATTGCGTCTATTGTTTTTTCTCTATTGCCATGATATATTTTTTCTACAAAGAATTCGTAAGTATGTTTACATTCTGGACAAATAGTTAATCTTAACCTATTCTTGAATTTATCGTCTATTAAAATTACATGTTTCTTTTTTAGTGTTTTATTACAAAACCAACAATATCTCGGTTCAAGCATTTTTTTATCATCTTTTATTAATTCATTTAATTCATCTTCAAACTCATTGCTATATGCTCCATTTGAACTTAAGATGAAAGAATATGGAATTGAGAGAGGATTGCGATTGTCCCGTTCTCTCATAATAATTTCTCTATAGCGTCGAATATCATCCCAACTAAGTTCCCAATCCATATCTGGTCTTGGATTGTTATTCATTCTATCTATTAATGTGTTTTCGGGACTTTGTTCAACTTCTTGACCAGCTTGACTATACCAATCTAGAAATTCATCAAACTCATCTGTGTCATCTATTACCATGCCCATCTCACATCTTTCTGGACTCTCTTCATCGGGAAGTCGTGGCAATTCTTCTGCGTTCCGTCTTATTTCTCGTTCCCTATCTCGGACTCGCTGTCTTCTTAATATTGTTTCAAATAATGATTCCGATATTACAGTTTCTGGCATTTAGCATAACCTCTCTAATAAATCGTTTTTAATCTTTTTAGCCCAAATTTTGCCTATCGTGGGTTGCGAATTTAATTCTATTACGATATATTTTTCTTTATATAATCCTATATCAATTCCAGTCAAGTCAAGATTGAACTGTCTTGCTACCTTTAAAGCGAAATTTTCTAATTCGGGTAAATCCTTTCTCGTAATATATTGGCACGACTTAGAATTCCATATTTTACAATGTCTATTATTTGGAATCTTTTCTCTAATACCCAGAACTCGTTTAAAATCTACACCAACTCTGTATTCTTTATCAAATCGTATGTATTTTTGGACATAACAATTATCATCTAAGAAATAAGTATGAAATCCGTCAAATGTCGTAAAGACTTGATGGTTGCCTCTACTTCCGAATCGCCTTTTGATTACACATTGTTCACTTGTATTTGGCATGTTTGTAAAGGGATAATAATAAGTAATAGGATGAGGGATTTGGAGTCTATCTAATTTTTGGTTCATCAAGACTTTATCCACTACATCCCTAGTTTCTGGCTTACATAAATCAAAGACAATGGCAGGGCTATCTGTGGTATAGTAGCCCCCCAATGCCTGAATTAATCGTCTACGGCTTACTCCCCAAATTTTTCTACTATTAATTCCTATCATTTATCCCATCCATTTTCTGTAATATTCTCTTTCATAAGCAAATGGTTCTTCTTCATCTGAAGCATAATCTGTTCTCATTCTTTGTAAGTATTCTTCTTTTGCTGTCATATAATCTCCCATAGTATAACATTCTTCGCAAACATACTTGTTATCATCTGTAGTATATGGTCTATATTCATCATCAAATTGGATACCACAACTTTCACAGAAATGAATTTTACCTTCTATATCTTCTATGTCTTCATAACAAGATGTCCACATTGATGGTCTATTATTTTTCATTTCACACATACAACACGGATTGGCTGATTTAGGAATATATTCGAAATGACAAAGTTCACACCAGTCATATTTATCACTACATGCTTCAGTCCAATTCCTATTTTCGCCTTCACTCCAACAACTTTTACACGGTTCGTCGCTTACTGGTAATCTGTAATATTCACATTGTTTACAGTCGTGTCCATGTTCCTCTATAAAGTCATGGCATTTATCACATAATATTTTTCCATCGTAAATTCCCCATCCATCGTTATTTTGTAAGCGAGAATTACAAGAGAAACATACTGGAAGAGCTTGTATGACTGAAGTTATGGTATTACAATCAATCCTTACATTGTCTTTATCCATAAGTCTTATTGGTTTTTCTCTTTGAATGCCACCAAACCAACAATTGCCGTCATCTCCATGCCAATTACAACCGATACAGAAATATTCAACATGCGACCTTTCTTGTTTTTCTTCTTTTTCGTCTTCACCAAATAATGCTGCGATGCCTACTGGTTCACTATCATCTATCTTTGAAGGGTCTTCACGATGTTCATAATAGCATTCTTGACATACATCCCAATTGTAAAGATAATATTTTGTTTTAATATCTTTTGAGATTTTGGCACGACAATAAGCACACACTCTTGAAACATTTTCATAGTCGCCATCTTTTTCTATTTTTGATTTATCAGCAAGTAGCTTTCGTTTATAATTTCTATCGTCTCCATAATAGTCATCCCATCCTCTACCCCATCCATAGTAAGCATCATATCCATAATAATCATCTGCTGGATAGCGTCTTGAATAGTAATGAGTCCTCTTTCGGTCTAAGGTATGAAATCCCTGACTTTTTAAAATATATAATCCATTACTAAATTCACTTGTATCTTCTACGCCTTTCCAAAATTCCAATGCTGAAGAACCGTAAATAAATGTTTGGTCTTCAAATTCGGCATATGAAAACTGTCCACTTCCTTTCATCAAGTAGATGTTATCGGTTTCTTTATCGTAAATGACCAATACGCCAAATCGTTCGTTTTTTAGAGCCATATATAACCTAAAAAGACCGATTTTTTCCAAAACCCAAGCCATTATATAACTATCGCTATATTTCTTATCTGACCACGGAAATCCTAACATACGAGCATAGTTAATAATATCACTAAACACTCCATTATGAACCAAGACATACCGTTTATTGTCAAATGGCTGACAGTTATAATCAGCTACATTACCATTTGTAGCCAATCTCGTATGGAATATAAATCCACCATCTAAATTAGCTATTATTGGCATCTTATCATGACATTTCCATAATTCTCCAGTAGTTAAATTGTAAATGCCATTTCCATCTTTGCCACCAGCTTCTTCTAGCTTACAAAAGAAATGCCATATATCTCTTGTTTTGTATTCTAGGTCTTTACTGGGACTAACAAAAATTCTACACATTATTGTTTACCTATTTTATTGTATTTTCGTAATTTTAAACTATTTAGATATGATACCAAATAATCTTGGTAATGAGTACCACGACTATAAAGCATTTGTTCTAGAAAACCTCTTGAGAGTCCAATAGAATAGTCATGCTTTCTATATGATGGTTGATTATAATAAACATTATCTATTCCAAGTCCTTTATATTTTGGCAAACCTTTTGATATATAAATCTGTTTTTTCCTATTAGAAGTATATCCACTATCTGCTTCATATATATATATTTCTCCATTCGAATTATTTTTTATCTTATGATTCATTCTTTGTTGTAATTCGCTAATATAACCAGTCCTTTGAAATTCAATATGAAATGGTAATTTGCTTTCCTTTTTAAAATTGTAAGTTGATAAGACATTTCTTTCTGTACAATGTTTGCCTTGTATGATTAGATTGAATAATGAAACAATTTTTCCATCAAACATTGGATTAGGAGAATTGTAAGACATCATTTTTAAAAGTATTGGTTTTATTGTTTTGAATATACTTCGCTGTATTTTCAATCCTTTTCCAGTACTTTCAACATCATCGTAATATTGAGCTACTTTTCGATAAAGGTTTTTATCTGGCGAAAGTTGTTTATAATTATAACCGATTAATGCTGCTAAAGCAAATAATCCTTCAATCATTAAAGGATTTAACAAGAAACAGTATGGAGTTCTATATTCTATACCCCATGGTTGTGGGCGATATTCTCCTAATGTGCCATAACTCCCACCAAGTCTTTGCTTTATTTCATCATTATCTATGAAAAAGTTTATGACTGGAGTAAAATAAGTATCCATACATTTTATTATGGTATTAATATTATCATTAACAATTACTCTTGGTATCTTAATAGTAGGTATACGATTATCACTTGGCTGTTGTAATTGAAATTCTGGACTGCCAAAATGAATATGTGCCCCTAATGTAATATCTCGTTTTCTAAATCCACCAACAGCCCCACCAACAAGAGAAAAATGTTTGTCCACGCAAAAATTATGTATTTTTTGTAAAATTAAGGCAATCTCATCAGTCATTACTTTTATATGATTTAATTGAACTGGTCGTGGTCTTATTTCCACAGGGACTTGTGCCCCATCACAACCAATACTGGCACTAGGATGTGTGCTACTAAATAACGCATAATGACTTGCCTTAAGGACTTTGCCAGAACGGTCTAAAAGACAGAATTCTGGGTCAGTACCAATTGTAGTTGGAATTTTTCCTTCTCTCATATAATCACGACTTATTTTATTATCCCTTAAAAAGGGTATGAGGGTAGGCGAACCTCCCCCAAAGAGATTTTTGAAACTATAGGCGTTTTAAGGCTATTCATAGCTTACTTGTTAGGAAAATCCCTACTTTCAGTATAATAGCGTTACTACCGATAGCTCGTACCATCATATATACAGTCCGTGGACTATGTGTATACATAATGACATATTTCACATTATGATATTACAGCCATAATGGTTATATTAGAACATTGTATAATATCAGTTATTCTGTTCGTTCAGTTGAATGTATCTGAAAGTGTCGCCTGACACAGTACGATATATTCTTGAATTTACAAAATGACCAAATAAAAGGCAATCTCTAAACCAGAAATATGCGTACAGTTGGTAGACGCTGATAATTGCTCTACCACAACTGCCATATCCTAAGTCCCTAAAGCCGTTCTTATATTTCTATTGTAGTAATAATTTATATCCCTTATGGTATAGAATCTTGTGAATTCTCCTATGCCCTGACTACCAATGCCACATACCAATATACCTAATTTACCATTAAGGCGAATTCCATGATATTTCCGTTTATTTCTATTATTTCTTAGTATCATTTCTAATTGCCTTATTAATTTATTATATTTAGGTATTTTAGCTGTATAGTATGTTTTATCTTTTATTCTTAATTTCATCTTAAATGTTTATTTTATCTATATCAATAGCTCTACATCGTGGACAGGTTTTATGATGTCTTGAAACAACACCATCGTGAACTACTTTATCTAATGGAGTTCTAAATAAAAATCCACACTTATTACATTTATATTGAGCTAAAGTTTTAATTTTATGAAGTATTTGTTTTTTCATTAATAATCAATTTTAATTTTTTTTTTCTTAATTAAAAAAAAGAAAGTTCAAATTTAAGTTTTTTGGTTTTTTGTTGCTTTCCAATGTCCAAATAAAATATAGTGTGCTATTTTATACCGTTTATAATATGACAATGCCTGTCTTAAATGAGCTAATTTCATTGTATGTCGTATTTTTATATTTGGATATTCAGAATTATAGTAGATATACATATTTAACATAGCATTTGCCCCTTCTACTAACATGTCGGTCAATAATTTCTTTTTAATCTTTTTCATTTTTCATCGCCAATATTTCTTCATCTGATTTAGGAATTCTGATGATTTCTCCATCTTTAGTCTTAACCAATTTCCAGAATGGATTGCCTAATCCTTCTTTGCCTCTCTTTTTATTGCTTATTTTTACGACTTTAAATCCTCTCTCTCTCAAGAATTCGGCTAAATTCAAGTCTTCTTTACTTCCTAAAAATAGTTTTGCTGTTTGAATATCTTCTAAGACTTGTCCTATTCCAGAAATGACACAATATCGTATCGCAGCACTTTTAGACGGAAACATACCCATTTCGACGGCTTTTTCTATAATTTCCAGATAGATTTTCGGCATACTGATTGTTAATACTTTCATATTTTCATTATGTTTATAATTCCCCATATACCTCACAATCGTGTTCTATTAATATACATTCTTTTAATTCATTTCCAGCAATTTCGCCAATCGGGGGTAGATATGTTCTTTCAATATCAGTACGAGCTTCAAGAAAGGATTCAATCGCATTCTTTATGAAATCTATGTTTACATCGTCCGTATCGTAATCAATCTTTACAAAAAGCGTTTTTCTCATTATATCACCTGTTCTATTAGTTTTACTTTATCAGCACAAACAGTTCCGTAAGGCAATTCGAAACTATACATTTGTTTGAATACAGCAGTTAAAAAAGAATTAATTTTCTTATAACAATAGAGACCATTCTCTTTACTTTTCTTATATTCGCATGTGAAATATGATTTAGATATTGGTCTTCCTAATCCCATCATAAATTGTTTGGCAGAATCTAAATCCTTGAATACTGCTAATGGTCCATTGCCTTCTTTTCTTGATACCCATTCCCCGATTTTGTATTCTACCTGTGCCCCATCAGAAAAAGCTGACATTAGTCTTAATTCTTTATTTCCATCAATGAAATTTATTTTTCTCGTACAAACCTTTATTCCTTTCGCTGTTTTTTTCATTTTATTCAACCTTTTATTTTTTTATTGTAAGATTGTTTGCTGTCGGTCGGGAATCCCCTTAACTATCGGTGATAAACACCTCCAGCGTTGCTACCTTGATAACATTTAACCGATTTCAGCCAAGTTTTTATTTTTATTCTATTGCCAAATCATATATTGAACCCATACTCCAAGCACATCTTCTTTTGGAATATATTTATCGTCTTTATATTCATCAACCAGTAATTCTAATTCATCCAAAAACCTTTTGTACATTTCTTTCCAGTTAGGATGAACATTGTTCAATTTTTTATCGGTCATATTTAAACTCCAAATTTTTGTGGTCAAAAAAAAAATAATGAGAATTTTGAATTCTCTAATTAGTCTTGTAAGTCAATAATGTCTAATGCTTCATTAGGTAATGGTATAGGTTGTATGTTGCCTTTAAAACTGGAATGTCGAAACATTGCCGTAATGGTATTAACAATCGCATTAGCCGTAATACTGTCGGTTATTATTTCCATTGTTGCCTTAACTGGTATTGGCTTTCTTAGAGTCATTACATTCACACTCGCTAATTGTATTTGTTAATTCAGATATAGCGTGTTTTATCGCATTTCCGACAATAGACATATCATCAACATTAAGTAAGAGATTGCCTATTATTGTTTTTAGCATTTGTGGTAATAGGTTAATAGATGTACAATTGAGAATCGTTTCAGTATATTTCTCTGATATTTCTAATATTTGATTGAATTGTTCTTCTTCTATCATATCATTTACCTCTAATACGATTTGTATTAAAGTCTATAAGAGATGAAAAAATAATTTTGAATAAGGATAATAGACAACTAATAATGACGCTTAAATAACTATTGCGTCATCATCGTCATCTGGAGTTGTTGTACTAACAGTACCATTGACTTTCTCTATTACTTTAAGAAGTTTAACCATAGTTTCTGCGTCAGCGATAACATTCTCCATATGGTCTTTAAATTGACCAACAGTTCTGAAGTATTTATCTTTCTTAGATTGGAATTCGGTCTTTTTGGAATTGTAAGCCACAGCAATGCCACCAACACGATTTTTGTTATCTGGCATTTTGACTACTTCAATCCTTCCAGTACCAGCTACAGCCCTTTTAGCCCAATCATTCGCAGTTTTATGAAATTTCTTAAGTATAGCATCAAGTTTGCCGTTAGTCGTTTTTTTACTCTCAGACATTTTGATAACCACCTAAGTAATTATAATTTACGCCATAGGCAACGCACAATACCTTAAACGGATTAATTATATGTGCGATAATATAATAAATTATGTTCCATTTTGGAATTATATTATTATGATATATATTATTTAACATTTCTAATTTCACTTTTCAAATTCTAATTTTTAAAATTGAAAGTTCAAATAAAAGTTTTTCGATTTTTCGCATTCTATTAATATTCTAATTTATGATGATAAAAGTCTATTAATAATTTAGCTTTTACAATAATATCATCTTCGTGTCCATTACCAATATTGTGTTCTTGTATATAATGTCCTATTAAATCTTCTAAAATATCAATAGTATCATTTATAGTATTCTTATCTATCCATATCGTTTCTACCATATTTTCCACCTCCTATATATAATTAAAATAAAATATAGAATGAATGTGGCTATTCATCCTTTATAAATCATTTGTAGTTCTAATAAAATATACATATGCGTTTAAGCCATCTACGAAATATGAGTCCGATTTATAACTAATAGTCGAATCGTGAATACAATCGTTCTTTGCTTGTTCGAATTCATAAGGGTCTATGGTAATACAGTATGGTGTATATATCTTGCCTCTATACTGTTTTTGCCATCCGATTTTAGCCCCTCTGCCTCTTGCCTTATTAACAAAATTCTTAGGATATTTAAGACATAGCTGTTTGAATCGTTCTTTAGTATCCATATCATCAAATTCAGTTAGTTCATCATCATCAATATCGTCAATATCATCAATATCATCAACATCGTCATCGTCATAATCGTTTAAGTCTAATTCATCAATGTCATCATCGCTTTCATCGGGATTATCTGCCTTAACTCGTAAATCTACAAATTCAGATGCTAATCTCGATTTCTCTTGCCAACTAAGGTCTTTGTCCTTCATTATTTCCTTTATACTGCCATAAGGAAAGTCTATTTTGGTAATCGGCTTTACTTCTATGTATTCTGTTGGTACGACCATAGGAACGATTTCTTGATTCTCATCATTAATATGAACAGCTATATGGTCGGCTTTCTGTTTATGTGCCATATCGACATATCCTAATCTGCGACAGAATTCAAGTACATTGTATTTTACTGTATTTGGCAATTGCCTTACTTGTTCTTCCTCTGGTAATTCGTGATATTGTTCCATAAGGTTATTTAGTGCCTTTATTGTTTTATTGAATAGCGTCGATTTGCTCAATGATACCACTTGGTCTAATGCTACAGCTAAATCATCTTTAGGTCGTTTATCGTTTATACGGACTTTATTCATAGTACCTAATTTATCTCGTTTAATTTTTCCCATATCAATCATCTCTTATGTGTAATTTCAATATATATACTGTCATAGTAGTATATCACTCATTTGTAGTAGATTATTTTTTTTTTCTCACTTAATTGAATTGAAAGTTCATTTAAAAAGTTTTCGAATTTCAATTTACTTTAGGGAGTCTATAACTAACTCTTACTCCTTAAGGACACTCTGGTGTCGGTTTTCCAATGCTGTTATGAGTTATTACATTGTATCCATAACCGTAATAGGACTAAATCGCATATCGTATCCACTACCTAAGTTATCGGTGGCAATCCAATAAGGATTATCCGATTTGGCTTTAGTCTTTGTTTTCTGTTTATTGATGTATGTCGTAATTGATTTGTAAGTTCGCTCTCTAAGTTTCAATAGTTCAATTCTCTTTAGATGTAAATCAGCTCGTCGCATAAATAGGTTAAATGGTGTATGCTTTACTTGTTCAAGATTTTCTGCGATTCTAATATCTATACGGTCTATTAGATACCATAGATGGTTTATATTCAACTTTTATCACCTCCAATGTACAATTCCATTATATAATAAAAAGAAAATTTTAATTATATAGAATTGTGCGAAATGCTTTACAATCCAATTTCTTCTGCCAATATCTCTAAGAGTTTAACCATTGCCTCTTTCTTTTCTTGCGAGAAATTTTCCCATTGTGCCTCACAATATAGGTCTAAGTGAAGGAAAATCTCTTCTTCTGGAGTTTCCCTTAATCTTAGAATGTTAGCATCTGTTATGATTACCATTTTATCACCTCCTTTATATGTTATTTGTTGTTATTTATTCAAATAAATAAAATTACAACTCCTTATGTGCCTTTAACCAATCGAAAACTGACTTCCACGGATTATATGCCCTTAAGGGCTTAATAGTTCCACTTATTTCAGCTTTAGGCAACATTTTTCCTAATACATCAATCAGTACATTAGCCATATTCATTTCTACTGTTAATGTAAGAGTCATTTCTACTATTATTGGCTTAGTCATATGATTTAACCTCCATTCTGTAATTTTCATATACAATGCGTAAAAAAAATTTTTAATTTTTCGGCTTACACCTAACACCTATGGGCATTAGGATTTGTCGGCTAAGGGACTTAAACCAATTATAATTTCTTACATTGGTCTAAGAGTTTCAAGAACTTAGCTTTCAATTCCTTTGAGCAATTGAAAGTTTCGCATAAGGTATTGATTTTATGCTCACTTCCTAAGTACAAATTGCCTTTAGGATTGTTCCCGAATTTAACTAAGGGAATAGCTTTAAGCTCTCTGCCTTTAGGGCTTTTCTGAACAAACACATTAGGAACATTGGACATCTCAATGTATTCATAATCAGCTAAGCCGTTTATAGCATCTCTAAGTTGTTTGAGGGTTGCCATTTTAGACATCAGCTCTTATGGGTAATTTTCTTCTAAGTACAGATTTTTTTTCTGTGGATTGTATGTTAGTATCATACCATTATATAAGAAAAAGAAATTTTTAATTATATAGTATGGGCTAAATGCCTTACTCGGTTTTCAGAATTTCTTCCAATGCTTTCTTATTAGCTATTAGAGCTTTTCTCGTCTCTGGATGTAATGTATTTGAATGATACATCAATATCCTATTGATATGAGCTAAGTTCTTCTTCGCTAAGTCCTTAGAATTCATTTTTTTATGCCTCCATATGTTATTATTGTTTGTTATTTGTTATTTATATTATTGCCGTTCAAATAGTCTAAAGCCATCGTACATTAGGTCATACTTCATACTAATGAATTTCAAAAATTCGTGGCTATACCTATCGTCTATGTGCTTATATGCCGACTCAAAAAATCGTCTATCATATAAGTCGCTAAGGTCTAAGATGGTTTTCCTTTTCAACTCCACCATAGTCCTTACATCTGGTTTAGAAATTTTCGATTCCATAATAATAGATTATCGTGAATCGTATATAAACCTTACAGATTTTTCGAAAATTCACAATGCTTTCACAAATTTCAAAATAAGTGAAACCGATTAGAATAAGAGTAGAAGCGAAATCGTATCTGCTTTCCCGAAACATACCATTCGATTAACGACCTTGACCGAATTTCAAATCGGGTTAGCTAAATCTGAGCTAATCAACCCACACTTTGCAACACTGTCAGAGTTATACTCAAAATAAAATATCGAGCTACTTGGAGAACTTTTTCCTTTTTCTGTCCCGTACCATACTGTACCGATATACTTTGGCAGAGGTCGTGAGAGATAGAAAAAAATATGGACCATATTGCGGCATGACCTGAAAAAATCTAAAAAATATTTTTGCTCTGAGCACTTCGCCAGATAGGACTACAAGTACAATCATTTAAAAAACATGTAAAAAAAGGAGTAGGAGTTCCAACCGCTTCGCCTAATAGGACCAATTTGGACTAAAACACCCTGAAAAACAGGGTATATATATGTAATCTGTTTTGAAAAATTATTATTAATTAATTATTATATATATAGTAGGGGGTTTTTTTTAGGGTCTTTTGGTCCACTTTTCTTTAAATAGGGGTCGCCCAAATAGGACTACGGGTCTTCTAGGTCCTGAATTCGTTTTTTGGGAAAAAGTGGGTCGAGCGAAAATAAGGAGTAGGAAGCCCGACCTTCCTTCTGGATGCATTTAATTTTTTTTACGAAAGTGAAAAATGATAGCTCTAAGCGTGTAGTCATGCCAGGAAAGGAGAAAAATTTTGCACTATCGAGGCGAAACCACTCGTTATGCCCCACACTGAGGCATCCCTATGACGGTATAGTCTTCTATGGCGGCTATGTAATTTTTTACAATATTTTTTGAAACTTAGATTATAAATATTTTAAACACTATAAGTTATTATAATTAGAATAAAAAAAAGTAAATTACGATGACAAAAGTAGTAAACGCTATCACACGGGCACTGGCGGATGGACGCTATCTGAAATTGAATTGTGATAATGACCCGCTAACTGGCAATCTAGAGAGTGTTGGAGATATTACGCTCCAACTTCAAGCATATGCAGGTTCGAGTTCACCATTTAGCTATGGTGGTACGGATTATAAAGGTGGGGCACCTGTGGGCGGAGAAACATCTCACATATGGAATAGCACGGGAGCTGGTAATATTGATGTAGCTGGACCTTTTATAGACGCAGACGGTGTTACTGATATAGATGTGGGGTTATATGATATTACCCCAGCAATTCCTGGGATGTATATAACGCTTTACTATAAAAACGGAGAAAGGGCAGCAATAGCTACTTGGCTTGATAACGCTTTAGGCGTGGGAAATTGGACTGAGGATGATTATTCTACAAGTGTAATGACAGCTAACGGAGCGGGTTCGAATTATAGTTTTGCTGGAGACCCATCTGGTTGGGATATTGTTGCAACTTATACAGACCCTCCTACGGTTAATATAGGATATACACAACAAATATTATTAGATGTTTCTGCTGCTTCTTTAGAATTGGGAAGTTCTAGTGGAGCAGGAGGAAGTTTTTCTATATTCGGAAGTGGTTCTAACGAGAAGGCGTTTTTCATAGATTCTGGTAATGATTATAATATAACTATAGGACACGCCAATTTTAGTGCTACTCCGAGTTTAACATGGGCGAGAGCTAATGCAGATGGTGGAGGAAATGCTCTTACACTTCAAGGTTCAACAGGAAATCTTTCGATAGCGGGGAATTTAACCGCTTCTGGTAGCGGAACACATACTTTAAGCGGGGCTACAAGTATTACTGGAACGCTTTCTGGAACGACATGTAATTTAAGCGGAAACTTCTCGGTTGCTGGTTATGTGACTGACGATTTGGATTTAATGTCAAACAACATACATGTTGGCGGACACGGTTCAATGGGAAACCAAGCCAGTTATAGTGCCAATACTTGCATGAGTGTAAATGAAAATTTTTCTGGCGATTATTCTGGTGGATTTGTACAATTAACTGGAATGAGTTATACGATTCAAGTAACTCCAAATACAGGAGATACGCCATTATGCCAACCATTTGCGTTGATTGGAAGTTGTATATTCTCAATGACAGATGCTGCAATTACGACTTTTAACGACAATGTAAGTGGAGCTGATATTACTGGAAGTGCAGAAATTCCAACGGGAAAAACGATGAATGGAAGCGTTGTATGTATTCAATCATATCTTAGAGGTTCATCAGACCCATCACGAACTGGTACTATTAACAACGGCTACGGTATTCTTACTGAATTCAATCCTAACGAAAATACTTGGAATAGTGTTCAATTATGGAGAGTGGGTAATGCCTTTGCAAACAACACAAGCATAGTAAATAATGATAATGTTTCAATTTACATGTATCATTCTCTCAGTTCGGGAGCAAGTATAGGCGGAGACCTTTATAATATCCGAATGACGGAAAATAATGTAAACGATACCTTTACACTTACGGGTGATTGGTATTTCATAAGAATAGGAGATATAACTAAAGCTGGTGGTGCTACAATGTCTGGAAGCGTATATGGAATAGATATTGCTGAATTTACACCAACGGTTAGTGGAAGTTTATATGAAATACTTTTGAGAGATGCCGCTGGAATATATTTCAGGGATGGAAATCAATATATTCAAAGTGGGGCTTCAAATGAATTAGATATAAGTGCAAATTCAAAAATTAACATATTACAAGATTTAGAGATGGCAGCAGGGAAAGACCTTGACTGTTATACAAATGCGGCTTATTTCAAGCCCAGAAGAGTATCACAATCTGCTATACCAACTCCAGATGCAAACGAGTTGATGGTATGGCGAGATTCAGATGATAACAAAACATATTTAGTATATAATGATACAGATGAAGGAGTAAGGAGTGTGGAAATGACATGAGTGAATATAAAGAATTAATAAAAATAGATGCTGATAATTTTGTATTGGTCGATAAAAAAGAACAATTCAAGTTATCAGATTATCAAACCGAATTATCTGCATTACAGTTTGCGAAAACATTAACAAGACCTCAACTATTAGCAGCTCAGAGGTTATTAAATCCAGGCTATGATGTGGATAAGAGAATACAAGACATTCAAGACTTAATTACGGAGTGTGAGGCAATTGAGTAGAAGATATGAAAAAGTAGATGATGAAAACTATAGGGAAATCGTAGAAGAGACGATACCATTAAAAATGTCTGATTTGCAAAAAGCTAAAGCTGATTGGGAATTAATCTCTTCATTAACGCCACAACAGATACGCTTTGCAATAATGCATAGAAATAGTCCAACAATTGCTATTGCAGAAATAGCCCGTTTAACGGCTTTAATAACAGAATTGGGTACATTAAGAGCTGAGGCGATTCCACTATGAGCGAATTGTTAGAACGAAGAAAACAAGAAATTGAAACGAATGTTGCTTTACTTGAAAAAAATATTAGAAATTTTCAAGACCAATTAGCAAATCTAAATAGAGAATATATATTTATATTAGGAAAATTAGAAGGGTTAAAAGAAAAAGAGAATATATTTAATGGCGAAAGCAAAACAGAATGAAATAATTAGATGTGCATTTGAGGTCTATGATGCTAGTGATGCTCCCTTAACGGGTCAATCTGGTAATGTAACTACTAGATTAACGCATAATGGAGCAAATGCGTCAGAAACAGTAACCGTGAGCGAAATTGGGTCTACTGGACGGTATGAAGCTACTTTTACCCCAACAAGTCTAGGTGTATATGCACTTATTATAGACAAGACTGCAATTTCCGCTGATACTAGAATTGAAAATGGTGGAATGTGGGAAGTTGAAGCAGTTGATTTGGACGATTTAAAAACTGAAATAGATGCCAATGAAACAAAAATAGATACTATAGATGGTAATGTAGATACTGTTGTGGGAAAATTACCAACAAATTACATAATGGGAAGTTCAGACCAAGAAGACCATGATGATGAAATAGATGATATAGTTGTAAATTTACAACGAGCATTAGGATTGCTTGGAGATAATGCAGTAATAGATTATGATTGGATAGATACAAACAATACTGTAGCAACCATTTGGATATATGATTCAAAGGCTAATGCCCAGACCCATGATGAAGTTACTGGTCTATTATATAAATATGCCGTGGCTTGTACATTTACAGGAAGACTGGCAAACATAGCAACAAAAACGAGGGAATCATAATGTCGTACTATATAGGATTGGATATCCCTTTAGTTTTACCAGAACTGTCTATCACCATAGGAGAGCTTGATGTACAAGTAGAAGCGGTTGATGAAGTTGAAGTTAGAGTAGAAGAAATACCAGAAGTGAAAGTACAAATTGAGTGTGAAACATAATGGCTAATATAGAAACGAAATATGTGAATTTTGATGTAATGTATGGCGATACTTGGAAAATGGGATTTAGATTCTATGATACAGATGGTTCGTATAAAGATGTATCTGGATGGACTGAGTTCTATTTTTACTTAAATGATTCATATTTAGATGACAATCCAGTAATTGAACAATCATCTGCCGATATGGATATAAGTAATGCAAGTGATGGTCTTATCATAGTTGATTTAGACTCTACAGAGACAAAATTGCCTCTAGAGAAGTATTACCACCAATTTAAAGCAGTGGATGATGCAGGAGAAGTTTCTACTTGTTATAAAGGTCAGTTTATTATAGACAGAGAATCTATTAAATAATGCCCCAAAGCAATCAACAGATTTCGCAACAGCAGCAAAACGCTATCAAAATGTTGCGAAGTCACGGTGTTACTATTCGCAAGATAGCAGAATATCTCGGTGTTGGTTATGGCACTGCACAGAAATACTGTCAGAATGTCACGCTATTGCCGAAAAGCATGAGAAAGAATCCTTTCGAATTGCTTGACCCAGAAGCGAATCCAGACCAATATGACAAACGAATGATAAATCCAGATGACTATAAAGACCTTAAGAATAAAGAGTATTGGCTTGAGGGCTATGAAAAAGGAACTCGCCTAAAACTGCCTAATTATGACTTGCTTTCTCTTACGGAACTGCAAGAATTAATGGAAGAACCAACTGATTATCATAGTCCACTATCTATGAGAGAGTGGGCTATTCATTATCTAGAAGGACCGAATAACTTTCTCAAATATGCTCCTTACGAATGGAGTGAAGGACAGCTTGAAATGTTCGATTTATGGGAAGAACATCAAAAATTAATGATTGAAACCCATAGAGATTACGGAAAAACTATGGTTGGAGATGCTATTTTAGTCAGAGAAATATGCGAACACCGTGAAAATAACTATGCAGTTTGCTCAGAAACCGATAAAAAAGCAAGAGCAAGAGTAAAACATGTAGGCGATACCTTATTAAAAAATAAGAAAATCATATGTGATTATGGCTTTTTGCCGCATGTTAAGATATTCAAAGGCACTAGACAGGCATGGACTAAGCACGAAATCACCGTTAAGCGAGAAATTTCACAGACAGACCCCACATTGATGTGTTTTTCATCCATTTCTAAGGGTGCAACTGGGGCACACTTCAACGGTATTCTATTTGATGATGTTTGGTCAAGAATCTTAGACCGAAACCCAGAAAATAAGGATAAATGGCTTGAATGGTTTGATGGAGAGTTAGAAGGATGCCTTGAAGATGCTTGGGAATGTTGGTTACTCACCAGAAAAGGTGTTAATGACCTATATCAGACCATGGAAGATAGACAATATTATGTCGTTTATAAGCGTCCCGCAGTAGTACAGTTTCCATCTAAATATCATTACGAATATAAAACAGTAGAAGGTAGGGAAGTTTTTGATAGAGTGGTTGTAAAATCTAAAGATTGGAAGCTATCAGACCCTACTAGGTTCACCATCGAATTCTTTTTGGAAAAAAAGATGAAGATGAATGCCGCTGAATGGGAATCCGAATATCAACTTAATCCAACTTCACGAACTGGTAAATATTGGAGATGGAAAGACCTTAGATTCATTGAGAGTTATAATGAATTTCTTAACATGGTTTCAGAAAAAGGGGCTTCTAGACGGAGTAAAATCATAGGTGCGATGGATTTGGCATTTGGTTCTTCGGCTAGAGCAGACTTTACCGCTCTTGTTATATTAGGATATTTTGAAGAAAAGTTCTATTTTCTAGAGCTTTTTCTATTAAGGCAGCCATCCATGACTCAATATGTAAATTTACTAGGAGAAGCAAAGAAAATCTTTCCTACGATGGAAACCGTTTATGTAGAAGCTGATTTACAACAATCGTTATATGTAGAAGAATTACGCAAAAGGGCATCATTCTTAAATATATTACCTCATTTGTCTAGACAAGAACAAGCTCTATTGGATAAAGCAAATAAGGATAGAAAAGAAGTAAATTTAACTGGAAAACCTTTAAGAATTTGGTCTCAGTTAGAGGCAAAAATAGAGGGTTGGAAGTTATATATCAATAAAAACATGCGAAATTTCAAGGAGTTTAAGGACGAATTTGATACCTTTCCACGATGTGAACATTTTGATGTTTTAGATGCTCTCGGAATGGCAGTCAGTAAAATGACTAGTAAAGGAGCTTTAATTTATGCTTTTAGTGGATAGTAGTTCCATAAAAATTGACTTCATACAAACCATTGTCAAATTTCTTAACGATTGTTAATCGTATTAATAAAAAATTCTCTAGATAGATGTCTTCCAAATAAAAGGAAAACGGTTCAGCAGTTAAAAATCCTCTATGTAACTCCTCTAATTTTTCTTTGCCTACAATAAAACCTTTATATTCTTCTCTAAAATTTGGATTATATATCATAATTCTTGTTCCTCTTCTCCTTTATGTATTATTTTAATATTAGATTTAATACCTTTTAATTTTTTATATTCTTTTACAACATCCCCAATCATTACAAGTTTGGGGGCTTTGTTGCCTCTAGCGAAATAATCAACATAATGCTGTGCATGTTCCATCATGTTCTTTGACATGAATTTACGATATAGTTTTTTGTATATTTCTGGGTCATTGACCCGCTGGTATTCCATGAAACCATAGGCTTTTGTTTCCATTATGTTAAATAGGAGATAGTCACATCGTAGCCACGCTTTTTGTAGTGGTGTGAGCATTTCATTCCGTGGTCTATTCATGTGTTCGGCTTCATCTATAGCCTTCTTCTCTAATTCTTGCTGGTATTTTTGAGCAAGTTCCATCATTTTCCAGCGTTTTTCCCGCCTGATGAGTCCAGCTTTTTGCTCATCACGGTCTATATCAGCAACTTCCCACTCATCTAGGACATCTTTCTTATGCCTGACTTTAGGTCTAGCCTTTTTCCACTTACCCATTAACTTTGCCTCTTGTTAATATTTCTAATAAATCTCCAGTAATTGCATCATCAAGTGCTACCCCAATGGGATTATCATTAATCCCACATATTTTAACCTCATCTTCGTTCTTTTTGGCAACAACCATTCCTTTCTCTATTGGTTCTGCTGCTATATATCTTGTTATTATATTTTCTCCTTGTCTTATAAATCTATACATTTTTCATCTTCTTCCTAAAATCATCTAGAGATATATATCCTTCACACGAATCGACCCAATCATATTTATCAACAAAATGTATGTCACCACATAAGGGACAATCTATAACTAATGTATCCGCCATATTCCATCCTCACATCGTTTTTTCATTAATTTCTTTTGAGCTGGTAATATAAATGAAGGCGTATGTTCCCATATTCTGTCACATCCTAGAGCTATTTCCAAATCCCTAATACAGTCTACCATGTATATCAATTCTTCTAATTCTAGAGCAACCACATGGTCAGAACCTTTCATTTCCCTATCTAAAGTTACATGAAATTCTATATATTCAGCACCTAAAGCGACTGCTGCTATTCCTAGAGCTGGGTCTGGGGTATGAGATGAGAATCCCTTTTTCCATTGAGGATATGCTTTTAGTCTATTCAAATGTACATTATCCAATTCTGTGGGATATTCACTAGTACAAATCACTAAAATATCATCTGACTTATTTCCTAGAGCAAACATTGCTCTTTCAATATCTAGTTTGGTTGTAAGTCCTATAGAGAAAGCCACTGGGATATCAATCTCAGCAGCTCTCTCTAATAGGGGAAGGTTCGTAATCTCTTTGGAAGGAATCTTGATGAGTTTTGGATTTAGACTGACTGCGAATTCTAAACTAGGGATGTCGCATACAGATAATAAATAATCCAATCCTCTATTCTCTGCGTATTTTTTTAATTCTCTATGCTGGTCTTCATTAAATTCTAAAAATGAACGATGTGCCCCATATGTTGGTCCGAATGAGTTCGGGCTATCATATGGTCTATCCCATGCCTCTTCTGTTAATTCGTGAGGCAAATGTCTCTTATTTAATTTGACTGCATCACATCCAGCCAATCGAGCATCTTCAATTAATTGTTTGGCAATTTTCATATCGCCATTATGATTTTGGCTTATTTCTGCTACTATATATGTTTTTTTCATTTCGGATTTTCCTCTATATTCTTTTTCATTTTCTTTAATAATTTAGGATGTTTCTTTAAATAATCTAGTATGTTATACCAATGCTGTTCACCAACTTCTTTATAAACCTTTTGAGCAATTTTAAAATCGCTTTCAGTATCAACGGTCAATCTGAATTCTAAATCTTGAATTTCTTGTGGTATTTTTAATGTCTTTACAAGAAATAACCATGGGTTCTTGTAGATAAATGGCGTTACATTCTGTATATCGTAGGGGAGATTTGTGGCTAACATTGCTTTGTATAAAGCACTTGTCTTTACATATTCCATCCACAATCCTTCATGTCTTAACATGCAGTTTTTATAAGCTATATAGTCGTTATGAAATCCCCAAGTTGTTAATGGATACATTAATGGTAGGGAAATAAATGGATTATCGGCACATATTCTAAAAAAACCGTTTAATCTATGAACATAAGCCGCATCTAAGAATTTAAGAATTACATCATCACCATGTCCGTGATAACAAGGCACATGCAATTCTTTACATATTTTTTTGGTCTCTAATGAATCTTCTGTGGTTACTACAATAATCATATATGGTAAGTGTTTAAATCGTTCTATTATGATTTGTAGAATTGACTTATCCTCGTAAAATGGTCTTACGGATTTGTGCGTGTACCGAGAAGCATTGTCTCGGCATTGGATAATTATACCTATTTTAATCAATTATAACTCCATCTCCTTCATGGATTGCTTTATGTCGTAGTGCCCAGCCCATAAATTTTAATTGTTTTTTTTCTCCAGCCTTGAATTTCTCAAATATTTCTATAAGCTGTCTCGCTCGAACATCATAGGTATGATTAGATATTACCCATTCATATGCTTTTTCGGTCATTTCTTTGCGTTGTTTTTCAGTGAATTTAATCTTTCCTACATCTTCTGGGGTCTCTACAAAAAAGCACATTTCATCTGTCAAACCAAGTCGTTCATATAATGTTTTTTGGGTGGGGGTGTGTATTCTTACGACACATAAAGTTTTTTTAGCCATTGCTTCTATCAATACACGGGAAAAACCAGCAAATCTACCAGCATCATAAAGAACCGCTTCGCATTTTCCAAGCATGTTTAAGAAATCTTCTCCAGACAATCCTGTAGGAATATGACCTACATATCCTTCATCAATACATTCTTCCCAGAATTTTTCTTGTTGCTCCATCACCATATCGGCAAACGGACCATTAGCCTGTCTAAACTGCCACATTGGTACTTGTGAACCAATATAGGTTATTCCTGAAATGGTCTTTTTCTCCTGTGGTTTTACGATATGGTCATCTACTGCTACATATAAATAATCTTTATAAGGGATGTTATGATATTCCCATGGGTAATAATATTCAAATGCTTGTAATCTCCAATGGTATGAAGCTAATAATATATCAGGATTGGTTATATCTGGAAAATGTGTATATTCTCTATGTTGGTAAACAACTGGACAAGTGACTTCGCTTATATCATATCTATAATATGTTTGTTCTATAAATATAAAATCTGGGTCACACTCATATTGCAGCTGTTTTATATTAATTGGTTTTTTAAAATGAAGACAATTTTCAAGGTCATATTGAGGAATTATCTTATATAAAACATCATAAGAAAATTGATATATCTCATGTCCCAATCTTTCTAGACCTCTGGCAAGACTGTTTGAAAAATTATATCTTCCTACTTTTTTTCCACCATTCTTTCCAAACACTACAATCTTATATCTTTCATTAAAATCTTCTTTCACTTCTTTACACCTCGGACACCACCACAATCCAGAGATTCTATCTTTTCCTACTTGACATCCACAGTCTTTACATTTTTTAATTGTAATTTTTTAATCACCTTTTTTAGTTCATTCTTTCTATTAGAAATAGTTTGCGAGGATATATGAAATTTGTTATCTAGAAATTTCAATGTAAATCCGAATCTCTGTCGCCCGAAGAGATATATAAGTGCTAATATATAACCCTCTACTCTAAAATGTGGTTGGTGATATTTTTTTGTCTTGGTGAACATGTCATGTATTAACATGATAAAATCATTAGGTGTTTTTAATATGTTACAAGCATAATCTATAAATTTTGGATGTTCTGGCTTTTCGATTTGTAAGTTATATAATTTTAATATAGCTCGATATGCTCTATTAAATTTCTTCTCCATGTAAGCCAGATTGTTACTGTCTTTGTTTAGTTTATAATCTATCACATCAGCGAGGTCATGATTCAATATAGGAAAGTCATTTAGTTTACAAGCAATCTTAATACATGCTAGATATGTAGGTGCTAATTTCATACGCTTGAAAAAATGTGGGTCTTTCGTCCGTATCCCTTTA
>Ga0180432_10000836_pt1 | contig 49867 bp, 63 predicted proteins | sample SS_ome_10_FD_132414 | JGI IMG/M metagenome (GOLD analysis project Ga0180432, IMG submission 132414) | Hypersaline lake sediment archaeal communities from the Salton Sea, California, USA - SS_1_MS_2 metaG | ecosystem: Environmental > Aquatic > Non-marine Saline and Alkaline > Hypersaline >...
CGCTACCATCTTAACGACTAGAGGATGCGCAGCAAAGGATTTATCCAAGGTCTGAGAATAAATAGCGTTACACGAATCTATTTGTGAAGCCATTCCAAGGTGATCCATCAACTCGAAAGGTCCCAGCTTTACGCCGAAGCCTGCTTTAACAATCGTATCAATCCCTTCTGCAGTACCTAAACCCGCATCCAGGGCGCGACAGGCGTGATTAAAATAAGCAAATAGAAAATAGTCTTGTATCAAGCCGGCAGTATCTTTTACGCGTACAACAGTCTTGCCCAATCCTTCCTTAAGGAATTTCTCTCCAAACTCGATGGTTTCCGGGCTGGTTTGTAACGCAGCCACTGTTTCGCATAGCGTATATATGTGAACCGGTGTAAGAAAATGAGCCATCATGGTGTTCGCTGGTCTTCCCGAGCCGGAGGCCAAACTAGTAATTGAAACACAGGCAGATGTGCCCATAAAAACGGTGTCAGGAGAACAGACTTTATTGGCAGCCTGAAAACCTTCAACCTTCACTGAGAGAATATCTGGCGTGGCATCAAATACTACCTGACAGTCCTTCAGGTCATTGAAATTATCTGTAATCTTGACCCGGGAGGGAGCTACTTCAGCCTGTTCTTCAGTGATAAAATTCCTTTTTACCATGCCGGGGAAACAGCGAGTAACACGCTGCATGGCTTCTTCCTTTAGCCCGTTACTAATGCTTCTTCTCTTGAGTACAACTTCATATTTGGGCGCAGCACAGGCGGCAAGTGTTGGTCCAAGCGCTCCACTGCCGATGATACCAATTCTTTTAACTTGGTCTACTCTCATATTCATACATTGACTCCCCTTCAATAAATATTTGAACTTCCTTGATATTTATGCATCCTGTCTTGTTCTTAATGCACATTCTTGATTATTCTTTATTTTTCTAAGATGGTTCAATTATTTTTAACCTTGTGATGAATTATTTTAATTCCCGTTTACTAGGATATATATCTCTCTAGATATCCTGTAGGCATTCTAGCTATTATCTAATGTTCTCCACGATTATGTTTTGTTTTGAATTGCGCTTGTTTGTTATATCTGATCTGACTTAACTCCAGAACCAATATAACTGGCGCTATATTAGAGCTAGTGAGTCTAACCTTATACCGATCCCAAATCAAAGCTACTCCTTATTTCTTTTCTATACAAATGTCACAACCTCATGTTGATTTCCTTCTAAGGTGTTAGATTAAGTTCGAAAACATTTATGGCGTTATCACGCAGTACCTTCTTTTTACACTTATCACGGATGGGCAATTCCAGGAATTCAGTTTTAAATCGTTTCAATCCCCAGCTATTTGTTCCCCACATCACCTTATCTCGCCCAGGTCCATCCATGAATTTTACGATGGCAGGATTTAGGTCTTTTGGATAGTATGCGTTAATACAGCCGTACACATTTGGGTGTTTCCAGCATAAGGAAATCCATTCATCGATCCATGGATAACCAGTATGAGTTAAGACTATTTTTAATTCGGGAAAATCCAGAGCGACAATATCTATGTAATATGGACGGGTTCTTTCGCAAGGTACGGGCTCACCGGCATGACCCACCTGAACGGTAACGGGAATCCCCAATTCTTGGCATTTGGCATACAAGGGATAACTTCTTCTATCATCCAGACCTACCCCGTAGGCTGCCGGATGATACCACATGTACTTAAAGCCATGATTTCTGACGCCTTCTTCTAATTCAGCTAGGCTGGGGCTAATATCCAATGGGTTGTAACCACCGCCAGGTATTATTTTCCCATGGCTATCAGCTACTATTTTATCCATTTCATCCAAGGTTACAATTACATCTCGTTTCTTATCGTGCCAGGAATAGGTCATAAACTGGTCAATGAACACAAGTTCTATTCCAACCTCGTCCATTTCTTTTAGCAACTTTGGCACATTACCAGGCCAAAGTTCTGCCATGACTTTCCAGCTATCATGATGCGAAAGCCCTTTTTTTACAATTGGACCTTTCCAGACGGCTTGAGCAACTTTCTGCATTTCATAGCCATACCAGAATTTCTTATGTTTTTCTATATCCACAGAAAATATTCTATTTTGAATATCAATCGCTTTTATATCTTCCACTTTATTCACTCCTCATTTTTTAGCAACCAAGACAAAGCATATTTTTGAAAATCGATTTACTCAATTCCAACTAAATTAGCTACCTGTTAAAAAGATAGTAAACTGAATTTTTATTAAAAAGCCAGCAAAACATCTATTCACTTTCAGAGTTCACGCTATTTCGATCTAATATTTTTTAGGAGTAGCAGAAATACCTATCATTTCTCTGGCTTGTGCCGGAGTAGCTATTTCACGCCCTAATTCCCGGGATATCCTAACTATTCTCTCCACAAATTGAGCGTTACTCTTCGCCATCTCGCCTTTACGATAAAATATATTGTCTTCCATGCCCACCCTCACATGGCCTCCCATAATAATGGACATCATGAGCAAAGGTAATTGAAACGCTCCAATACCGATTACACTGAACATAGAATCATGTGGTAAGGCGTTCACAGCTGATAAAAATGATGGCAACGTGGGCAATTCATGAGTTGAAGAAAATATCAGCTGTATCCAGTATGGCTTCTCCACCAAATTTTTCTTGATGAGGTTGTTGACTGTGAAGAACATGGAAGTATTGTGAACCTCCATTTCCGCTTTAATATTATTTTCAATTGCCTTTTTTGCAATCGTTTCCGTATCAGCGGCAGTAATTGGGAAAATCCAATCTACTTCCTCGTCTTTGGTCCGGCCTTTCAATGGTGGATTGCGTTTCTTTAGTCGACCACCTGCAAGAATTGGGCCCATATTAATAGAGCACATCTCCGGGTTTGCATCAAGGATTTTGATGCATTGATCACGGGGAATGAACAGGCCTCCGGCAGTGGTGTTACCGATGATTATATCTGGACATTTTGCACGGATACGTCGATTAGCATCAAGAAAACGCGCAGGGTCGGCTGTGCAATCGTCACCATTTTCAGTTCTGGCATGGATATGCACAGCAGAAGCGCCAGCGTTATAAGCATCTAAAGTGTGTTGCGCTTGCTCTTCAGGAGTTTCTGGTATATTAGGATTTGTCTCTTTACCGACTCCTCCGCCGGTAACCGCAACAGAAATGATCAAGGGCGGCATGGCCTGCTTGGCAGTACGCTGCATAAACTCAGTAGCATCAGAATAATTCCAGACGCAGTCCATTTTATAAGCCCTCCCTTTTATGCTCGTATTGTTATTACTTCTCGCGGATATTCCATCATGATTTTCTTCCAGAAAATATCTTCTCCGATGCCAATTCGGCGCAGTTTGCCAGGTGCGATACGTAACAGACCCGATACACTGGATTTCCCAACATATGGACTAGAACGAGACCATCAAATGATATGCTCATGTATTGAGGCAATTCCCATTTCAGATGGATGAATGGTACCTAATACAGTATCAACGCATGACACTGCATTCCTTCCTCGTCTTTAACACTTAAGGCCTAAGTAAAAACCCATTCTTTGATAATTACACTGATTTATTCAAAATGGTAGTTGTCCGTATACTGAATCAGATATAATACTAGTATGATATCTGGTTTAGCCAGTACCAATTATCCACTCTTTTCTGTAATATGTCAATATCCTGCCCTGCCCCCAATAGTGATACCACTTGTTAAGTCGTAACCATACTTAGTATAGTCTCAGGAGCTGGTGGTCGATACTGTAAAGCACTATGTGGCCGTACCTGATTATATTCCCTTCGCCATTGTTCTATCAAGACCTCAGCTTCAGCCGTGGGGATTCGAACCGGCTTTATGATATAATAAAAGTTAATTCAAAGGTTCGATTCCTCTACCGCCCACCATTGAGATAGCAATACTGCCGTGAATAAGATTGCAGGTAGTTACTACTCTTCCCTAAAAATATAGTTTCTCGTTCGCTAATTGGTACCTCTAAAAAATGGAGCCAGCGGTCAGAGTCGAACTGACGACCGGCGGTTTACGAAACCGCTGCTCTACCCCTGAGCTACGCTGGCGTAATCAGGCTAAATCAGCCTTTCCGAGCCCTTCCAGGGCTGTGCTGATAATTTTTGACCGCTGTACCTAGCGTCGTATCCGGGCGTCAGCGGCTTTGCCTTCTAAATTCTAGCATCCTAGCATGGTATTAGCAAGGTTTATATCAGTGCGAGGAGGCTGGAATGGGCACGATTTATCGCCGGGCGTACCATCTGCGCCGGGCCACTCCCAAATGGGGTATCGAGATCACGATACCCTCGGAACTGGTCCATAACGACGTACTCAAACCGGGTGATGTTGTGGACCTTATCTACAGCTTCGATGGCTACATCCTCATCGTCCCCCAGGGAGTGAGGGTCGACGAGGAGTTTCTGAAAAGGGCGGTACTTCAGGAAGTTATTTCTTAAAGTGCTGCCCCATTCTTTTTAGGAGGAGTGCTTGAGACGAGCCATTGCCAGGGGAAGAGTTTTTCCGCAAAGCTATTCAACCGACCGTCGCTACGGGCGCCTGACGCTAAAGGCCTGTGCCCTGTTCCCCCTGATGTGGGCCAACGCCGATGACCAGGGACGCCTCTGCGGCGATCCCGAGGAGATCAAGTACGCCATCTGTCCCAACATCGATCACATTACCAAAGTTGACATTCCCGGCATTCTCCAGGAACTTTCGCAGAACGAGCTGATAATAGTGTACGAGTCGTCCAGGTCCGCGGCGATACAGATCCTCGATTGGTGGGAAGTCCAGCGCCTCCAGTGGGCCTGGCCGTCGGAATACGAGCCACCGGAAGGCTGGCAGGACCGGCTTCGCTATAAAAAGGGAGCTTCCACCGTGGTAACGCAAAACTGGAACACCTCAGGTGATGCTTCAGGTGAAAATCAAAACAATGCTCAGGTGAACGTCGAAACAGCTTCAGGTGAGGACTCAGGCGGGCAATATGAGAAACCCTCTTCCTTCCCCCAGACCCCCTACTATTACCCGGAAAACGAAAAGGGAAAAGCAAGAAGAAGAGGAAGAGGAAACGGAAAACGAAATTCACCTGAGAACTCACCTGACTTCTCAGGTGAGAGTTATTCCGCACCCACAGCTGCCGGCTATCCAGATTTAAAAATTTTAGACAGGTTGACCGCTTGCTTTAAAAAAGAGTGGGGCAGAGTGCCGGCCGGAAGGCCTTATGAGATTATCATGCGCGAGCCGGATGCCCGTGAGACGGCGCAGCTCCGCGACCTGGCAAAAGAGCTGTCCGCCACCGGCTGCCCGCTCGGTCACATCGACCAGGCCTTCCGTGATGCCGCGGGACGCCCGGACAAGATGCATATCAGCTACGTACGGGCGATACTCATGGACTGGCTTGATGTTGCCCGAGCGAGGTCTCCATGAATGTCCCGTATTTCATGTTAAGGGGAGGTAAGTCATGAAGGAAAAGAGAAGTCTCTACGAGTGTTTTAATGCCCGGGTAAAAGACAGCCGCATACGCTGTTCCAAGGGTTATTCGTTAATGGTCAAAACGGAAGACGGGGGTGTTGATATCGGCCGGTTGGCCAATGGCCGTCCATTGGCTTACGGTGTATGCCAGAATTGTCCTGATTTCGATTTCATGGGGCCGCCGATTCCCAGAGAAGAAAGGGGCTGGCTGAATAAGAAGGGGAACAAATGAGTACATGGTTGGAGAGAATCTACGAGAAGCTGTGGACGAAAATCGGTGGCAGACCGTGGACAGAGATTGTCCGCGACGAGCAGAAGCGAACGCCGCTGGTTTTCCTGCTCATCTTCCTTGGTCTGGGCATTCTGACAGGTAAGCTGGCCGGAAAATACTGGTGGCAGATATTACTCGGATTGTTGCTGGGTATACTCTGTGGCCATTTCTGGTGGTAACGATATGGAGGATGGAATTACGAGGTTGTTACAGTCACAGGAACGGATTTTGAAGGTCATCACCGAAGAGGTGCAGAGCTGGATGGACGACCTGCTGCGCGATACCTTCAACCCGGAAGCATTTATACGCTTCATTGCCGGCATGGGGATTGACCTCTCCCAGATTCCCAATCTAGTGGGAAAGCCAGAGGGTTTTGACCCTTACAGGATTTTGGGGCTGGACAGGTCGGCATCTGACGGGGAAATCAAAAAGCGGTACCGGGAGCTGCTCATCAAACTTCACCCCGATACTGCCGGTGTCAGGGGCACCGATTTCCTGCTCCAGATGATGATAGCGGCCTACGAGACAATCAGAAAGGAAAGGGGCTGGCAATGAATATGAAAAGTCTGACTGAACGGCACAAGCGGGCTTTGTACCGGTCAATTCCTCGTATCCTTTTAACTCCTGAATTGAAGCTTCACTGCGCTATTTTCGGAGGCCGGGTCGGGTATGAAGGGGATCTCTTGGCCGATGTCTATTGTGAACTGTATCCGCCCAATGGCGGGTGGGATGAGTATAAGGCGAGGTGCACTCAATGGGTGACTTCGCTTCTAGGGAACTCAGTAAGCGAGGCAACGGAGGCGCTTCGCCCCCTCGTTGAGGATGCCCTCAGCACCCTTAACGAGAAAGAGCGATGGGTGCTCGAACTGCGGTTCGGCTTCAATGACTCTGACGGAAGGGCACGGACTTGTGAAGATGTTGGGCAGGAGCTTGGCAGGTCCAGGGAACGAGTTCGACAGATTGAAGCCAAGGCTCTGCGCAAACTAAGGCACCCCACACGGTCCGCAAGATTTGTGCTTCACGGGTTACCGGTTCATATGGCGAATAAGGTGTTTCAGCATTGCAGCGAGCATCCGAACCCACCGCCGCTTCTTGAGCTGTGGGGATATGACAGGGTGATTTACCGGGAACTAGAGCGGCGGGACAGGCAAATTACTGTCTTGCAGGAGAAGGTTGCCCATCTGGAAGAGTTGATTAAACGAACATTCACGGAACCGATAACCGCAACCGGGCTGACGCGCCGGGCTGTGACTGCCCTGTTGGCTACCGGGAATTGGGAAGCTGACATGCCTACAGTGGGCGAGGTCGCGACGCTAACTGATTCCGAGTTGCCCCCTATTAAAGGTATCAGACGCCAAATAAGCGAGAGGCTGCAACTGGTAGGACGATGCCGGCCGCGGAAATTAGCGAAAGGAGAAAGCGATGATGGAAGAAAGCAAGCTTGAGGTATGGGAGGGGAAGGTTCTGACCGTGCCCAATTTCCACTACAAATGTTGCGGCCAACCGCCAGATCTGAATGCCGGAGGTTGCTATACGGCCTACTTTGAAAACAATTGCGGAGAGCAGATTGTTTTCCAGTATGATCACAGATCCAAAAAAGGCACTATGTGGCATGGGGACTACGGGTGGGATAAGCCTGTTTCGGTCATGGGCGGAGGCTCCACCATGATTATGGGTAAAGAGGAGCGAGAATGGCTGCAACTCGTATGGCGGGTAGCGACAAGGATTGAGACGAGGGAATTCCAGCTTCGCTCCAATCTGGATCTGGTCAATGCTTACAAGGACATCTATGATGAGCTTCTGGTCCGGCCGGAGTTTGCTGGCAAAGATATGCAGCATTCTTTTTTCAAGGCAAAAAGGAAACTAGAAAAGCAGGCGAAGGCTCTGGCCGATGAGCTAATTGAGATACGAGCAGGAGGCGAAACAGGGAGGGACGAAGATGAAAGAAGGCGACCTTGAGCTTCTTAACGAAATAGCCAGGTTTGAAGAATCCAACAACATGGATGAGTTCAAGATGGGCTGGTCATGGCGGCATGTCCGCATCTGGCCGACTACTCTTTCCAGACTCTTTAAGGATGGTTACTTGGAGAACGTCTTTCGCTCCAATTCATACACTGGCTACCGCCTCAGCGATCTGGGGATGCAGATGGTGGCTAGTGCCAAATTTGAGGAGAGCGAAGAAGTCCCCACTGAGCCGATTCCCGCCGATGGTCTTTTCGGAGACATCATCGGCCATAACGAGGTGAAGGAACTTCTACTGGCCTGCCTGCTGGCAGAGAAGCCGGTGCATGTATTATTGGCAGGACCACCTGCCTTGGCCAAGAGCCTTTTTCTGTGGGACATCGAGAGAGCGGCCGGCGAGAGGGCGATCTGGCTGGTTGGCTCAGCTACATCGAAGGCAGGCTTGTGGGATATCGTCTCCGAGCGGCACCCTCAGGTTATTCTGATCGATGAGCTGGACAAGATGAATGCAGGTGACACCGCTGCCCTGCTCTCCATGATGGAGGGTGGCCGGCTGGTGAGAGCAAAGAAAGGAAGGGAGCTCGACCTTGCCAACCCGCTGCGGGTGATTGCCGCCAGCAACAGGTTAAACATACTCTCCCCCGAGCTCAGGTCACGGTTTGCCATCCGGAAGCTGCTCGCCTACAACCGGAACGATTATCTGACCGTGGTCAGAGGAGTACTGGTGAACCGCGAAAACCTGGACGAGGATATCGCCGATGAGATAGCCCGGCGGCTGGATGGACTGAGTCAGGACGTGCGTGATGCGGTAAGGGTAGCACGGCTGGCTCCTCAGCTCGGCGTGGACAAAGCGATTAAATTGCTCGGAATAGGAGGGTGACTGGTGAGTAGCCCCGGCGGCACTATGGGAAAACAGGCTACCGTATTTATTGGTGCCGTGGGTACTTGCTGTAGCTACTTGCTGTGATTACTTGCAGGAGGAAGGAAATGTTTACTTGTAACGTATGTGGTAAGAAATTCAAGACGATACAGGCTCTCGGTGGGCATGTCGGACGTGCCCATCCACAGAATAAAACTCAAGATATGCCTGTGAGTAATAATCCTGAACCGGTAGAGGCTGAGGAGGTTGCGGAAACTCCGCCAGAAGAGCATTCACAACCTCAACCCTCAGTTGATGATGAACGTATCATGGATAATATCCGCGACCTGCGACGGCAGGGGTACAGCGCCAAGCAGGTAAAGGAAATCTTCGGTTACGCCCGTTCCACTGTAGACCAGGTATTCGCCGAGTTCGTCGAGCCGGAAGGAAAGCCGGAAGACGAAAACAAGGAGAGAAATCTACCGGTTACCACGAAGGGGACAGAAATAATTACTCCCGAGGCAATCATGCAAAGGCTGGCCAATGGCAGCCAGGACTGGCACCTGAGACTTGAGGGAATGATGCTCTTAAGGGCGGCGCAGCGGATGAACCGCGACGACATCGAGATGACCCGCATGCAGGCTGAAGCTGACGCTACCAGGATAAAACCGATCCTTGACCTGATGAAAGAAACCAGGGCCGAGCAGGATTCCGCGGCACAGAGGGCTAAGGAATCCAACATGGAGATTGCCGAGCGGACTGCCTATGAGACGGCCGGTCAACTGTCCCAGGTAATTTCCCAGAATAATGCTAGGATAACCGACTCGATAAACCAGATCAGGCAAGCTATGGGAGGGAAAGAGGAGAATCCGCTCGGCGAGATCCTGAACTCGATACAATCCATGCAGCAGATGATGCAGATGTTCGGCATATCCATGCCGGGCATGCCCGGAGCACAGGGTGGAGGAGCGCCGACAGCACAGTGGCGGCCACCGCCAATTACTAAACGCAAACGCAATGAATCACAAGGAGGAGAAGATGTTTGACCAACTACAGAAGATGATGGCAACCCCTCAAGCTCGCGACATGGTATTCAAGATGATAGCCCAACAGATGGCCCAGGCGCCGCCGGAGAGAAGGGAAGCACTATCCAGGGTAAAGGTTACCATGGAGAGGACGGTAAGAGGTATGCGTCTGGAAGTCAGTCACTCAGACGATGAACAGGTTGAGAAAATAATCAGGGAAGCCATAGATAACTGGACCGAGATGGTATCCCGCGGGTTCCAGTCGATGGGATTCCAGGTGGAGATAGTGGAGTGATGAGCCAGTCCGTGGAGCCAAGAATCCCGGGCGATATCTTCTATCTTACCCGGGTAATGCTGTTTATCACCCTCATATGCACCGGATACGTGCTGAGCCGGCCCAATCCTGATACCAGGAAAGAAGAGAAATTATTGTTGCCTCAAACCACGCCGGAGCGGCCGGGTATCTTACATTGGCAGAGTAAAGCTTCCGAGAAAGCTGTAACGAGATATGCCGAGTCACAGGGGAGAAAGTGGCGATGCTGGAATGAAGCCATGTTCGAGAGGTCAAGCTGATGCCGATAAAGGTAGAGAGAACCCTGTTTAAGATTGGAGAAGGTGGTTTTGCTGTTACTCTTCCCAAGGCATGGATAAACTACTATCAACTTAAGCCCGGTGACAAGGTGGAGGTTATCGCTGACAGTGAGATTGTCATCCGAGTCAAAAAAGAATGTAAGGATGAAGAAAATGTGACCAACTAAAGCGGTCCGTTTGACATCTACATGAGGAATAGCTTATCGTTCATATTAAAGCTAAAAGGAGGCCAACAGATGGAAGCATATTGTGTGAAATGTCGTACCAAGAAGGAAATGAAAGACCCAAAGTCCATCACCATGAAGAATGGGAAGCCTGCCATCCAAGGTACATGCCCAACGTGCGGTACCAAGATGTTCCGGATTGGCAAAAGCTAATCACCAGAATATACAACGGAATAAAGGCTGGACTCCTACAATGGAAAAAGTTCAGCCTTTCTTACTAGCTACTCTGTGGATTACTCCTGCAGGAAGCTTCTCATTCCTTCTACAGTCGTAAAAGCATAGAGCCTGCCATCGTTACCCACGGTGAAACCCAGTCGTTGACCATCGAAAAGATGAATTTGCTCTGGTTCATAAAGTACGCCGTCGATGATAACCGGGCAAGGTGGAACATCGTGAACAATACCCGCCTCATCTTCCGGTGACATTTCTTCAATATACAGACCATCCGTTGTGATGGCATCTTCTCTGTCTATCAATGAAGCATCGACAGGCAGCCAGTGAATGCCACCGTCTTCCGATTTGTAGCATGACATAGTATCTTCGGGCATGGCTTCTAATTCTGCTTTCGTCAAAATCTTAACATCATCTTCAGCTTGCTCATCCTGAGCCAGGGTTACTGAGACAGAAGATAGAATTGATACCCCAATGAGAGTACCGACTAGACCTAAAGTTGCTACTCTTTTTCTAAACATTATTCCCTCCCTATCCGAGTTTCAAATCCAGTCTAGCACTCACATATTAACCGGACATGAACGGAAGATTAACCTCAGGTGAATTTCAATAAAAGGTGAAAAGACGCCCATAATTATTGTCGTCTCTTGCAGTCTCTATCACTAATTTAGCTTTATTCCTTCACTCCCCCAGAGAAGGTTGCCCTCAAGGTCTATTCGCTGGATAAAGGAATCTTCGGGGATATGTTTATCTTTTCCTGTGCACCACCCGATAGCGAATCCGTTCTGTTTCACCTTTGTTATCATCACCGGCAGGTCACAGACACCATCGGCAATTAATATACCTTCATCGCCCCACTGCCTTTGGCCGACCGAATCCAGCTTTTGAACGCATAACTTGCGGTTGCCGTCTATCCATGCAACGATGACACCACCTTTGCCGTCAAAGATTGCGTCAAATCTCGGCGAGACCTCCGGGAGGCCGGTACACACCGAGACGCCATTTTCCGGTGGAATATAAGAACTTAATGGATTAGTATAGGGTCTTTGAGTGTAGAGCGCCATTCCGTCCCGGTGGTCTTCCCAGACAACGATAGCGCCCAGTTGGCCGTCAGAAACCAGACTTACTTGCGAGTTGACCGTTGACGCCAACTCACGAACAGGGTTCGTCATGAGTACCTGACCTTCATCCCCTATCCGGCAAAGCCAGACATAGGACGGCATCCCTCCACCTAGGGCCTCAGCCCAGCTAACGATAGCCCCGCCCGTGGCGTCTCCGACAATCTGAGGTTCTGGCGGCAGAGCTGTATCGAGGTGCTTTATGCGCACGCCTTCCGGCATACCTTCCTCACCCCACAAAACCTGGCCATCGGCACTCAGCTTTTGAACGACAAAATATGGGTTATCGAGATACCTCCACAGAATAAACGACTCACCGTTTTCCCCCGCTGCCAGCTTCAGCCCGGTCCCCCGGCTGCTTACCGGGTGAGCCCATAGTGTACTGCCATTACCATCCTCTCTTAACACACGGTGGTCTTCTTCGGTTGCCCAACCAAGGATAATTCCCCCCACACCGTCGGAAACCATTTTCATTCCTCTTACGTAGAAGTCCTGGTTCAGCTTGATTTCCCCCTGTCCATCCACCCTCATCAGGATGTTCCTGTCAAAGTGGTGCGGCCCTTCTTTGCCATTTTCCGGGGTCAGCACCTCCCAGGCGATGAAAACGCCACCATTTCCGTCAGTTACCATTCCCAGTACGCTTGCTCGCCTGTCGTCACCGATGAACAGTTGTTTATCCCAGAGAGTATTCCCTTCAGAACCAATCTTTTGCAGGCAGATATCATGGTCTCCGACACTTCTTTCCAGTCGGTAGGCGACGAAGGCGTTGCCGGCAGCATCGCTCAATACGGATGTAATGACTTTTTCGCCTGAGCCATTATTATCTGAGCTGCTGATGCAAGCACTCATCAGCATAATTGGACAAACTAGAATTGCCAGGATTAATCTTCGCAGCATAAATACCTCCTTACTATATTCGGTCCTCAATTTCTGCTTTATTTATTCAGGCGGCTCAGCCGGCGGTACCGCCGTGGGGTAAGGAGCTCCGCCCTGGATATAATCCACCTTCTCATGACCGGTGGGAGTAGTATACGTAATTTTCGCCCTGGTCATTTTTACCAGCTCTTCAAATTTGCTTGCATCGATAGTAGTATCACACTCGTAGCTCCCACTGAAGGTCTCGCTCCCCCCAGGTTCCAGTTCCACCGGGCCAGGGGCAGACGGTACTGCTTCTACCCATGAATCAATATCCTCAGACACGGGAGCGATGAACCTGAGAGACACCTTAATGTTGCTGGCCGTTTCTATACCGACATTAGTAACGGTGAATGTAAGACTTACCTTATCAGGATCAGAGGAGGTTATTTCATAGTCTAGTTCTCCCGTGAAACCGATACCCGGGGTATAATCCTCAGACAACTGCCAGCCGGGCAGCAGTTCGCCTTGGGCATCTAAGGGGGCCTCAATAACTATCGGTTGATTGATGTCGGATAATTGCATAGTCATAGTTGAAGTGTCCCACTGCCCATCTTCTTCCGAGGGTGTCCGTCCGGAGTATTTCATCTGCCTTATTAATAAGTCTTCCTTGCCGATCCAGAGCTCGTATTCTATGGTTGACTGACGTATCCTTTCAAGCTCAGTCTCCATCATCTCCAGCCTGTCTTCATATCCGGGCTGCGACGGGTCCAGAGACGCTTTCATCTCCTCCCACTGGCGTTCCATATCGACAGCCCCTTTGTAATGAAAGCACTCCACGTCGTTAATTTCTTCAATCGGCAATGCTTCCGGTTCGCGCAGCGAGTCCAGTAAATCCAAGCTGTATTTTGGGGTAATGGAGTAGGATACCGACTGCGTGGAAGCTATCATTACATTCGGTGATAGTTCGCTGCTTTTTATATACTGCGCGTCACCGATAGCAATGAATTCGCTGACGGCACCATCCTCTGTCATCTTGATGTGATACCGGTCGGGCGCGGTAAACACAGCCTCGTGATGAGACTCCGTAGTCTTTCCTCGGTTGGTACTGACCCCCGACAACGTAGAGCGGTATGACTGTACCTCCAGAGTCTCGATGGTTTCCCCCATGTGGTTAAGTTCTTCAGGATTGGGAGAGACGTCTGGTGACCGGGTTACCACCACAACTAATATGAGAACTGCCGCCGCTAAAACAATCAGTACTGGCTTTAGCCATTTTCCTGAAATTCTTGGAGTCATGATTATCTCCTTTAATACGTAAGCTATAATATCTGTCTAAGGCAGCGGTGGAACCGGTAACCCCTCAAAATAATAAACCGGGAATGACACGGTTATTTCTTCGGGATTGGTGCTTTCATTGTGAGCATTCAGCATATCGGTCGGGACAGTAAGTTCAAAGCCTTCATCATCTGGGGCAACAGAAGGTGATTCCTCAAGCCACGATGCTGGAAAGGTGATTTTGACTGTCCCAGGGTCCGGTTCAACATCGTTTTCCAGGATCCAGTTTTTCGAGAAGGTGATACGCGTTAGTTCGGATTCCGGCATTGGCTCACTGGTCATCGGGGGCTGGAAAAAGGTTTCACTATCGTAACTGGCGGCATGTATCTCAATCAAGCGCACATTCTCCGCATAAGTCAGGAGCACCTCAAAGCTTCTGCCGGAGTGTGCCGGGACGGAATACTCAAACTGCCCCATGATTCTCGCGGATGATAGCGTCCAGGATACCTCTTCCCCTGCCGGGTCGTAACCTAAGGCAGAGCCAATTATGGTCAGTTTGTCGCTGGTATCGTTTTTGATGTCCCCGATAACCAGCAGGCATGGGTCTCCGGCGTAATATTTAGAGCCACCCCAGGGATTCATTACCGGCCCTTTCTCCAGAGTTCCGGTTTGAACTTTGACGTTCTCGAAAGATACTTCCTTAGCCAGAGAAGACTGCAAATCAAGGCCCACTTTTACATCCAGAACCCGGCCTGCTTCAAACTTTCCACTAGTCTCCAGGTACTCAACAACCTCCGCCCGGTTGATACCCTCACTGAGGAACCATATCTGAGAAGTCCTTTCTCCGGGGGGAACCGGACCGGCGACGGTAGCAGCTTGAGCAACCGTCTGCTCATCCTCGGTTGTAGTCGTCGCAAGCGGCGAAAGCTTGTAAACCCCTATGGTACACCAGGGTGTTTCGCTGTGAAAGACAATCTCCTCTAGCTGCCGGAGGGAGCCATCCTCCAGGTGGTATATATCGGAGTAATCGTAGCTGTAGCCCACATCACCCCCTTGGAAGCATATCTCCATGGCAAGCCCCGCCTCGCCTGGTTCCAGCGAGTCCAATCCAAGCTTGTCTATCTCGGCAAATACTATCATCGGGTGTGCGGAAATTGATTCGGGTTCTCCTTCATATTCCCGGATATCTATCCTGCCTTTCTGACCCATGTCGGCGAAGTAAATACAGGGAACTCCTTCCTTATTCCGGCCCAGAAAGTTAAAAGACAATAAGTCTATGCCGCCGTTCGCATCAGCGCGGAGACGAAAGTCGCCGAACTGGGCAGTCGGCTCCTGGATATCCGCCGCCTCCGACACCACGGTCCACATCTCGGTCAGGTATAATTCATCCAGTCTTTGCGGAAGCTCGCCTGTGGTCGCTATATTATTGCCGGAACATCCAGGCATTAGAGCAGCCGTGATAATTAAAATCAAACATAAGCCTACCAGCTTTACGGTATTTTTCATGCCTCATCTCTTCTAAATATCGAATCTTTCTTTAAGCTGACTTCATGGTTTGTCTCTTTCCTCCCATTAATAAGCTGGGCTATACCGACCCCAAGTACTGCCAAACCCAAAATGAGAAAAGCCAAACCAAGGGGAAATAGAAAAACCTTCACTCCCATGATACTAATCACAATGCCTAGTACTATTTGTGCAATAGACAGCTTCATATTCGCTTTTATCTCCTGTATTTATTAATTCAAGCAACTGGATTCACCACTCTCCCCATGAAGAGTATGGTTCCCGTCTCGATGTCCCTAATCAGGAAGATGAAAGGTCTGTCAATGGTGACGACGCCGGGCATGGATGCCACCGCAATTGCACCCGTTGCCGCCGCGGCCTCTGTACCGTTTTCGTCCACGGAGACAAATGCTTTGTGAACGACATCGTCAAGCCATAATTCTTCAATATCCGTCATGCCGGAAAAATCAGCATCTTCAGATGAAAATGCTGCCACCATGCCGAGATCAGAGAGCATTTCCTTCAGGTTGAAATCCGAGGTGAATCCGAACTTTGGCATCGTTAGACGCGTATTTCTTGTTTCCAGCATATCAAGGATACTGGTCACCGTCTCATAATCGAGAGTATTTTCGAATGCGGCAAACTTCCCTTTCTCCGGCAGCAATACCACCATGGAGAGCTCATCGCCTTCATAGGGCAACTCAACCGCCTGATAGCCTTCGCCTTCGCCTTCGGCATAGCCGAACAGCATCGTCTGTTGCATCATGGGTACAGTCACGTTGCCGCCATCCAGCAGGTAAAAAGGCTGATCTGTCGTTTCCGATTCAAGGAATTTGTACTTCCAGGCAGCCTTGAAATAGACGGCATTTGTCAGTACGAGCCTCGTATCCGTGGTGATATCGCTGGGAGCGATGAGGTCACTGATGCGTTCTTTTGTCTGCTCGCTGATCCAGTCGTTGATGGTTTCGCGCGATTCCTCCGGATCACCAAAGTTCACTATACGCAATCCGGCCCCGTAGTTTTCCGCCAGTGTATCGAGGAAGGCTGTTTTAAATTGGTAATCCTTCTGCCCCCAGACGGCATTTGCCACGTGCAGCCGAAAGGCTTCGTCTTCTCCCTTGCCACGACTGGCAAGCTCCCCCTCCAGCCAGTTAAAGGCGGGGTGTAGCCCTTCCTGGGGCAGGGTAAAGTGGAGGGTGTCCGCCATCTGCTCGGCGGTCGTACCGGCAGCCCCGGCGTAGGTCATGGCCAGCGCCGCCGAGATGCTATACGGAGAGTAGAACAGATTACCATCCGTCTTCTGAAGCTGCCGGTATAAATCTAAGGCAAAGGCTCCATTACCTTCAGACAGTGCGGCTCGGTCCTCGCTGGCGACCTCCGGCGCTTTCACGCGCGAATGATTCGATTGTAAAGTAGCTCCGGAGGCCGTCATCATCCCGTCCGTTACCCCCGGTGAGCAGGCTGTCGGTATAATAAGAATAGCTATCATCGATACCATGATGATATTTTTCATCTTCATTTCTATCTCCTTACTTTAACGAATTGGCCTATGCCCGCACCGGTAATCGCCAGCCCGAAGAGAGCCGTCAGTATGGTGAAAGCCTTGGCGCGGCTCATGTCCAGCACGGGGCCGCCTTCTATCATAACGACGAAGTCTAAAGCGTAGCCCCATCGAAAAAGGTATGCGGAAATAAGGACAATAAGCACACCGAGCACTATTTCCGTCACCGCTATCTTCCGGATGCTCGCTATTATTTTGCCAAAAGCTCCGAGAATTACGGCTACCACGCCACATGCGAACAATAGGAATGAGGCATACCGTGCGGCGGTAAAGAGAGCCGCGTTTTCGAGAGTTACATTGGTTACCAGCGCGCCGCTTTCATTGAGTATCTTGTCCTCTAATAACGGCGCTACGCCGAAAAACATCCACCATATGATATAGCCGGCAACGAGTACGATAAGAATCCCCAATGCTATCTGTGTTACCGATAACTTCATCTCATTTATCCTATTCTATCGGGCTATTTGCTGTAGTAACTTATGCCGCCATAGGTACCGAACCATAGATTGCCACGGCTATCTTCCATTACACAAAGCATGTTATTGCTGGCCAGACCATCCTCGGAAGTAAAGGTGTGCCAGTCAGTGCCGTCAAAGTTGCTAACGCCTTTATCGGTAATCGCCCAGATGTTTCCATCCCTGTCTTCAATCAACTCCGATACCTGGTAGCTGGCCAGACCGTCTTCAGGGGTAAAGGTTTCCCATTTATAACCATCAAATCTGTGCAGTCCGCCGCTACTGGTGTAGAAAGTGGCCATCCACAGGTTACCCTTGCTGTCTAATAAAGTTCCGCCGAGCCAGGGCATAAAGGGCAACTCGTCCGGCAGGGTCTGTATATCAGTGCCATTGAAATGCATGACACCCTTATCTTCGGTTACAAACCAGACATCATCACCACTGCTAGGAAGGACTTTGTGGATGCTGCCCGCAGTGGAGAAACTCTGCCAGTTTGTGCCGTCGTAACGATCGATGCCACTACCGGCAAACCAGATACCCTGACTATCTTGAGCGATATCTTTGACGAGGTTACTACTCAGCCCGTCATGGATGGTAAAGGTCTTCCAGCTATCTCCATCAAAGCGGCTAACACTCCAGCCATCAGTACCAACCCAAATATTGCCGGAGTTGTCCTGAAACAAGGCGGTTACCCTGCCTTCCGCCAGGAAAGCTTCGATTGTTATCACTTGCCATTCAGTACCGTCGTAAAGGCTGACGCCATCTTCTCCCATTACCCAGATATTACCCCGACTATCGGCAATTATGGATAAATATTCCCCGGCTTGTACCTCATCCGGTCCGAAGACCTCCCAGCCGGCACTGTCATAGCTGCTTACCGAACCGTCCCTCGTGCCAAACCAGATGGCGTGCTTGTTATCTTCCACCAGCGCAGTAACGGTGTTGTCGGGCAGGCCATCATCAGTTACGAATGCTTGCCACTTCTTGCCATCATAGCGGACAACACCATCTTCGACGGAGCCGAACCAGAGGTTGCCTTTGTCATCCCTAGCTACCGTCCTGACCGTGCCCTTAATCGTCTCGCCGTCATCGGCAAAATCCTGCCACTGACCACCTTCATAACGGCTGAGCCCACTCTCGGTAACAGCACAGAGCTTATTATCCTTGTCTATAAAGAGCAGCTTGACATGGTTTTCCGGCAGACCGTCTTCAGTAGTAAAATTGCGCCACTCGGAACCGTCGTAGCGAACGACAACTTCGGAATAGGCAGTAACCCAGATATTGCCTTCCTGGTCCTGGGCGATGTTCTGCACATAAGCCTTCGGAATCTTGTTGCTGATGGTGAAAGACTCCCAGTTGTTGCCGTCGAACCGGGTTACATCACCGAAGGCACTGCCGAACCACAGGTTGCCTTCGTTATCTTCGAAGAAAGCGCTGACTCCGCCATGCCCCATGCCGTCATCTTCGGTAAAATACTTCCAGCCGCTGCCGTCATAACGTGTCGCTCCTTCATGACGATTACCGAACCAGACATTACCTAGACTATCCGTAAAAATGACATCCACGGCACCCAGTTCATCCCTAGTGAACTTTTGCCACCCGGCGCCGTCATAACGGCTCACGCCTCCGAAGGCTGATACCCACACATTGCCATCATTATCGACGGCGATGGTGATGACATCGTTATTTACCAGACCGTCTTTCGTAGTGAAGGTCTGCCAGCTTGCGCCGTCGAAGCGGCTTATACCGTCCACATTGCTGGTCACCCAGATATTGCCCTGCCCGTCCCGGATAATTTCCCTCAAAGTATTGCTGGCCAGCCCGTCCAGCGTGGTATATCTTCGGTAAGTACCGTCCTCTGCGTTCCAATGGACCACTCCTCCCGTGGTAGCCGACCAAACATCGCTGCCATCCACCAGCAGGTCAAGCACCTCGTTGCCACTGGAAAGGGTATGCCATTCTCCCGATGCTGATACCGGAAGCCCGACCGGCGATGAACCAGGCCAAGATGATACAGGCGGTTCTGTCGGTTGGGTTAATCCCTCCTGCGATGTCGCGGGGACTTGAGTACCTGGCTCATCCGGCCCAGCAGGATTGCAGGCTGCCAAACCGACCAGCAGGACTAAAAGTGTCCAGACAATAGCCTTCTTCATCTTAATTTTCTCCTTTAATCCTCGTGCACCTCAGCTATTTTATTTTCAAGCTCAGAGGTATTAATCGTATCACCTTCCAGCGTAATCATCTGACCATCTTCGTAGCCGAGTTTGCCCTGCATGCTCCCGGTGATACGGAAGTATTCAGCACGGCTAAATCCTTCCGGGGTTGAAATATCATCTTGCATCCGGTTCAGAAACAGGGCTACTTCTTCATCCAAGTTAAATACCGGCTCATCCTCGACCCACATCCCCATATCTCCGACTCGTCCACCACGTACCATGATTGCAATGTAAGGGGATATGGATTGCCCGTAAAGACAACTCTCGACTTTGATAACTACGTCGGTAATTATATTCCATGGTTCAGCCACCCCGATGGTTGCATCCTCTGGTTTTCCATCGACTTTCCGCGAGGGGAAAATATCGACCACTTTGCCAATGACTATCGCGTCTGACTTTTCAATGAGGTCATCCAATGTAAGCCTTATCATTAACGCACTGACAGACATACCGCTTTCGCCAGGTTTTGGCTCCATTTTCGTTGTGGTAATCCCATGGTTGCCAAGGTATGGTTCTCTAATTACCTCCACCGTGCATGTCACCGTCCCGTAGTCCTTTCCGTTAATTATCAAGCCGATTTCTAAGGGATATTCCCCCAGCGTAACGTCCGAGGCTATCTTTATGACCAGTATCCCGCCCAGCGTGCCGGGCAGCCCTACTCCCCTCCCGGCATCAGCAAGCTCCAGCCCATCCTGCACACCTGTAGAATATAGCTCAAGCTTGCTATCAAAAATACCGCCTTCCTTCGTGACACGGATAATATTGTTCCGGGCTTCGCCGGAAGGTGTTTCAATATAGTCCCGGTAGCTGACGTTTATAGTATCGCTTCCGCTGCCCAAGGATACTTCCACGGATTCTACCGGCGGCCAGGGATTTTCAACTCCTCCCTGATGGACATTCGCACGATAAGTACCGCCACCGGGTGTGGGTACGAAATCATCCGGGGCCTCCTGCTCTGCCTGTAGTATGCCCAAGTCCTGAACTGGTATCAAAGTGTGGGTCTCGCCTTCCTCGCATGCGGTGGCTAGAAATGATATAGCAGTCACTATAGCAATAATACTTAATAGTTTTTTCATGTTGCCTCCATCGGTATGGCTTCTTCCTTCCCCATACCGATCGCCGCCAGTATTAAAAGTATGGAAGCAAGCAGGAAATATAATCCCACGCTGAATATACTGAGAAGACTAGCTATAAGCATGAGCAGTGCACTAGCCCAGAGTAATGCTAATTTCAGATGGGGATGTCTCCTAATAACCGAGATCGCTAGCAACCCCAATAGTCCCATCACAGCTATTGCGGATAAGATAGGCAAGGCGTCACCCGCTGTTCCCGCCTCGACCATACTCATCATCTCCATCTTAACCTGCCCACCACCAACGGGCGGCGTAGCGCCTCGCCCAACAATAGGCAACAACACCATGACAGGTGCCAGCAGTCCCCAGACTCCTCCTACTATTCCTAATGGTTTGGCTATTTTATTCAAGGTTTTCATTTTTCACCTCCTGTTTAACGGAGTCAGCTAGGTCGGCTGCCTCTGCCCAGTGCAAACGCGAGATAAAGAAGCAGACCCAGTGGGAACATGAACACTATCAGCAATACAAATATCAAAGCAGCTGAGTCCGATATTCCCCTTTTCCGAGCATCACGAAATATAAAATATGCCACCAGAGCAACGATAATCAATATCGAGGAAAAGATCAGAATTTCATATGTGCCAACATGTCCCAAGTGCTTCTATCTCCTTCCGATTATGAGATTCAATCTATAGTGGTCACGCGGGACACTTCTTCTGTATTCCGAGCGATTTCACACAGCCGCTCATAGGTCTCCTTGAGCGGGGAGGGCAGATCCGGGTAGGCCATGTAAAACGGGTAGCTGCTGGGGCTGAGGTAGTTATGTGCCCGGACTATCTTCCCAATGTTCTCATATCTGACTACGAACATCATGGACATGAGATCTTCGCCATCGGCGGACCCACGAGGGTAGTCGTAGTCTTCCTTATAGCTATCGACGTTCCCAACCACGAATTCCAATAAACTGTCGAGTTCCTTACCCTTGAGATGGCCCTTCTTCCATACCCTGACCGCTCCCGTAGCATCTGTCCCCTTCACTCCGCTCGTCTCGACATTGATAACCGTGCCGTCCTCATAAATGCCTAGCCAGCTCTCCGTTCCGGCAGGAGGCACCTTGACCTCCAGGTCGATAATAGGCGTTTCTTCCGGCAGGCCCACCTGCGCTGGCTGGTTGAGCAGCATCCATATGCCACCCCCGATCACTACCAATCCCAAAACCAGCAATCCTATATAAAGCTTAAGCTTACCCGTCATTATTGACTCCTTAAATACTTAATCACTTATGCCTCGTATATTCGTCGAGATAGTAGCCTCTACCGGCACCATCACCCACTCTTCACCGGTAGTGAGAGGGTATTTTTCACGTTCCGCATCGCCATCGTAATCTATGCGCTCGGTGTAAGGGTATGACTTGCTGAAAGTAAAATTGACGGCCTCGCTGCGGTCGGTGCGGTTCCAAAGCGTCAGATTAATCGGGCCGGGAGCATCCGATACCATCTTCACCGGAACACTGAACCGTTCTACAATAAGGCTTTCGTAAGCCTTCACCGGCCCAACATATTGCTCCCACGTCACTGAATTGACAGGTTCAACATCAGATTTCGGCATCAATCGGAGGATTTCAAGGGGCGCACTTGTTTTCCAGATAATATTAGCCGTATACCTTGGATCAGGGACATCATCTTTTTCCAGGTTCGGGATGCTAAGCTTGAGCATCTTCCCATACTCGGTATCCACGATTGCCTGAGTAAAATTCTCAGTCAAATGGTCTGGATCTTTATACACCTGGCTATAAAGTTCCTCATAGGGTTCTCCTGAGACGGTGCCGAGCGGCAGGTAAAGCTCAACATTTTTCAGATCTTTCGGCGATTGTATGGCAACCTGGTAGTAGTAGCTAAAATGCGGCATGGCGCTGTAGCCGCACCAACTTGTCATCATTACCAGAACAATAAAAGCCGCGAGTGAACCTAAGCTTCGCATACGATTCTTGACCATTGGCGCCAGGGCACCGACCAGCAAGATACCGAACCCGCCGACGATGAAGGCAGTGATATAAGGCAAGGGATACAACAGGTTCGGGCTGTCAAAGCCCCACCATATTGCCGACATGGCAAATGTATAGCCGATAAAGAGCAGGAAACCATAGAGAATCCCCCGCCGCCAGGTAGTAAAATAGCCGAAGGCAAAAGCCAGCAGCGGCAGCAATACGAAAAAGAGGCTATGTACGCCGGCGGTTAGGAAAGCATTAATAAAACCGGCTACCAATGCTATTAAAGACAATAGTATCTTTTTCATTTTACCTGTCATCATCCATTACCTCTCAAGCCAGCTTCCCGAACCGGGAGCTACCTGCATCATCGACTCGGCGATAAGCAACTGCTCACGGGTGGGCACCTGGTCGCTGACGATAGCATAATGAATGTCGTAGGACCACCAGTCAACGCGGCCTGTTCCAATGATACCGAGCTTTTTATGGATGGTAATCTTTTCCCCCTTCATGTCGTGCGGGGGTTCAGTGACTCCTGGCTCTGGAATCAACATCACATCGAACGTGTCATAATGCACCGTAACACCCAATGGTTCGTCAGAGGTGAGCGTTAGACCTAAAAACGGTGGCTCGGTGCTTTCTGGCAGGAAAACGGGGAGCATAATTTCGACAGGAAATTCTACGGCTTTCCGCGCTTCTTCCAGCGTCACCATACCGGATGGTAAGGGCGGGGGCTCTTCGAATCTCAGTTTGATGCCGATCGACTCTTTGTCCGATTTTTTATCACCGTCGGTCGAATAGCTGTAGTAAATTTCAAAGGTCAGTCGGTAATAAGCGTGTTCCGTAATCGCCATGCCCATCGAGGGCGGATAAGGTTCACCTTCTGCTGGCGGCGTCCAGCGTGGCCAGGAGGGCGAAGTTGCGGTTGGGCTTACCTCAACTTGGGCTTGCACCTCAATGCTTTCACCGGGAGCCAAGTTTAATGTATCCGGGTCAATACGCACGCTTACCCCCGGCAATTTCGTCTCTACCTGTGAGACTGATATGTCCAGCGGCTTGAGAGCCTGCGAAGTTAAGCCAATGGTTAGGGTTCCTGTTTCTCCCTGGGGAATAACAGCGCTTTCTTCGGGCCGTATTTCCGCCGTGAGCATATCTTCCGGCGGGGGAACTACGGATTCCGCGATCTTGGCTAATTCTTCGGCGGAAACGCCTTTCTCTGCCGACAGTACCAGCTTGCGCCCAGGCCTAACAATCCAAGAGAGGTTATTATGGGTATCCTTATTTTCCAGCATGCCGTAGCCATCGCCAATCTGGACGCGCTCCGCCCAGGGCATCTTCAGACCGCCCACATCATGCCAATAGATGGTCAGACGCATTTCTTCGTTGTACTTACCATCTTCCTGAACCGGTTCTTTATCAGAGATGAGCATGACCACTATCCACTCTGTGTAGCTCCCGGTATCTTTTAAAAATACTCCGCGAACTTCATAGCCTTCGGGTAGATATGACGGCGCGTGAACGGGGACTCCGATGACCTGGCTCACTTCCTCAAGTGTCATCTTCTGGAAACCCTCAAGTTCAAGATTGCCTGATGTCCCGTCTGAAAGGCCGGGACTGAGGCTCGGGGTAGGCTGAGGCACGGGTGACGGTTCCTGACCACCTGAACGACAGCCACTGCTGAATAACAGGATTAATGCCATAATCAGAATGCTTAAAACGATCAGCTTTTTCATTTCGCACCTCCCGCCTCATGTTTCATTGGTGCTTTTCCTCTTAGTAGATAATAAAGGCCGAAACCAATAGGGAATGTGGCTATAGAGACTACTATCCAGACCATCGTCTCCAGCCAGGAATAGCCCCTTTTCCTGGTGTCCCTGCCAACCTGTAAGAATTACTGCTGAGGCAAGAATAATCCAGTTTATTGTTTGAACGACAGGAACGCTTATCTTACCAGCCATAAACCATAAAGTGACGTAGCCTGCAATAAACAGTATAAAGACTGCTGCGGGTATAGCCAGTCTCTTCATAAGTCTTTTTTACCCCCATTTTTATAACGCAGTAAATCTATTCAAGTTGTATTTCAAATTCCCAGGGGCCTTCCCAGTCAGGCCTGATTTCCGGTATTACAAAGGTTATCTCTTTTGCATCTACCGGCACCGGGTCGAGATAGTTATCATCATCCTGTGATGCTCCCCATCTAAACTCAATCCCGTTATCCAAAAAATGACTGCTTGGAGCCCTGGCTTCTTTAACCGCGCCATCTATCACATATTGAGCGCTCAGGGGAACGTGACCTAACCACTCCGGGTTGTTGTAACCGGATACCGGATTATTGGTCGAAGTCATGGTTGCATAGAAAGTAGCTCCCATTTCGCTGATCTCAACCCTTTCCAGGGTAATAGTCACATCAACCAGCTTCGTTTCACCGTTAAGGGTAGTTATGGGCAAGCCGGTTATTGTGTTAGACTGGTTCACCTCGATGGTCTTTTGCATTGCTCCCTGGGGATATTGAATGAGAAATGCCCTCTTCCTAACCCCTGAAGTAGTTCCATCCTCGGATGATTCCGGACGATAATTGTAACTGGACTCATAATAATACCAACCTGGCGAAACCTGATTATCATCTTTATCCTTCTGGTCCCAGGTCAGGCTATAAGTTATCTCATCGCCCTTAGCCAGTGTTTCTTTACCGGTGCCGGCAGGGAAAGTCTTTACTGGCGTTGACTCGCCGGATTCCGTGTCCGGTAAAGCCAAACCCGGCGGCACAGCCGGGCCGGAGAACACCCCGGCTTTAGTCAGGTTAACAATCGGTGGAAGCTGGCTGAGAATAACCGGTTCTACCTCTCCCTGAGAAGCGTTGGTGAATACGAGTTCCATTTGAACCTGTTCTCCCGGCATGTAAACCAACTTGGATGGAACAAGGTCTATTTGTACCGAATAGACATTTTCTCTCCCAGTCGGCGGTATGGCCCCCGAAATGCCGGCTCTGTCAGGGGGTGGAGTGGGTGCTGGAACGACAACAGGTGGTGCCTCGTTAGCAGTTGAGGTTTCCGGTAAGGGAGAAGCTTTTTCCTCTGCGCAAGAGACGAATACTAGCACCGAAGTTGCTAGTAAAATTCCTATTACTAATTTTGTTACTCTCATATTATTATTTCCTCCGTGCTACTCCAGCGGTACCCTGAACTCCCAGAGGCCTTCCCAGTCGTTAAGCTGAGTAATGATAAAGATAAGCTCTTGGGCGTCGCTCGGAACAGGGTCAAGCTTGCCAGGCCCTCCTCCCCAAATCAGTTTTATGCCATCGCCCTTAGTATTGAAGCCAGCCGTTCCGACATATTTGGTTATGCCGCCGACAGAGTATTCCGCTTTCGCCATGACAGACATGGTTGGCGGCATTGGAGGCAATCCATGCCCTGTGGGAGGCGCGGTATAGCCCGGCGGGATGAAGAAGAAGTAAAAATTTGAACCGTCTGCCATCAATTCTACGCGTTCTAGTGTCACCGTAACGCCATTCACCGTTTGGGACTGGTTCAGGTCAAAGCTGTTTTCTATGGCTCCCTGTGGATACTGGATCAATACCCGAGAGCCCGGTGTGAAGCTTGTGCTGCTGTTTCCGTAACGGATAGTAATTTCTCCGAAGAGGATATTATACCAGCCTGGCGGCACCTGTTCTCCTGCGAAGTTTTTCTGGTCCCAGGTGTAATCTAAAGAAACCTTCTCCCCCGGCGCCATCACCCGTGACTCTGTTCCCGACGCGGCGGAGAAAAGGGTATCGTTCCAATCCAACCGCGGTGTTACACGTATTTCTGGAGGCCACAGTTCCAGCGTCATCGGATTGGCAGAGGTATTGGTCAATGATAAAGTCACATCAATCGATTCTCCAGGCAGATAGCGAGCCTCTTCAGGAACTACACTCCTCTCAAATGGAGGCGGCGGCGCTGGCATGGGAGGTGGTGGTGTCGGAGTCGGTGTAGGTTCAGTCGGTGATGGAGGTATGGTTATCACGGGCGGTGGTAAGGTGGGAGCTGGAGGCGGTGAGCTCATTCCCCCGAAGAAACCTCCATACTGCCAGATGACGATAGCAACGACCAAAATCACAACTGCTGTCGCAGCCGTCGCTACACGGCCGAGCGTGAAGGCTGACCAGAATCCTTTCCGACCTTCTTTGGTTTCCAGCCTGTTTCTTACCTTCTTCCATGCCCGAGACGGTGGAGAGACTTCATCAGCCATTGACTTCAGCGCATCGCATAGACTAGCTTGTACTGCCGATAAAGCTTCAAGCTCGGCTTGACACTGCGGACAGCCGGGCAGATGTGCCTGTATATACGCCTTCTCTTCCGGCGCAACTTCGCCGTCAAGATAGGCAGTTAAAAGCTCGCATATTTCCTTGCAGTTCATTTCCTCTTCCCTCATGCCTCTGCCTCCCCCGGGTTCATCTGTGTCTTCAAATATTTCAAAGACTGGTTTATTCTTGATTTTACCGTGCCCAGCGGGATCTCCAGCGCCTCGGCGATCTCCTGGTAGGACAGGTCGTTAAAGTACCTCAGCACCAGAATCGAACGGTGCCTAGTATCCAGAGCATCCATGGCTTTTAGTAGCCTCTCGTATTCCACTTTATTGATCAGCACATCCTCTGGCTGATGAGCATGCTTCATTTCTGGTAAATCAATCCCCTTTTCTTCCAGCGATACGGGGACAGAACTCTTTTTCGACTTCTTCCTGGAGCACTGGTTGACGGTGATGCGGTGCAGCCAGGTGGTGAGCTTGCCTCTACTAGGGTCATAGGTGTGCCGCGACCTCCACACGGAAATAAATACTTCCTGTAAAATGTCCTCGGATGTCTCTTTATTGCCGGTAATGAGGTAAGCTGTCCTGTAGACCAGCTTTTCATACTGGTGATACAGCGTTTCAAAAGCACTCACATCACCTTGCTGCCATTGCTCGATCATTCAAACCCCTGTGTTAGTATTATAGTCATTTTGTCACTAAAAGGTTCTTTTTAGCTTTAAAAAGAAGGAATTCCCATTTAGTTGTTTGTTAAGATTCTAGCTGACGAAGATTAAAAGAAGATGAATAGCCGATGAATTATTAATGAATTGTATCAATAAATATAAACATAATTTGAATCACAGGGTGATTGGTATAATATATACGAATGAAGGAATACTAAATTTAGTCGGTAATCGGTTATTCTGGCATATTAATCAAATATTCATTTATAGTTCATCATGTATTCATTTATTTGTGCTAGATTCTTGATAGATAAATGTTTATTAGAAAAACAAGGCGATTTTATTCTATGTCCGGGTAGGAGCGAGTCATGAGAATACTGGTAATCGAAGACGACCAGAAACTTTCCGATATCATTCAGCGGGGACTGTCCGAGGTCGGCTATGCAGTTGACGCCGCCTATGACGGTGAGGAAGGTAGGGATATGGCGGAGATGGTTCCCTATGACCTGATAATTCTGGATATCATCCTGCCGAAAAAGGATGGCATAGAGGTTTGTCTGGAGTTGCGCCGGAAACAAATTAAATCACGCATCATAATGCTCACCAGCCGGGACACCGTCAGCGATAGGATTAAGGGTCTGGATAGCGGTGCCGACGATTATCTGGTAAAGCCATTTGCCTTCGATGAGTTGCTGGCAAGATTAAGGGCGTTGCTACGCAGGGAAATCAGCGATGGTTCCCATGTACTGCAAGTGGGTGAGCTGAGTATGGATACATTGACCAGGGAGGTGAAGCGCGGGGATAAAGATATCAAGCTTACGGGCAAGGAATACTCCCTGCTGGAGTATCTCCTGCGTAATCCTAATATTGTTGTTACCCGAAGAATGCTTGAAGACCATGTTTGGGATTTCTCGCTAGAGAGCGAGTCTAACCTGATAGATGTTTATATCCGCCGGTTGCGACAGAAAATCGATAAGGAAAACGAAGATAGCCTTATTGAGACAATTCGTGGTGTGGGCTATCGCTTGAAAGAATAATGAAATTATCTTTGACAATCAAGTCTAAATTAACCCTCTGGTATCTGCTGGTTACCGCCGTTCTTATAGCGCTATTCAGCTTAGCAGCCTATTTTTTACTAGCACAGGGGCTTTACGGAAAGACTGTCAATCCCTGGGATATAAGGGTCGTTCAGTTATCAGACTCAGAGAGTGGAAATAAGATAATAACCGGAATTTCGGATATCGGTCAGCAGGACTGGGGAACCCGGGAATACGGCCCGGTCATTGCTAGAAGATACAGCAAGAACGAACTCCTTGAATCCGTATCCGAAGAAGGCAAGGTAATTGTTGGAAATGTCGTCATAGACCGTGCAGCCCTGGAAACCCTGGACATTTCAGGAGCAGACAGCATCTGGTTTTATACCTACCTCACCGGAGATGAAGCCAGTATAGTTGTAGTTGCCCGTTCTGAAGATGATGTAGCCGCCATATTGGGGGCATTTCGTCAGGTGCTCTTTATTATCATACCGCTGGCGCTGGTAATAGCCGGTGTCTTCGGATATTTCCTCGTAAAGCGTTCGCTACGTCCGGTGCAGGCTATTACGCGAACGGCAAAAGAAATAGAAGAGAAGAACCTGGATAAGAGACTGGATGTTACCGGTAAAGATGAACTCGGGCAGCTGTCCTTGACGCTCAACCACATGCTGGCCCGGCTGGAAGATGCCTTTAACCGGGAAAGACAGTTTACTGCGGATGCTTCTCACGAACTCCGTACACCTCTGGCGGTTATTCAGGGAGAGGCCTCCCTGGCGTTGAACAAGGAGCGTAATACCGCGGAATATCAGAAGTCACTGGAGAATATTTATCAGGAAACGGAACGAATGTCTTCGATCTTGAAAAGGTTACTGTTTTTAGCCCGGAATGAGGGCAACAAACAGATGGAATTCGAGAGGATAAATGTCAAAGAGCTTCTTGATGAGCTGGCATCTGAAGTCGAGGTTATCTGCGAAGAAAAGTCCATTCGCTGCCAATTACACGCCCGAGAAGACCTGTTTGTGAAAGGGGATAAGATAAGCCTGCGCGAGTTGTTCTTCAACCTCATTGATAATGCTGTCCGTTACACCCCGCAGGGGGGAGAAATAGTGATAACCCTCAGCAAGAATAGTAAGGATGCCTGCGTAGCCGTAAAAGATACCGGAGCCGGCATATCGGAGGAGCACCTCAAGTATATATTCAAGCGGTTTTATCGCGTGGATAAGGCTCGCTCGCGTAGCGAAGGGGGCGCCGGTCTCGGCCTAGCCATATGCCAGAGGATCACCGAGTTTCACAATGGCACAATCAAGGTAGAAAGTAAAGTCAGAGAGGGAAGCACGTTTACAGTTTGTCTACCTATCACCCGTTGAGTTATTCAGGATTGATAATCTAAGATTATCTAGTAAGGGCTTGACATCCGTACACATTTGGTATACGATAGAACACAAATAGTGTACAGGAACAGTTGACAAATGTTAGAACATCTCATTACTTCTCAAGCCAAACGCCGGCTGCTTAAACTTTTCATTACCAATCCAGAGAGTGATTTCTATACCAGAGAAATCGCCAAGCTTACCGGGGAATCTCCCAACGGAGTCCGGAGAGAATTAGCCCACCTAGAGAAAGCTGGCCTGGTTAAGTCACGTCGCGAAGGCAACCTGAAATATTATTCCTTGGTTCAAGACTTTCCTTTCTATCCAGAGCTGAAAAAGATTATTTATGCTACAGTCGGATTGGGAGACTATCTTAGCGCCAAGTTCAAGGAACCTCAGCAAATAGAACTCGCTTTTATATATGGTTCCGTTGCAAAAAACGGGGAAACAGCCAAGAGCGATATCGACCTGTTTGTGGTTGGAGAGATCGATGAATCCGAATTGCATAGTCTTGTTTCTCAGGTTGAATCAGATATTAGGCGCAACATCAACTATGTTTTGATGTCCAGAGATGAATTTCAGAAAAGGCTCTCCGAAGGAGAATCCTTTGTTAAGCGTGTGATGAAAGAAGATAAAATAATACTGAAGGGCAATCCGGATGTCTATAGAAGAGTTAATTAGCGCAGGCAACATTCATCCGTTTAAAGCCACTCATGAAGAGATAGATAAGGCGATGGCGATCGCCGAGCGCGACCTCAAGCTTGCCGAGAACATTGTGGACGAAAGTCTGGATTGGTCGTACTCTATTGCTTACAATGCCGTTCTCCAGGCATGTCGTGCCTATATGTTTCACAGAGGATATAGACCTGCGGCAACTGAATCTCATAAAACATCTATCGAATTCATGAAACTATCTGTCGACGCACCTATTAAAACCACAGTTGAATACTTTGACCGGGTACGGAAAAAACGCCATCGCACTGTCTATGATGAGGTAGGCTTGGTGACTGAAAAGGAGGCGAAGCAGCTTCTGAGTAAAGCGAGGGAATTCTTGGACTATATTTCCGAGAAGCTATCAGAGGAATAGCTGAGAATGAAGCCGTTTGTTATATAAATATTGTAATACTTTCTATATCACGGAAACTATTGCAGTCAAAATATAACTGAACTTAAAACAACTGTCATTCATGTTCATTTTTTACGATACTTCGATTTGGTGATTGAGTTTATCCGCCCTTCCCGTCTTTTCCTAGCCTACAGTATATTGCCATTATCCGTTGTGAAAAAGAACACAAATTGTATTCAGGAGATGCTGGCATAATTACTCGCTTGTTTCAGCATTCGCTGAAATCCCCAGAATCCCTGAAACACTCTTGAGGTTTGGCCTTATATAAATCCTTTTATACTTGACGGCTACCAGATAGTGTTATAGGCTTAAATTGAAAGCCCTGAGAGCTTGCCGGTGAAAACTGGCTCTCAGGGCTATATGTTTTTACTGGCGGCTCTCGGGCCGACAAAAGGGGTGAGCAACCTGAGCTCATGAGGTTCAGGCTTACCCCTTTTCCTTTTGGGCTGGGTTGCATCGCCCTCCTGTCCGGCCGCGACCGGGCAGGAACACTAAACAGGAGGTGTTTCGATGGGTAAGTATTCAAGCTGGGCCGAGCTGGAGCGAAATGTTCCTATTTCCTACCGGGAAGGCGCCACGCCGGAGGCGTTCCGCAGCGGGATGCAGGGAATCGCCCCTCCGGGGATGGCAGTCAAGGAAGGCCGCGTCAGCGCCTACCGTGAAGGTGTGGACGGCAAGGCTGAACTCGTTGTCGAGCGCTACCGCCGCGCCATGTTCGAATAGCGCTGTCCCGGCTTGATGCCATTTATGGCCCTTTACTGTTCCGGCTGCTATCGCGGTAGCAGCTGGAACAGTATTATCACTCCAGTCCAAAAGATGGCGTCAGCTGAAAGGTCATGAATCTTGAGGAGGTAACCACATGTTCACAGCACAGCAGGTAACCGGACCATTGGCGCCGGGGCAGTATAGCCCCTCGCAGGTAAGCGCCCCCTCGGCCTACTACCCGGCGCAGACGGACGAGATGAGCGGGATGTTCTCCATGATGATGCCCATGATCATGATGATTATGATGTTCGCCATCATAACGCCGATGCTCAAGGGCGTCACTGCAACCGCGAAGGAATAGCAAACCCATAAATAATCTGAGGAGGAAATACAATGTACGGAACGCAGCAGTTTGCGGGCCAGCAGGTTAGGCCCCAGCAGTACCAGTACGGGACGGTCTCCGGCTACTACCCGCTTCAGACCGACCAGATGTCGAGCATGTTCAGCATGATGATGCCTATGATCATGATGATCATGATGATGGCAATCATTATGCCCATGATGAAAGGCGTCACCGGCTCCGTGAAGTCATAGGGGGAGGTAAATCTATAGAGGAGGTTAAACGATGCAGAAGATATTTCCACAGCAGTATACCGGCTATCCCGGTCAGCGGCCTCCCAAGGGCTGGGTGCCTCCCCTGGGTCAGTATCTTACTTTGCTCGGTGCCTACGACAACGAGTCCGGTTACTGGGTAGGTCTACCCCTTCAGGCGCTTTCCGAGCAGCTGGTCCTGGCGGAGAAGCAGCACGCCCTTGACAGGATAGACCCCAGGAACGGGCAGGTAAGCGTCACCGTGCCCATCGGGACGGCGGTCGGTGCCCAGATAACCGGTGAGATCGAGGTGCCCGAGGACGAGATATGGTTCCTGAGGAACCACGAAATCCACGTCCACCAGCAGGCGGCACTCACCGCCGGCGACCTCATCTGCAACTTCCGGGTATCCCGGTTCCCGACAACCGATGATATTGCCAAGCTGTTCTACAGCACCAACGACCGGCTTACCGCCACCCAGGCATTGATTGCCGCGGGCAGCGTCTACGACCACGACCAGGTGCTGGTAGGCGCCTACTGGGACGGCACCGATGAGGTTAAGGTCTACCGCGAGGTAGTCAGGGACTTCGCCGACCCGGACGAGCTGGGCAACGCCCTGAGGCTCATCGGAGGTGATAAGCTCACCCTGGTAGTAACCGGGGAAACAGCGGCCATTGCCGGAGGTGCAGTTACTGTCGACCTTACAGTATGGGGGCTTAGAGGCAAGAGACTGGTGGAATAGGCATAGGGAGGTGAAATATGCCCTATGCTTTCGTACCGCCGGGATATAGGGCTGTCCTATTAGGGCAGGCTCAAACCATTGAAGATCTGGGCACCTTCACCCCGCTTGAGGAAGGCGCGGCCGAAGGTGCCCTGGTATTAGTACGCCTTGATTTTGCCGAGCCGGTCCCTGAAGAAATACTGAACAACCTGGAACAGGCAATCCGCGATGCCGGTATCGAGCCATGGCCTGGTAGCGAATACTACGTATATGCCGATGTTGGCTCCAAGTCGGTGTATCTCGTCTGGCAGAAGGGCTTTGCCTGGCTACCCATAATCATCGGTCTGCTGGCCACCGTAGTACTGCCCCCACTTCTGACTGCCGGCATCTGGCTTATTCTGCCGGATTCTCTCAAGGCTTTCATATCAAACCTGATAAACCTGGGGATGATGCTGCTGATAATGTGGCTCATGATGAGCATAATTAAGCCGCTGATGGCCTCGGAGAAACCCAAGCAGATCGAGGAGGCAAAGACATGAACGAGTATCAGCCTCAGCAATACTACGGCTATTACCCGGCAGAGTACCAGCCCCAGTTCTGGCAGTCGATTTTTACCGGGCTTATCGGCATCGCTATTCTGGTGGCCATGGGTGCCTGGGCGCTTTCCCTGGTCAGGAAGGCCGTCAAGGGAGAGGAGGTCGAGTTTCCGCTATGACGACAGAGATTACAGTAATGGGAGAGCTGGGAGACATTTTCTGGGACCTGCCTCCCTGGATAGTATATTCTCCCGGCTACGATGTGGGCTGCAGCATCTATGTTGCCAATCCGACGGAAGTGGAGAAGGAGTATGCCCTCATGGCCAGGCTTTCCTCGAATGAGACGGTTATCAGTGAGGAGGCCTTACCGGTGTTTGGATACACCTGGTTCAAAGTGGCGCCTGGTGACTTCGTACGCCTCTACGGGGCATTCCGCTTCGAAGAGACCAATGCGGACCTGGCGGTGCTGCTGGTGGAAAGAGAGACCGAGGAGGTCACCGACTCGATATCCACCCTGCTGGTAGCACCGTCGACATCTGCGCTACCACCCACCTGGCCGGGAACACCAGGGACGTCGACAGGCTTCGACTGGAGTTCGATGCTCATGATGATGGTCCCGGTTATCATGCTGGGGATGGTAGCCCCTGCCTTGCAGCCCGAGAAGAAAAAGAAAGAAGAGCCAGCGGTTATATCTGTTGGTGGAGAGAGAAAGCTACTTCCGCCCGGGAGGGAAGACTGATGCCCGGCGAGTTCTATATCGAGGGCAAAAAAGAAAAGCTGGATATCAGCGACTTGCTTTCTGAAATTGGTGAACTGAAGGAACAAATCGCTGCTATCAAGGACCATGCCGAAAACCTCTCTGGCGAGGACCCAGTATCAGGATCCGTTACCGGCAACTGGAACTCGGGAACAGCGACCAGCGGGGAAACCGGCGCTGATGTCGTAATCATCGAGGCTAATGATAGCAAAAAGAAGCTTCACTCGCTGCTTTTAAACATAAGCGCCTTCCAGGCAGGAGCGAAGATAACGGTCAAGATGTTCATGGAGATAAACGGCACTGAGCGTAAGGTATATGAGCAGGAATTCAAACAGGGTGATGACCCGGATGGTCTGTGGATCGTCAACGGTACCGTGGGCATCCACGAAGGGTTGAGAGTGGAGGCAGAAAGTGACAAGGCTGCCGATGACGGTGCATCCATGGACTACGACTATATGCTGGAGGCAATGTGATGTCTTTGCTCGTCAAAGGGGCAAACAGCTTCCTGGCGCTGACTGATACCCCAAATGATTATTCCGGTACAGCTCAGCGGCAGGCCAGGGTCAATCTAGCGGAAAATGCCCTAGAATTTGTTGTGGGATCCAAGTTTACCACTACCAAGGTATTCGACGGTGAGACGGCCAGCCCGCCTACCATCTGGCTATCTCCCTTTACTATGATACCTTATTACGACCTGGGATATGGTCAGTACACCCGTCTCTACGGGTATTTGTCCATCGTTCACGATGGTTACATCTACGTCGCCGGTGGTTACGACGGCATCGGGACGACTACCGACCTGCACTTCAGGTTTAACCTGGCCACTGAGAAGTGGGAGAGGCTGGCCAATTTGCCCGGACACTACCGCAACTTCAGCACTGCTTTTCCGGTATCAGGTTATCATGCCGGGAAGATATACTACTACGCTCCTTACGGTCCGACCGATTGGAGAGTCCTTGAATACGACATAGCGAGTGATGCCTGGACATGGGTCGGAGACGCCCCCAATTGCCCCGGCAACGCCGATGAAGCTGTATTATATGGGGCATCGGACGCTTTGTATCTTTATCAGACGGACAGAACTGAGCAAGCCTTCAGCCGGTTCGACAAGATGGACTATGCCACCCACATCTGGACGAGTCTCACTAAGCCGCCGGTAAACCCCTGCCATACTGGCGGACTAATCGGCGACGAGGTCTACATTGTGGAAAGGACCGGTAACCGCAGAACTATGGCTTACAACAAAGTCAGCGACTCCTGGCTCTACACAATACACAACTGCCCGACCTTTCTCGGCGCTCCCGGTTTCTACAACGAAGATCAGGACGCTATCTGGGGAGCCACCTATCCCGGGCCTCCGGCTGTTTACCGGTTCACACCGACGGGTGGCTGGGTCCACCAGTTCACCGCGGCCAGGGATAGCGGTGTTTGGGACTGGATACTCAGACCGGCAGGCAAACAGGGCTTCTTCGCGCTCTATGGAGTCTGCGGCGGCATGGGTGGTTATACCGAGAATGTCGGCGGCGGCGCAATTCACGAGTACACCGGCACCGGTATCTGGGAGCTGCTCACCCAGCATTTTGACGAGGGAGACCTCATGATTATCAACGTGAACAGCGGCGTCCCGGTTAACGTAGAGGCAAACGGAGCGCTGAGATTTATATCGACGGGAATGGACACCGTGTACGTAATTGATACAGCTGACTACTACTTCACTCTGAGCAAAGACTACCGGTTTGATGGGGTAGAGATATATCGGAGCGTGTGGGGGTAGCTGACTATGCCTGGTGAATTCTATATAGAGGGTAAACAGGAAAAAGTTGACCTCACCGAGATAAGGAATATTCTCCTGGAGGTGCAGGCTGGCTTTGCCAGTATGGTCGACTTCTGGAGCGAACCGGTTGAGGAGGTACAGTTTGACAGCACAGTTGCTACCGTCGCATTGCCCGGTCTGACTGTAGGTGGGATACCCTCCACGGCTACTATTTTAAGGGCAGTTGTGATGTTCAAGTTCAGGATGGTTGAAAATACGGATTCGTCCCCCAATAGCCTGAACGGCAGCACGGTGCCTGGAATCAGCCAGGTAATACAGGCTAGAAAGGACACCGGAGACTGGCTTGATGCGATAGGTTTCGTCGACGGCCAATTCAGCCTGGAAGGACAAACCAGGGAAGGTGGCGACGTCTGCATCGGGAGTATAGATATTTCCGGTGTTGTTGACGGAAACGGAAGCTACGAGTTCCGGTGGCTGCTGGCTAAGGCGAATGCTGATTTCCTCAATTTCAACGATGTCCAGGTGGGGATAAGAGTGTGGTACTCACTGGAGAAATGATGGAGTAGCGATATGGACTGGGAATACATAAGGCCGAGCGGAGACAGCTCCGTTTCATTGAGGATATACCCCACCAGCCCCCCGACTCACTATGACAAGGTGAGGGATTCGGACTGGCTGAAGCGCGTCTACCAGGATAGGGCATTCGAAGTGGGTGACCTGTGGACTTTCGATAATCCAACCTACCGTGAGATTACCGAGGTCAAAAAGATTCGTATTCACGTGGTAGGCTACCGGGCCAATCCTCTTGCCTGGAGCAAGTTTGCCGTCCATACCAACGGCAGCCTGTACAAGGGGCCGCAAAATACCTGGGCCGGTTATCAGAGCCCCGGTTCCGAGCATTACACCCTGACCTCGAACCCGATCACCGGAAATCCCTGGACGCTGGCCGAGATGGATGCACTCCTAGCCGGTGTGTATCATTTCGATTCCGGTATTCCTTCCGGCGTGGGTACGACCTACTACTTCGTCTCAGTAATCTACCAGAATGCCTCGGTGCGAACGAGCAAACCTACAGGCTACACGGGTACTGCGGCTACCCTGAACGGATTGGTCACCAACAATGAGGGCGCATTCCTCGATCCGTACCTGGCTTCAAACAGCTGTATAAGAGTCAGATTTCAGTGGGGCGAGACCATAGCCTATGGCAATAATACGTCCTATCAGTATGGGATAACAGGGGCTTTCAGTGCCGGGATATCGGGATTAGACCCGGCGAAAATCTATCATTACCGGGCCATTGTCGAGGTGCGTGCTGACAGCAGGGCCGGAGGCTGGGACGCCTATTATGGCCAGGACATGACTATCCCGTCTGCGGGTTCGGCAGGGCATTCGATTATCGATAAACTCATTGCCGTGGAGGCAATCTGAGAGGAGATAGAGCCATGAGATATTCGATAGTTGCTAAAGGATTAACCCAGGGTCAGCTTGAAGAAGCAGCAAAGAGGGTCGGCGCCAGAAACATCAAATCTACAAAGCTTCTGGGACAGGTCTTCTGCGAGTTGGAGGGGGAACAGGCGGAAAGGCTGGCGCAGATGCCCGGGCTTGCGGTCAAAGCACTGAAAGAGTACCGAGCTGAGCAGGTGATGACCGAGGTATCGGCGGTCGAAACTGTATCCGATGTCTTTTATCTACTCCGCTCATATTTCAGCCCGCCACTTACAGGCACTGGCTTGACTGTGGCCGTTCTAGACAGCGGAATCCACAAAACTCACCAGTCACTAAAGAGCAAGGTGGTCTATGAAGCCAACTTCACCGACTCGCCGTCACCGGATGATGTGTTCGGGCATGGTACCCAGGTGGCCTTTGCTGTCGCCGGAGGAATGCACGGGCCAGGCGAGAAGGCAGGAGTCTCGCCGGGTGCAGCTATTTTCAACATCAAGGTAATTAACGACGAGGGCGTTGGGAGCGACGAGGATATTGTCCTCGGCATTGATAAGGTCTGTGACTTGGCCGAAAACGCCAGAAAGAGTGGCCTCTGGCCTACCGATGACATGTATCCTAATCTGCTTAATCTTAGCCTCGGAGCTGAGGATGATGGCGATGAGGATAACCCGGTAAGGGTAGCCTGTCGCCAGGCGAGCCAGGAATACGGGCTTGATGTCATCGCTGCAGCCGGAAACTTCGGGCCCAAGATGACCACCATCACATTACCTGCCTGCGATCCGGAAGTGATTGCTGTGGGTGCCGTAGAAACAACCGAGGCACTGGTCATCTGGGAGAAATCTTCCAGAGGGCCAACGGTTCAGGGAGCAACCAAGCCCGACTTCGTTCTCTGGGGCACCAGCCTGGAGATGGCCAGCAACAAGAACGACGAAGGATATGTAACCAAGTCGGGCACCAGTTTCGCTGCCCCTTTGCTGTCAGGCCTTACCGGCTTGCTCTGGGAGAGCGGCCGCAGGGCTTATGGCGAAGGGTGGCCGTTTCGATTGATTGAGGTTAGGGAGTTTGCTCCCTACATTTCCACCAAGCCGACGGATGCCCCGGTAAAGAAAGACAACGCTTATGGTTATGGCATGCCGGCCATGGGGACGATGCTGGGACAGATGTCTCCGGCAATTTCACCGGCTGAGGAGACCATGCAAGCCTTCCCGATGGTAATGATGATGAGCATGATAGCCAACCTGGCGGGAGGAATGGTGTGATGAAAACGCTGAATCCGGTACCGAAATTTCTGGCATATGCTTTGTCGCAGGCAGTCAAGCATCCGACTAAACCTGTTACCTATCTCTACTGCCCTGAATGTAAGGTACGTCTTAAGCTTGACGCTAAGGAGTGCCCGGTATGCCAACACAAGGTGGGAAACAGTCCTGAAGTAAGGCAGGAATCACCCATTCCCTGGTGGGGCTCGGTGCTGGTCATCGTGGTGGGGATATCCTGCTGGGTGCTTGGTAGCTGCCTTAATGTGGTCGGATTGGATGAGGCAGGCAGGGCGCTGGTTTATATACCACTGGGATCACTCTTTGGGATGTCATTACCGAGGTAAAAGAATGAGTTTATTGACTAAAGGAATAAATAAGCTCTCCCAGCTTGAGATAGATGCCGACAAAGACTGGCGAGCCAGGGAGATAGCCAACCTGAGGGCCATCGCCACAGGTATGGCGCACGGTGATGTTCTCTTCCGCGGCGCCAGCATTCTGGAGCGGCTCACCGCCGATGCCGGCAAGGGCTACAACTTTCTGAGGAGTCGTGGCCCGGGGTTGTCTCCTGTCTGGCAGGATATCGAGAGTTTGGTGCAATATATGACGGGTGCTCTCAACAGGGCAACAGCCTTTGATTTATCTATTCCTGCGCCAGCGGTAACCCAGCTCACTCAGCAGGCTTCAAGCCCGCCGGGAAGGACGGCGACCGGGGTACTAACTCCACCCGAGCCAGAAATCACGCTCAACACACTAACCGGTCCCGGTGGCGGGGTGGCCTCATCACCATCACTGGATATCCCAGCCCCGGATATCTCCGGGCAAGCAGCGATCGGAGCACCGCTCGGTGGAGCTGTGGCCGATGACGGCGGAGCTCAGACTGATGAAACGACCGAGGCAAACAGTGATACCGCCGACGATATGACTCTCCTGCCGTCAATTCCGGCAGTGAATGACGCCTACTATTTCGGGTATCCATCACTCTGGGACTGGCTTGAACTTAGGGCGGGCACTGCTGGCATCGGTACCTGGGATATCGCCTGGGAGTACTGGAATGGCTCGTGGGTAGCTTTATCTGATGTTATCGACAATACGAGCGGCTTCAGGGTGGACGGGATCAGGCTGGTGACATTTACCAGACTACTGGACTGGGCGCAGACAACGGTTGGCGGCATAGCCGGCCAGTACTGGATAAGGGCAAGGGTATCGGCTTATACCTCAGTTGTTACGCAGCCAAAAGGAACCAGGGCCTTTGCCTGGACCAAGCAATAAGGAGTCTGACTATGGATCCGATAGAAGAAACTCGCTATGAGCAATTGAGAAAGCTGGGTCAGGAATTGCACATTCCCATCTCGGAGACCTTCTGGGAACTCGAAGTGAGGGATAGAAATGGAAAGGTGGTTCAGCGGCTGAAACAGCGGAGCCACAGCTGGGTAAGGAATGCCTACAATCACATGTTCAGCCAGCTTGCCGGCAAGAACGCAAGCAGTGGCTCATTCGGGCCCGGGGCGCTGAGTATCAAGGACACGGCCGGCTCAATAAGGTATGCCTCCGGTCCGATCGGTCAAAGCAACTCCAATCTTGACAGCACGACATACGGTTATCGCGGTCCGGCCGGTGAGGATGACTGGGGCATTCAGGTGGGATCCGGTACCAATCCCGAGAGCTTTGAAGATTATGCGCTCCAGTCCAAGATCGCCAACGGTGTAAATGCAGGGCAGCTAAGCTATATCGAGCAGGACCCACACAGTGTAAGTTATGACCCGGCCACGAGAGTTCTCTCCAATGCAATGGTCAGGTATTTCAATAATAACAGTGGGGGAGACATCGAGGTCAACGAGGTCGGCCTGGTCATGAACCAGCCCCAGGGCGGCAGCATCGTCTACGGGAAGCGTCTTCAGGCACGCGACAAGCTGGCCGCAACGGTAACCGTGCCGGATACCGGACAGCTCAAAGTCACATACACCGTTCAGCTTACCTATCCGGCTTAAGGAGTGAAAGGCATGGCAGATGAAGAGAAACTATACGAAGAGCTGAGAAAACTGGGGCAGAGACTGCACATCCCAGCCCCGGAAGCCTTCTGGGAGATGGAGGTCAGGGACAGTGAAGGGAAAGTTATCCAGTGCTTCAGGCAGAGAAGCCACAGCTGGGTGAGAAACGCCTACAACATGATGTTCTGCTACCTGGCTGGTAAAGACCTCGATAATGGCTCCTTCGGAGCCGGATACCTCAGTTTGAAGGATATCGGCGGCTCCGTGCGATATGGTAACGGGCCTGTCTGCCTGGGGCGAGCTGTATCAACGGATACTACCTCCTGGGGCTACCGCGGCCCGGCGGGTAACGATGACTACGGCATCCTGGTGGGCAGCGGAACGAACCCTGAAGATTTTGAGAGCCATTTTCTGCATTCAAAGATTTCAAACGGTACCGGAGCCGGCCAGCTCACCTACGTGGAGTCGGAAGGTCATGCAATTACCTGGAATCCCGGCACGCTGACCATGAAGAACGAGCTTGCCAGGTTCTTCAACAATAACTCCGGAGGAGATGTAAGCGTCAATGAGGTGGCGCTGACTCTACGAGGCTACCAGCCAGGCAGTAGCGTTCCGTACAACTACATGACGGCCCGCGACCTGCTCACCGCTACAGTAACCGTGCCGGATACGGGGCAGCTCAAGGTGACCTATGCGGTGCAGCTTACATATCCGGCTTAGGAGAAACATATGGCGCAGTATGCCGACATCATCGAAATAGTAGCACCGGCTGAAGCCACCCAGGGCAACCGGGTTGATATTACCGTCCGGGTGAAAAACACCTACTCTTCGGCCATCAGCATTATGGTCGGCGGTGCACTGGAGTACGGCGTAACTCCCTGGCCGGGTATCAGCTTTCCCGATCCAAGTACCAATGTCAATGCAGGCGTCACTCAATCTTTCAGCGGTTACTTCAGCATGCCGGATAAGAAAGTGACCATACATGCTTACAGTTATTACTACGGGGCTGACGGCAGCTGGCATTTTGATGACGAAATGACGAGAGCCATCGACCTGGCTTCGGAAGTCGAGTCTCAGTTCGGCTCTATTGAAATAGTAAGTTATGCAAGGAGGTAGTTGATATGGGCGCGGTTTATTTACCATCACAGTACGGACTTCTGCTAGTGCCGCTGGCAAGTGTCCAGGTGAAGCCGGGAGACAAGCTACGCATAACCTGCCGGTACTCGCATATCGGTAAGGCGGAAAACCAGACGCTATATGCGGCCATCGGCAACTCCGGCTGGGCTGGTTTCGATGAGGTGCTGCACGGGTCCAAGACCATCAGTGTACCCGAGGATGCCAGTTGGAACTACCGCGAGGATTACGTGGATATCTCCATCACCACAGCCATCTCGGCCGGTGTCTATGACATCTATGCCAAAATCGGCGGCACCATACCCGAGGTAATTTCCCCCACTCTTAACGACGTTGTTGAGGTGATGGCGGAGACCCCCGAGTCGGAGTTTGGCGAGATAAGCATTACCGACTACGCGAAGGTGTAAAAGGCATGATCAGTGGTTTGGACGTATTCAGACCCGGAACCGGGTGGCTGGTGCCGCTTCAGGACAAGGTGGCTCTAACGGCCGGCGATGTTCTGAGAGTGAGCATAGCTGTGCCTTACAGGGGACCGGAACATGAGTTTACCCTGTATGGCAGCATCGGGCAAAGGGGACTCTTCGGCTTTGATGAGATACTATCTGCCAAAACATCATTACCCTGTCCCGATTCGCCGGATACGTACACCACGGTGACCGGGGAAGTGGATATTGAGATAGTCGGGGCTGGTATAGTTGGTATCGGCGGCATTTCGGCAGGCAATGATTATGACCTCTACGTGAAGATAGAAGAGAAGCCAGAGGTCATGGCCGAAATAGATGACATCATCGATATTGCTGTCACGGCCATGCCTGATATGACGAGTATGCTCGGGATGATGCTGCCAATCATGATGCTGGGCATGGTAATGCCGATGGTCACCGAAGGGATGGAGGAATAGTGACAAAGACGTATCTGGAACCGGTTGAAGTCGAAAAGCTGGAAGATGCATCCGAGTACCTGCGGGACAGGTTGCTGGTAAGGCTTCTTTTCCGGACGGGCTGCCGCATATCCGAAGCACTGGGCATCTCCGTTGATGACATCGATTTCAATCGGGGCATTGTGACCATTCAGCACCTTAAGGCAAGGGTCAGGCTCTCCTGTCCCGAATGTCATACCCGGCTGAGCAGGACAGCCAGTTTCTGCCCTGGCTGCGGTCAGAAAGTAGAAAAAGCTGTGGCTGAGGAAAAAGAGCACCGGCGCCAGAGGACTCTGCCCTTGGACAGGGATACCTTGACCATGATGAAGGAATACATCGACCGCGGCGGATCGGTATCCCGGAACGGAAGCAAATTGCTGTTCGGAATCAGGCGCCGGCAGGCCAGCCAGATAGTATCTGAGCTGGCGGTGAAAGTCGGTATCGAAGACCTGGCAAACCCGGAGACGGGTAAGATACACGGCGTGAGTCCCCACCGGCTGCGGGACGCCTTCGCCATCATGGCGGTAAAGAAAAACGATACTGGTGATGGAATCAGGCTTCTCCACGAGCATCTGGGTCACCAGAGCATCGTTACCACCATGAAGTACCGGAAGGTCGCCGGTGAGGAGCACAGGGAATGGTATGAAAACCTCTGGGAAGGAGGCAAAGAAGATGGGCAAGTACGCCAGTCACAATGAGTTCGCGGGTAATGCACCGCCGAGCTGGAGAGACGAAACAACCGGCGATGTTTTTCTCAAGGGTATGTCTCGAATCGCACCGCCAGGCATGCAACCGAAGTCCTCACGAGCAAACCGGTTCGAAGAAAGGACAGACAGGGGTGCTTCCACGAGGTGGCATCACAACTACGACATTGCCATGTTCGGGGGTACCGATATACCTTTACCCAGCTCGGAGACAAAGCAGATGACTCTGGAGGAACTATACAGAATTAAGGAGAAGTAGCTGACATGCCGGGACAGACAATCGTAACTATAGGAGACAAGCAGTGGCAATGTACCGTGGCGAATACGCCGCAAGAGCTGGTAACTGGTCTGAGTGGGGTAGAGAGCATTCCACCTCGTACCGGTATGCTCTTCGATATGGGCTGGGGCTATCCTGTTATTGATATTTACACCGACGAGATGCTCTTTCCCCTGGACCTCATTTTCATCAACAGTGCCTACGGCGTTATAGAGGTGCTACGTGATGTTCACCCCGGAGATGAGGCTATTTTTCAGGGAGAGCCGGGCGCCACGTTTTTCCTCGAGGTCAATGCCAGTGAAGCAGAAGGGATTGAGGTTGGTGATGGAGTACTCTTCCGGCCAGGCGAGGAGGTATCGGTATCACCATCCTGGATGACGGGACTAATCGGTCTTATCGGTTTTGTGGCAATGGGTTTCTTCATGGTGATTATTAGCCGGGATATCGTCAAGGAAGCATTCGAAGAACCGGAAGAAAAACCGGTACTGCTGCCTGAAACACATTCCGGTACCTGCTACGCCGATGCTTGGAGGTTCGTAATCAGGGAAGGTGAAGGGGAACTGATACATGGCACGGTTTACAGCGGAAACCGGCGGATCGGGCATGCTTGGGTAGAGACGGCAACCGGCTGGATATGGGAGCCGGAGACCGGTAAATATTTCACCGATCTTGGTTTTAGGGCTACTTTTGCGCCTATTATCGAGAGCCAGTACACAGCCGAAGAAGCTGCCATCATGGCGGCACGTACAAAGCATCTTGGTCCATGGACGGAGCAGGAAAGACGGCGCTATCTGGAAGGCAAATCTCCTTCCGTAATTTCCGAACGCAGGCGGAAGCCTCGACTTAAAGGAGAACTTGATTTTCTGCCGGATAGTCCGGAATTCCTGGCCTACACCATCGATGATATCGGATACCGGGAGAAGATTGACAGCGCCTTCCTGAGCGCTATTGCCCGGGCAAGGGGAGGCTATTGATGATAACCCGGGCAGCTCCACCCCAGGTGCTGACGATGGATGAATATCGCTCCACATGGGAGCCACAAGGCTGGCAGCTTATCATAATCGGCCCGACCTCCACCTGGCGACAGGACTGGGGAGAGTGGGAAGCGATACGGGATATTGTACAGAATGCCCTGGACGAGTGTGAGTACTACACCTGGGGCTATGATGACGGAGGTTTCTATATCCGCGACGTAGGCAAAGGTGTTGCTGTCGCCGATTTCCTACTCGGTCCGCCCAAGCTGAAGCCCGACTATGCCAGGGGTAAGTTTGGCGAAGGGATGAAGATAGCCGCTCTGGCACTGATACGCATGGGATACCCTGTCCGTGTCGAGACGGTGGGAAGAGAGCTCTGGATTATCTTCTTGGAGCAAAAGATAAACGGCCATGCCGAAACCCTGGCGGCTCTCTGGAGACCCAGCGAGCGCCGGCTCGGCACCGTCTTCCATGTTGTCGGATACCGCGGCTCCGCCCTCGAGGACAGGTTTGCGGTAAACCTGCCGAGAAGCTCCATAATCGCCGAGGGCCCAAGCAAACTACATAAACCTATCCGGCGTTTCAATCAGCTCATCCAGCATGAATTTGAAGTAGCTCAACCATCTGGCTGGTATGAAAAGGGTGCCGGGGCGTCTCGAATATTCGCCCGCGACATCTACATGAGAGATATCAGCAGCCCTTACAGCTACAACCTGTGGTCGTTTGATATGGCTCCTGATCGTCATGCTCCCAAAGATGAAGACCACATGTGGGCTGATATCGGGCGATTGTGGTCCTGTGTTACCAAAGTAGAGCACCTGCAGGTCTACCTCCAGATGGTAAAGAGCCCGCCGTTGCTGGAAACTGACGAGAGCTATGGTGTGAGTATGGGTTCCTGGGACATGGGCATCGAGCCGGTTACGCAGAAGGAATACGCCGAATTTGTCCGTGAGAACGCCTCCGTATGGCAGGAAGCGTGGCAGCAGGTCATGGGCGATAACGCCATAATCCGTACCGATGAGAAGTGGGACGGCCTGGTCAAGCACCTTGGCTATAAGTCGGTCTCGATGCAGCATTCGGTCAGGGATACCCTTTCCCGGGCAATTACAACAGATAGAGAGCTGGTCAGGGCTTCTCAGGAGCGGCTAAGAGAAGTGGAGATTGTCCCCGATGACCGTCTGTACCCGGTACCGCTTACCCACTTGAAACTGGCCAGGGAAATAACAAAAAGAGTATTCCCTTATTCGCCACCGGCTGATGTATATGCCGCCAATATTCCACCTGCCAGCGACCGCACAAGAACCGCCGGCCTGTACAGCACGGCAACAAGTGATGTCTACATTGCCATGGAGCAGATGCCCCGGTGCCGAAAGGTTATTGATACCCTGGTACATGAGCTGGCGCATCACCGTCAGTATCGCCGTACCGGTGAGGCCGATGACCTGACACCCATTCACATGGAGGCAATGCAGGCGATAGCCGCTGATGTGGTGAAGATTACGGCTCTGAGCGAGCTCGACTACCTGTTCAAGGAGGTGACATGGTGATATACCGTCCACTTCAAGACCAGATGAACGAATTCATCGGCTTCGGTATGTTTCTCATGTTTATGGGATTTATGACTGGTCTGGCCAGAAGTCTGGTAACCGGTGCGACGGAGCCGGAAAGGAGATATCTGCCCATGACCGAAAGCAGGAAGTCGGGAGTTACGGTTACCTGCCCGATCTGTGGCAAGGTGATAGAGATACCGGAGTATAACTCGATAACCAGGTCTGAGGCGCTCAGCCGGCACATGAAGAAAGAGCACACGTCAAACATCGGGCTTCATCCCCAGGCATTGATGATGGAAGTCGGGGAGTTAATCTCCCGGAAAGACCGCCATCTGGTTGACCCGTTGCCACTGCCGGAATCGGCATTATCGGTTGAGTATCTCCCGGCGGTTCGGACGGAGCCCGGTGAGACAAAGACCGATGCCTTATTGAAAAAGCTCAAGGACGGTGTCGCGCAGATCCAGTCCAGCGATGAGTTCAGAAACTACCTGGTGGCCATGTCCCGGTTCCACGACTACTCCTGGAATAACCAGCTCCTTATCATGCTGCAGAAGCCCGATGCCACTCACGTCGCCGGCTTTAATGCCTGGAAGGATATGGGCCGCTGGGTCAAGAAGGGAGAGACCGGAATTGCCATCTTCGCCCCCATCTTCTCTGCCAGAGAGGTAAAGTGGGTAAGGCTTACGGACGGAGCAACCTGGCAAATCCAGCGCCTTGATAAAGAATGGGGCATCTATCGGGAAGGCAGGCTAGTTGACAGGGCCAGAACACGGCGTGAGGCGGAACGGCAGGTAAGAGAATGGGGAGCGACGGAAGAAAAGGTCGGCGATGTCGAGCCCCGGTTCATTGTCGTTTATGTTTATGATATTTCCCAGACCGAGGGTGAACCGTTACCGGAGTTCGAGGTGCCGGTGCTCACTGGTGAGGTCAACGAAGAGCTATTTGCCGGTCTCAAGAAATTAATGAAACAGAGAGGTGTTACAGTTAGCTTTAAGCCACGTCCTTACCAGGACCTGGAGATAAAAGGCCAGTACAGCCCGACCGGCATCTGGGTACGTCCCGAGGAACCGCCGGCACAGCAGCTCAAGACCCTGACCCACGAGATAGCTCACTATTACTCTGCGGGCGTCTTTCATATACCTAGAGCGGATGCCGAGACTATAGCCGAGAGCGCTGCCTTCGTGGTGGGAGCACATTACGGCTTCGATACTGGTACACGTTCCTTCCCCTATGTGGCATTGTGGGCCAGGGAAGAGAAGGTGCTGGAGCATAACCTCGCTTCCATACGCAATGTCGCCAACACCATTATCGAGGACCTGGAGAAGGTGACTCAAGCATGATCGGGCTCATTCCGCCGACCGTTGAAGTGATGGAGGGCGGCGTAATAACTCCCATGGAGACCGTATGGTGGTCTCAGGAGGCTATTATGGTACTGGTATCGGCCATAATGACGGGGCTATTCTGGGCGCTCATGGAGGACGCAGTGGAGGTCTTTGGAAATGCCTAGCCAGAGCGAGTTGAGACGACAGGCGGTTGAGACGCTGAACAGGCTGATTGACCGTAAGAGAAATGACCCCAATTGGGATAAGTGGCCTGACGGAACAAGCAGTGATGCCAGGAGAGCAGCCTATAAGGAGATACTGGAAGGCTTCGACACCATAGCCGAGGCCAGGGAGTACGTTAAGGGAATGCCCGAGGACAATGTCATCTTCACCGCTCGCGGTGACGAGATATCATTTGCCTTAATTAAGCTGGTTATTGCCGATATCGAGAAGAATCCCTGGCTGTCTCCGTTCAGGAAGTTGAAATCTGGGAAAAGCCAGCAGCAGCCTCTTTTACCGCTGATAGTCAGGTGCGCCTGGTGCGGTAAGTACTTGGGAGAGAAGGAGCCTTACGAGGACAAGTCCGTGACACATGGCATCTGCCCGGAATGCCGGGCCAAGTATTTCCCTAAAAAAGATACCTCATCACCTCTAACCATTCCTAGAGATGACTTGAAAAGGATAGCCGAAAAGTATGGCTGGTGGGCAGCCAGGCAAGCCGAGGCTCTCTGCCCGCATAATGACAGTGCCTGTGTTGAAAGAGAGGCATGGAGGCTGTCAGAGGTAGTTAAACATAGAACGGGAGGCAGGACGTGGTAATGAAGCTCAGGCCGAATCCGGGCGGATTTGCCCGTCCCGTCGGCTGCGGCATATTCATCAGGGACTTTCTCCTGGGGCTAGGACCACTCGGCAGACCTGAGATAGAGCCGGAGAAAGGCGCGGCTACTCAGGATATCTTTTATCACTACAAGGTGGCGCTCCACACGGCGTATGCCGAAGAAGCTGTTGACCGTGAGAACCGGCGAAGGATAAAGGCAGGCATACCTATCTACTCGCCCGAGGAATATGCCGAGAGAGTTGACTGGCACCTGAGGCGGCTGCCTTACAAACTGGTAAAGTCCCGTTATCACAGCTTCCAGAGGTACTTCCACTGGCTCAAACAGCTCGAATGGGTGGAGCCGACTGGTAAAGAAGAGCGCTCTAGTATGCAGGAGGTCACTGGTGACCATCCTGATACCTATCCTCGCAAGCTTTATCGGCTTACCAGGAAGGGTATTGAGGCTTCCGACGAAGACTGGTCTCATCCCCAGCGTGTGCTCTATCCCCAGATAGGCGAAATGCCTATAGAGGATTATTTCAAGGAAAAGAGACAGGGGCGGAAGTATCTCCGGCCCAGAAAGGAAATGCGGTTTCTGAGGCCGTTTACCGCAGGTCAGTTTCTTAGGGAGTACCTCATGGGGCTGGGACCAGAGGGCTCACCCCAGATCGACCCTAGCGAAGGCGATTACTCGGAAAGCATTTTTTATCGCTATAAAGAAGCCCTGCGCCTAGCCTATGCCAAAGATGCTGTAGCCTGGGAAAATGAGCAGCGGATAAGAAAGAAGCAAGAGCCTTTTACAGCGGAGGAATATGTGGAGCGCCTGGAGTGGCACCTAGAAAGGATACCCTACAAGCTGCACCGTGCTCGTTTCCACAGCTTCTATCGCTACTTTCACTACCTCAAGCAACTCGGGTGGATAGAGCCGACCGGCAAGGAAGAGGAGTCTTATATTAAGAGTCTCACATATCCCGAGGCGCCACCACGCCGTTATTATTGTTTATCCACAAAAGGAAGAGAGGCTCCGGAGTGGGATTGGTACCGCCCGCAGTTGACGCTCTATCCTGAGTTTACACCGGAGTATTTCAGCCAGAAAAATAGGGGGCAACAACAGGACACTAAGCCAACTTAACTCAGTCGGTCCTTACTCTCATCACTACCTTGATCTAGGTGATTAACGACACTAGCAATACCAGTTGCCATTCTTAGTCTTGGTGCACCAAAGGGATTAGTCATATAACACCTTCAGCTTCCCACACATTAACCAATGATGTCAGGGATTACCTCATCTGTTGGTCTCAGTTTAACTTAAA